>Ga0182027_10011610_pt1 | contig 12439 bp, 12 predicted proteins | sample 712E1DmetaG_FD_121300 | JGI IMG/M metagenome (GOLD analysis project Ga0182027, IMG submission 121300) | Permafrost microbial communities from Stordalen Mire, Sweden - 712E1D metaG (Illumina Assembly) | ecosystem: Environmental > Terrestrial > Soil > Wetlands > Permafrost | place: Sweden...
CGGGTTAATTACTTCTCTTCTTGAGCTGATGCCGTTTGGCCATGAACACGCGAGGCAAGTAGCACACACCCAGCCCGAGAAGTTCGCCGCTATTGAAGGACTCTATACAACGCAATCTGGAGCGCCGCTTGTGTTCTTTGCGATTCCATTCATAAAACCGCCGGAGTTAAAAGCAAAAATTGAATTATCGGGACTTCTCAGCTGGATGGCATTTGGTGATGTCAATGCGACGATTAAAGGTATTAATGAATTTCCGCCGGAAAATATTCCACCGCTTTGGCTGATATTCGTTTCATTTCACAATATGGTCGTGCTGGGAATGTACTTTATCGCTGTTACGCTTTTTGCATTCATTCAACTTCGCAGAAAAAAGTTATTTGAAACAAAATGGTTGCTCCGGCTTTTTGTCTGGTCTCTTCCCCTGCCGCTCGCAGCGTGCCAGCTCGGTTGGATTGCAGCTGAAGTCGGCCGACAGCCATGGATTGTCTATGGTCTCTTAAGAACGTCGGAGGCGCACTCTGCGACAGTCACTGCAGGTGAAATTGGATTCTCAATTATTCTTTTCGGTCTCATCTATTTATTGCTGGGTATTTTGTATGTCTATATTCTCGTGCGAGAAGTACAACATGGACCGCAGCATACACACGCATAGGAGTTGATCATTATGGATTTGAATACGATTTGGTTTTGCCTTATAAGCGTATTAATAACCGGCTATGCTATATTAGATGGATTTGATTTTGGTGTCGGCATATTATCACTCTTCGGGCGCGATGAAAAAGAACGGCGCATTCATTTCAACGCCATCGGTCCTGTATGGGATGGAAACGAAGTCTGGCTGCTCACCGGCGGGGGCGCACTGTTCGCAGCATTTCCCGCTGTCTATGCGACGGTGTTCAGCGGTTTTTACCTTGCACTTATGGTGCTGTTAGCTGCGCTTATCTTCCGTGCAGTATCTTTCGAATTCCGCAATAAGGTTGATTCACCGGTTTGGCGGCGCACATGGGATTGGGCATTCGGACTTGGAAGTTTTCTTCCAGCTCTTCTCTTTGGTGTTGCAGTTGGAAATATTCTTCATGGAGTACCGATTGATGCGAATGGAAATTATATGGGCACGTTTTTGGGCCTGCTGAATCCTTATTCCATCGGCATTGGTATATTGAGCCTGACACTCTTTACCATGCATGGCGCAATCTATCTTGCAATTAAATCAGATGGTGATCTGCGCGACCGTTGTCAGCTGTGGGCATCGTATCTGTGGATGGTGTATGTTATGCTCTACGTCACCGTAACGGTGTGGACGTGGCTGACGTCTCCATTTCTTTTCAAGGATGTTGTCAGCAATTCACTATTCTATATTTTTATCATTGCATTATTCGCATGTATAGTGTTCCTGCCAATTCTTTTAAAAGAGAAAAAATTTAACCGTGCATTTTTCGTTTCGTCAATGATCATTGCAGTGATGTTGAGTCAAATGGCATTCAGTCTCTATCCACGACTTGTACCGTCGTCCATCGATCTTCAGTATAGTCTTACGATCTATAACTCCTCATCCAGTCCATTGACATTGCAGACAATGCTGGTCATTGCTCTCATGGGCGTTCCCATTGTGATCGCGTATTCAATCTTCATCCACTTTGTTTTTCGAGGGAAGGTTGAAATCACTGAGGAGAGTTATTAAGAAGCCCTATTCAGGTCAGAACTATGCTGCCAGGACTTTTGTTCTGACGGTTCATTATTTTAAATTGAATTAATTTGTAAGCGGTGTGACTTACTCAAACGCAGCAAAATTATATTTACGACTTGGCAAGTCTTTTACCGATGCAATAAATTCCTTGTCCAACCTGAATTCTGCAGCATACTGATTGAGAAGATCCTGTTCGGATACTGCAAAATCCCGATCAACCTGTGCAAGGTCGTAGAGAAGATGATATGTTATCCGTTTTTGTTCATCGTTCAATCTTGCAGAGACAACTTTGATACAAACATCAAGAGGCCGTTCATTGTAGAAACTAAATGCATTGAGAAATGCCGATTCATCTGTATGAATCAAATTGCGAAGCTTTTCTAATTCTTCTTCTTTGAATACCTCATCGATTCCCGCCATTGTGATTGCCGCAAGACATAGCGCCATCTTGGCGGATAGCCCGGATTCACCCTCTGACGTTGAATTGATAACCATTGCGATATGTTCCTCGAAAGCAAGAATGTTGACAACAACTTGAACTGCTGTATTGTTAATATAAACAAAATCTTCTTCTTTTATGCAAGCATCAATAATATAAATAGCAATAAAAGAAATAAAAGCGAGAAATAGAAAATTCTGCGTGCTGCACTGGGTGATTGTTCACGAAAGAATACAATTCCTGTTGTAAGAAACAAGAGTGATAATATCAGTGTACAAGTAAAATAGACGTACCCCGTAAATCCTACTAACGTCGGCAACAATGAAGCTGGAACAAGAGCACAGCAATATACAAGAATCTGCCGGCTCACGATCTCTCCCGTTGAGTCTATGACAACCAGCAATTTGTATCCAGCACAAGCATAATCTTTACGATACATCCATGACAGAGATAAAAAATGCGGCATCTGCCAAAAGAATAAAATAAAAAAAAGCGACCATGCTTCCATCGAAACCCTGCCTTGTACAACTGCCCATCCAATGAGCGGCGGCAACGCTCCGGGAATTCCCCCAACTAAGGTCGCAAACGGCGTTGTTCTTTTTAATGGAGTATAGATTGCCAGATAACTGACAAGCGTTAACACTGAAAGTGCAACGGCAATCCAATTTGTGAGAATTGCGAGATAGGATAATCCGGCAATGCCGAGCAGGATCCCAAAGAACAAAGCATCTGCCGGTTGAATGCGCCCGGCGGGGAGCGGACGATGTTCTGTTCGTTTCATCATTGCATCATATCGGCGTTCAATATATTGATTTAAAACTCCGGCAGCACTGCCGACAAGCAGTGTCCCGATAAGCGTATGAATCAGAAGAGAGTAGTGCGTCGATCCTCGAAGGGCTATATATGCGCTGGCGACAGCTGTTGACACTGAAAGGAGTGTCAATTCAGGTTTCATCAACATGACGTAATCAGAAATAGACTGCGTACGATGAAGAGTTATAGTATTTAAATCTTTCACTTCATTTCGCTCCACTTTGTAAAGAACGTGCAACTCTTTGGAGGATATAATTTGCAACGGAATCAACCTCAGCTGGTCGTAATCCCGGATTTTGCATCGGTGGATAATCAGGATTCTTTTTTATGGGATGGAGAATGAATGAAACCAGCTCGGCTTTTTTTCCTTGATATTTTGGTATCGTTTCATAATAAGGCGGACCAACTTTTTTCCTGTCAAAGAGATGACACGATTCACATCTGCTATTATAAATCTCTTCACCCGTAAATGACACCATCGTTACTCCAAGCGTGGCTTTTAATTCTTCTATAGATTTTTCATGAGAATTTACCAGCACTGCTACCTGACTTCGTGTTGCCGTGCCAACAACAAGATTGTCGCCTATCACCAACATTCCCGTGGCAAATAAAAACATTGCGAACCCTACAGTAAGTGCAACGGTTTGCAGTGTCTTGTAATATCCATAAATGAAATGTGCCGAGAGAAAGAAGAAGATAATTGCCGCGCCTGCAAGCGAATAGAATGACCCTGAAAGCGCTTCATCGGACATTATTGCAACATTCCATAATACAGAAACCGGCAACCCGAGCAATCCAACAATACTGAACTGGATGCCGAGCTTTTTTACAAACAATGAATATTCTTCTGTATGTTCTTTCCGAGTCTCCCAAGTAAACGAGAAAAATAGTATCCCCACACCAGTTGTTCCGATAAGTAAAAATATAAACTCTACAATTTTCAGCCAAACATTCAGGGAAACAATAAGTGTCAATATGGAATCCAGATCCCTGTTGAGCGGATTTGCCGCGATACTTAGTGCTGCAGCATAGAGTGCGAACGCTACGCAAAGAAAAAATATTCCATACCTCCCCAATCGAATATGCGCCTGTGTGTTTGATTCCTGATACGACGTCATAGCATTCATTGATTGATCGTTGGGCTGCTGCTTCAGCAATTGCTGATAAGACCCAAGAATTTCCTGCACGCGGAATGTGTATTTGTAGGAATACAGAAGAACCATTCCCGCGAGAAGAAATAAAAACCCAAACCCGGCGAGACTTGGCCCAGGGGATCGTGTCCCTTGCAGAAATTGTGCATACACAAATACCTGCGACAATCCAGGAAGAATGGATAGAAAAATAATGAGACTTTTATTAAACAGTGCACGATCAATAAGTTCATGTGCGAATTGGATATACATTGCATTATGATCTCTGTGCCCTCTATGGTTATACCACAAAGACAAGATTGAAGATCCGATGACAAAACCAACATAAGGAATAAGTACAAGTGAACTGAGTGTCGCGATGAGCACAAGGAGATGAAAATGTTCCAGCGATTGTGGGATTGCAATATCTTTGAGAAATTCCATAGCATTAATCCGGTTGCATCACAACATTGACAAATGGCAGATAGGGCTTTGCTTGTTGTATTGATATTTGCCGATACCAATGATCGAAGTCTGATGAATCCTGCGAGATGACCTTGGTGTACATATAGGAATGATCAAGACCGCAATACTCAGCACAGGCAATATCGTAAGCAGCTTTTCGTACTGTTTTGAACCACATGATATTCTCGCGATTAGGAATAACATCCTTTTTAATTCGAAATGCCGGAATATAAAACGAATGATTTACATCCATCGAGTGGAGCGAACATTGAATCGGTACATTCATGGGGATATACAGTGTATCGGTTTGTACGCCATTAGGATATTCAAATGTCCACTTCCACATTTGGGCGGTTACTTTAATTCGCACCGCATTGTCCGGAACTTTTAATTCTGTAAGGTACCCCTGCCATCCCATGTAGAACATTCCCATAAACAGGACAAGAGGAATAACTGTCCATGTGATTTCCAGAGGAATATGTCCTTCGATGTTTGTAGGATGGGGATTTTTCTTGCGGCTATAGCGTATGATGAAGAATAACATAACAATCAGCAATCCTAATAATACGAGCAGAGATATTCCCATGATTGTTAAAAATGTTGTATCAACATAATCTGAAAATGGAGATGATCCTGAAAACATTTTACTAATTCCGCTTAATGGAAAGCATAGTCAAAAAAGGTTAATGAGATGAAGATGATAAATGTGGTTATCGCTACACCGACAAATATTCTGAATATCCTGTCTTCATATTTCAAATGCATAAAAATGTTAAGCACCAACATCGATTTGATAGAAGCAATGGTCAGCGCGGTGATAATAATCCAGCGGCCCAGGTTGATGCCTGCGAACGTTACAGTTGCACATGTGAGCGCGAGCAGCCCCAGCCAGTTCAGGATGTACCTGCCATAACCGACATGCTGGTGTTGTTGGTGGCTCTCTGCTTGTGCTATTTCGTTATTTGGTTTGTCGCTCATTGTGTTTGTATTTTTTTCATCGCTGAAGATAATATTATTGAATTAAATAAAACAGAGGAAACAAAAATATCCAAATGATATCCACGAGGTGCCAATACAGTCCTCCCGCTTCAAGCCGGACAAATGAATCCTTGTTGATCTTTCCAGTCTTAATATACATCATCATGACGGCAAGTATAACTATTCCTATGACGACATGCAGAGCATGCAGCCCGGTCATCACATAGTATAATCCAAAATACAATATTTCTCCCTGAGGTTTGTTTAACAGATCCGGTGATTGGGGATAGATACCGAGAGATATCTTATGGCTCCATTCAAAGTACTTGTTCACCAGGAAAATCACAGCAAAGAGAATTGTCATCCCTACCAACGACATTGATAGATTCTTCTTTCCCTCTTGCATAGCGGTGATAGACATCGCCACGGTCAAACTGCTTGTCAACAGGATAATGGTATTTACTGTTCCTATGAACGGGTCAAGTTCTTCAGAGGCAAGGCGAAATTCTTCGGGATGCTTAAAGCGATAGACTGCATAGATAATAAACATTCCGCCAAAGAGAATTAATTCACTGAAGAGGAACAGCCATAATCCCATTCTCGAACCCACATCATCACGGTGGCTATGTTCCATTGTTGTTGATGTCACGTTAACTCCGATGTGGTTCGTTCATATTCTGAATAGTCATAAGGTCCTGTGGTGACAACAGGAATCTCATGAAAATTTTCTGTCGGCGGTGGCGATGAGACGGTCCATTCGAGTGTTTTTCCGCCCCAAGGATTTGCTGATGCTTTGCTACCCCGTTTCAATGACACGATCAAATTAATGATAAGAAGAAGAATACCGGCGACCATAATCCATGAACCGACTGTTGCAATACGTTGAAGCGTTTCATATTCAGCGAGATAATGGTAATATCTTCGCGGCATTCCCATATATCCCAAAATAAGCATCGGGAAATAGAGAATGTTAAATCCTACGGTCATAAACAACCACCCGATAAATGCCGGGCGTTTTTTGTACATCCTGCCGAACATTTTTGGGAACCAATAATGTATCGCGCCAAAGAGGGCGAATCCAGTCCCGCCAAACATCACATAATGAAAGTGGCCGACAACGAAATACGTGTCTGTTACATGGATATTCACCGACAGTGCGCCAAGCATCAAACCGGTAAGTCCGCCAATGCTGAATTGTACGATGAAGGCGAGCATAAAGAGAAGGGGAACTTCAAGTTCAATCGATCCTTTGTAGAGCGTCGCAACCCAGTTAAAGACCTTGATAGCGCTCGGAATTGAAACCAGAAAAGTTAAAAGTGAAAACAAAAACATTCCTGTATTACTCATTCCAACGGTGAACATATGATGTGCCCACACAAGGGAACCGAGAGAAGCAATCGCCAAACTGGAATAGGCGATGAATTTATAACCGAAGATTGTTCTGCGTGCGAAAACTGGAATGATATCCGATACCACTCCCATTGCAGGAAGAACAATAATATAGACTGCAGGATGAGAATACATCCAGAATAAATGCTGATACAAGACTGGGTCACCTCCGAGGGTCGGATCGAAGATTCCCACACCAAAGAGCCGTTCAATTGTGACGAGTAAAAGCGTAATACCAATAACGGGTGTGGCAAGAACTTGCACCCATCCCGTTGCATATAATGACCAAGTGAATAATGGCATTTTAAACCATGTCATTCCCGGCGCCCGCATGCGATGAATGGTGGTGATGAAATTCAAACCTGTTAAGATTGAGGAAAAGCCAAGGATGAACGCTGCCAGTAATGCCGGGATAATATTCGTATTGGAACGAATGCTGTATGGAACATAAAATGTCCACCCGGTATCGGCGGCGCCGCCCGGAAGAAAAAGTGAAACAAGTGCAAGTGTTCCACCGGCAATGAAGAGCCACCAGGATAAAAGATTTAACCGTGGGAAAAATACATCTTTCGCGCCTATCATGAGCGGCAGAAAAAAGTTGCCAAACACTGCTGGAAAAGCTGGAATAACGACTAAAAAGATCATAATAATTCCATGCAGCGTAAAGAATGTGTTATAGGTTTGCGGAGTGATGATTGTGTTTTCCGGATTCAGCATTTCCAGCCGCATCAAAACTCCGATTGCCATCCCAACTAGGAAAAACATGATTATAGCAATAAGATAGAGGATGCCGATTCGTTTGTGATCGGTACTGAAAATCCATCCGAAGATTCCTTTGAATCGTGTCTTCTCGTGATAAAAATCCGGTTCTGCAGCAATAGTTGCAGTTGTCATATCCTTGTTACCTTTCAGCTTTCCTTTTTGGTTTCACAACAAATACAAACATAAATACTGCAACGAGTCCGACAATTACTACACCGCTGATACGGACAACATTAAACGTATAATGTTTTCCCTCCGGATCGTATGCATAGCAAAAGTTTAGCATTTTAGAAATCGTTGGACTTGTTTTTCCTTCCGACGCCTCCATTACTGCAAGCTTTACATCCAATGGGAGCTGATGAATCCCGTAGAGATAGCGCGTCACTTTCCCTTGCGGAGAAACAGCGATGAGTGTTGCGGCATGAATCCAATCGTTCCTACTTTTCACAAAATAAAATCCAGCTGCATCAGTCAACCGATGGATATTGACACTGTCGCCGGTAAAAAATCTCCATCCGTTCGGATTAACTGTTTTTTTAATCTCCGTGAGATAATTATCCTTTTTCTCCTGTGCAAGTTCCGGGCGCTCATTATGATCGAAGCTTAATGTAAGAATTTGGTAATCCTTGCCGAGTTCGAGATCCATTTTATCGACGACCTTTGCCACATCCGTTAAGAGCGGACTGCAAATACCAGGACATTTGTAATAGACGAAAGTAATGATAGTCGGTTTGTCAATGATTGACTTCAACTGTACAAGATTCCCAGCTTCGTCGTACAGTTCCACATCCAGAGGGACATATTGTCCGAGCTTTTCGATAATACCGACAGGGGGTTTTTCCTGCTGCCCCATTCCTTTCATCGTAAGTAAAAGGATAAGAAGAATAAAAATATATTTTTGTTTCATAGTTATAGATCTCTATTGAATGATTGAAAAATAAATTGATACATCTCTCTCCACTCATCTTGAGACAGCAAAACGACATTTGTTTTAAATCCGATATGAGTAGGATCCGAAGACACACTTCTGATAAATTCATCCGTATTCTTGACACTATTATTCATGCGTAAAACGCTCGTTATTACTTTCGTCTCATCGAACGTAACTCGTTTTAATATCTCCGCGCCGACAGTTTTTGATGCAGCTATCTTTCTTTTGATTTCCTGTATCTTTGCGATCAAACGATCATCTTCTTTTATAACAATTTGCATTGCCTTTTTAACGGGAATCTGTCCGCTCACGTTCATTCCCTTTGAAAGTTGATATGCGGCATCAAGCTGTTTTAATTCATCCTGAGAATCCTTCGGTTGATTGCTCGCAAGTGTTCGTGTGTAGTGAATTAGAGTAAATCTATCTTCAGGAGACATATAATTATATGAAGCCATTCCGCTCCCAGCAATTCCATCCTCCAATGTTTTATACATCTGCGAAACTTTTGAGCCGTTCTTCCATCCTACAAGTGAATGAAAATTACGTGGTTTCGGATTGAGCATAGATGCCGATGGACCGTCACCTCCGCCGCTCTCACCATGACACGCGACACAATTCGCCTTGAACAATTCCTGCCCTTTCTTGATGTACTCGAGCGTGGAAATGCCCGCTTTCATCACATCCACCGGCGGAATGAGCCGTGGACTCTGAAGAGGAATTTCTTTTATCAAAGCTGTGGAGTCCTGCAAAATTGTTGGATTTACTGCATTTTTGCCGATTACGTTCAGATTCCAGACATAAAGTAATCCGACACCGATCAAGACAGCAAGAACATAGATGTACGAATAGCCAAATAATTTTTCCGGTTTTCTTAGCAAATCCCGCCAATCAGTCTCGTCTTTATAGTGTGGTATTTGATCCATTGTTTTTTCTATCACCAATTACAATCGAAATTCCAATCCGCGTCCAAGTTTCGGGTCGCCAACAGGTATCAAATTCTCCCGCTTCATCTTCCATGCAAACATAACGCTCACGAGCCCAACAATAAGAAGAGGAAAACAAATTTCCATCCAACTCAATACCGGAGATGCACTATAGCTCGGCATAATGAGCCAATATAAATCGAGCAAATGTGCAATGAGCACCCAAATGGAAATAAACTTCAAACGTTTCAGATCCATCTTTGAATCCTGAGATAACAGCATAAAATACGGTACAGCAAAATGGACAACAATTAGAAGCACAGACACATACTCCCAGCCATTTTTCCAACGGGCGATGAACCAGTACGTTTCTTCCGGCAGGTTTGCATACCAGATAAGCAGAAATTGACTAAAGGCTATGTATGCCCAGAAGTTGATAAAAACAAACAACAACGTACCGAGGCTGTAAAAATGATCACGCCTCAATTGCGGGAAATATCCATGCTCATGGAGTTTTACAATGATATAAGTCGCTGCTGCTACTCCCGCCAAGACAGTGCCGGAGAAATAATACACGCCATAAATTGTCGAATACCAATGCGGCTCCAAACTCATCGCCCAATCAATCGCGATGATTGTTAATCCGATTGCAAAGATCGGCATAAAAGCCGTTGCGAGACCTATATTGAATTTTGTATATTTCTGATCCTTATTGACATCCTGCTTCAGCGAGTTCTGGGTAAATAAAAAGAAGAACATTGTCCACAATCCGAAAATAGCAACAAACCGGATCGTAAAAAAGTTGACGTTGAGGTACGGTTCTTTTATTTTCAGCACAGTATCATGTGCAACGATTTCTCCATTCACCCACTGATAGAGATCATGAAGATGAAAAAACAGCGGCAATGCCATGAGTGCTGCGATAGGAATTAACGCAGCAAGGAATTCATTCACACGCCGCATCGGAACACTCCAGACCGCCCCGGCGATATATTCAAGTGCGATGAGGAATAAGGCACCAACACCGATACTTGTTAAGAAAAGAAAATTCACGACGTGTACAAATGCTGCATGGCGTGCATCCACAAGATAGCCGAGTACATAACACACACCACCTAACAAAAGAATCCCCCAGCCAATATTGTTGATGATGGCTGGCAACGGTTTCTTTAAATATTCTGTAGATGAAGGTTGACTGCTCATTTCAAGTCGGATTCCTTTGCATTTTGTGCCCGCTGGAGAACACGAATATAATTGATGATTGCCCAGCGTTCCTCCGGAGAAATTTGGGGCGCGTAGCTCGGCATGGCATTCTGCCCTTCCGTGATAACATGATAAATTCTACCATCGGGCCAATTGCGTACTTTGTCAGAATGTAGAGTCGGTGGATTAGGGAATTGTCCTTGTAACCGGCTATCGCCGCGTGCGAAGTTGCCGTGACATGGGCTGCAGAATGTAAGATACTTTGACTTTCCCCTATCCAGGACTTCCTTTGTAGAGAGCAATGGATTAACGAGATATTTACCGGCGTCTTCCGGTTTTCCTTTAAAAGGATACGGCATAAATCCCCGGGCTACAGTTCCTTCCACCGGCTGCCGCATTCCAATGCCATTCTTGAATAACTCGCTTGACTGTTGCGCTTTTAGCTTGTTCTGCACCATCATCCAGTTGAAAGGCTGCATATACATGAATTTGTTGAATGTGAAATATGTCACTGCCGAAACTGACAAGGCAACAACCATGAGAACGCCGATAAATTTCAAATCGAACAATTTTTGCCCGTGGTTGAGTTCTTCCGGTTCAAAAAATACCGGTATAATTTCTTTTCCGCCGACTGATTTCAAAAATTCTCCTACTGTTTTTTCATCAAACTTCGGATCTTCTGCCTGGATGCTGAGACCAAACTTGTCGGATGAAACACGCTTCATATATTGTGTGTCATGCAAGGGGTGCGCATTGTTCGGAAATTTGAAGTAGAAAATGATCATCGCCAATGTAGAAAGCACTGCCGCAAATAAAACTGTTATTTCGAATGAAACAGGGACAAATGCAGGCCACGACCAGAATGGCTTACCACCAATGACAAGCGGATATTCAGAGAGTGTTATCCACGAAATAAAGGTAACAGCACTCAATGCGCCAAGCAACCCGAATGCGAATGCAAAGTAACCGATCTTCGATGTCTTGAACCGCATCGCATTGTCCATTCCATGAACAGGATAAGGTGTATGTACATCATATTTTGTGTATCCGGCATTATTTGTTTTTTCAGCCGCACGAATAATTTCATCCGGTGAATCGAACAGTGCTGTTATTGAATACAATGGTTTTTGTATCATAAGAGTTTCTTGTTCAATGATTCTTTGCTTGTGCACCATCGACCACAGCCTTCAACTCCGCCATTGCGACCGACGGCAGGAAGCGCACAAAAAGCAGCACACAAGTGAAAAACAAACCGAATCCAAGCGATAAAATTCCATAATCATAGAGCGTGGGTGAAAAATGGCCCCAGCTCGACGGTAAAAAATCACGCGAAAGCGACGTCACGATGATGACGTACCTTTCAAACCACATGCCGACATTCACCAGTATGCCAATGATGAACATAAGTGGGATGCTCGTACGAATTTTTTTAAACCAGAACCCCTGTACAAAAATGACATTACAGGAAACCATCGTCCAGTATGCCCACGCATACGGTCCGAGTGCACGATTAAGAAATACAAACCGTTCGAACTGGCTTCCGCTATACCATGCCATAAAAAATTCCATCGCGTATGCGTACCCAACCATACTGCCGGTGAGGAGCATGATTTTGTTCATGTTTTCAAGATGTTTTGTCGTAATGATGTGTTCGAACTTGAACATCTTCCGAACAATAATAAGTACGTTCTGCACCATCGCAAAGCCGGAAAAGACTGC
>Ga0182027_10011611_pt1 | contig 12439 bp, 8 predicted proteins | sample 712E1DmetaG_FD_121300 | JGI IMG/M metagenome (GOLD analysis project Ga0182027, IMG submission 121300) | Permafrost microbial communities from Stordalen Mire, Sweden - 712E1D metaG (Illumina Assembly) | ecosystem: Environmental > Terrestrial > Soil > Wetlands > Permafrost | place: Sweden...
GGACTTCAAAACACGGAGCCCTTTTCTAAATTTCCACGTCGGAAACTCGAAAAGGGGACGCTTCTTCGCAATTTCCGAATTGGAAACCGAAAAAGAGCATGCCCTTTCCTGTTTCCCATGTTGGGGAGTCAAAAAAAGCAAGGCTGTTTACGATTTCCTGACCTGGAAAGTGAAAAACACCAAGCTATTTTACAGATTTCCAGCCCGGAGAGTCGAAAAAGGCAAGCCTTTTTGAAATTTCCGGATCGGTGAGTGGAAAAAGCCAAGCCCTCATTGAGATTTCCAGGCTGAAGACATGGAAAAGGCAAGCATTTTTTGAGTCTTTGGGCCTGGAAAACGGGAACAGGGCCGTTTGCGCGAGTCCGCGCCGCTGATGGCGGAAATCAAGACGCCAGTTTGCGGCGGTGGTGTATCACTGGACCGTCCTCGCCGCACGCCCGTGAGACCAAGAGCAGCAACCGTGTGCCACTGCCGCCCCGGCAGTGCTCTTGACGGTTGTTTACAGGCTCAACTGCCATTATCGGAGATGGCCTTCGCATAGTAAGAGCCGGGAGGGTCGCCCCCCGGCACCCGCGACCAAAAGAGTCAGGAGCTCCGCTCCCGACACCCTGGGCAAGGGGCGCCTGCAGCTGCGCCCCCTGCACCCCCAGCCGCGCCTGCAGCGCCGCCTGCTGTCACTTCGTTCCCCAAGGAGAAGTAGTTGGCGCTTCGCGCCAGATATTGTGTCGTTTGCCTTGTCCCTCGGCCGTCGGGCCGCTCGTGAACTTGCCCGGCAGGACCATTTGTAGGATCTGAAAGAGGATGCCGGGCTTCGAACAACACGAGCGGACCAATCCTCCGGCCAAGGGGGCGGCGCTGATGGCGGAATAGAAAACCAAGACAATTCAAATCGATTCGTGCAAGCGGTTATCGACACGTGGCAATCAATCCTCCGCGCCAGGACGCCCGCCTCCTTCTTGCGTTAGTCTTGTGAGGGGGTTGTGAATACGGAAATCACGCGTCAACCATAGCGGCAATGGAGAGCAGGCGGCTGGTATGAAGTGCTGCGTCAAAAGAAAACCCGAATACAACCCACAATTGACACAGGCTTCACGCAATGGTATATTCATTTGTTCATCCCCCGGCTGTTAATTTGCGGAAGGCAAGACAACACAACGAAGAAGATTTTTGTCGCCCATTGCCCCGAGTCCGGAGCACGAGTCGTAGCGGGAAAGTCCGAAGGGATTTTCGGTAGTCTTGATTGAAGGCAATGAATTGGCGGGGGAGCATATGGCGGCGAATTCAAATAATGCAACTCTAAGAGATGGAAGGGCCTAGCGGGAGGCTTTCGAGTGAACAAATGTAGGGGTCAGATCACGGAAATAGACACATGAACACAATCTCCGAAATTGTTAAGTTTGTTCTAGGCAAACAGGCGAGCGGCCTGCTAGGGAGAGAAGTTTACTTCCGTGGTCAGCGAGACGATGAACCACTGGTGCCATCACTTCTGCGTAACAAGAATCTGCTCGCAGCTATTGACAACTATTTGTATTGCGACGCAATCGTGATGGGCAGGCCAGAATTGGTACACGCTCGAAATTCCTGGGAGGAGCTTGCAACTTTCCAGCATTACGGGATTCCCACGAGGCTGCTAGATTGGAGTTCGTCTCTGTTAAGTGCCCTCTACTTTGCCTTTAACAACTGCCTGCGGTGCGACAGGGCGACCTGCAAGAGAACCGGAACGAAATGCGGTGGGCATCCGATTATTTACCTGCTTGACCCTTCGAAGATGCACAGAAGGTTCCACGGCAGACGCAAGATATCGGACAATTTGGCTGTCACGATCGGTGTAGATAAGTTCCAGGATTATATGACTGAATTCGTAATGAAATACCCACCGGGCAAAGATTGGGAATACAAGAAAGGACCCGTATTTCTTGAGATACCTTGGTTCAATACCCGAATGCAAGGCCAGAAGGGATATTTTACGTTTCATACAGACGAGACTCCTCTTGAAACGGCGCTAACCGAAAAAGATGGACTAGTTAAGATTGTACTGCCAGGGAACGCCATAAAAGGAATTGCCAGGGAATTTGAAGCGCTTGGAATTAACGAACACGATATGTTCCGGGACTTGCCTTCCCTGGCAAACTACCTGAAATTGAAATACAGATTGCAGTAAAAGTGGTAAAGACGATGCTGGACGTGAGCCTGGAGGCACAAAGGCTGGTGGGAAAGTAACCAATATGGCAAACTTGCCAAACATTGATAGGTTACTAAAATCCGTAAGCCAACAATTGGACGCTGTGCGCGTGGCGAGGGATCGCTACGCTGTGAAACTCAGTCCTCAATTCAATTGTTTCCGCTACATCGACCCAAAGGAGATGAAGTTATCTGAAATCATTGCGGATTTGCTTGACCCGGAAGGAACGCATTCGCAAGGGCATAGGTTTCTTTTCGCGTTCCTACGGCGGATCGGTCTGGAACAATGGTGCGACGGAAAAGAAATTCAAGTGGATACTGAAGTGCCGGCGTTTGGTAATCGCCGGTTTGATATTGAAATCAGATGGCCCGACCGCAGTTTGGTGATTGAAAACAAACCCTGGGCTGGAGACCAAGAAGAACAGCTTTCCAATTACGCAAAGGATTTGCGAAAAAGAAGTTTGGATCACTGGCATCTTGTCTACTTGAGCGGCATAGGGCAAGAGCCGAACGAGAGTAGTATTTCCGAAAAGGACCTTGCTGAATGCAAGAAAGCCGGACTTATTACAGTGGCAGATTACGAAAACATGCTCCTACCATGGCTCGACGATTGCAGGTCGGTCTGTGAATCTGAGCGCTTTCGCTGGTTCCTCGGGGAGCTAAAGACCTACTTTTTGGCCGAATTCAAAGGAGAACGCGATATGCAGGAAAGACAAGCTGTAAAAGAGCAGGTCCTCAAGAATCCGAGTAGCTTGAAAGCGGCATTGGAGGTTACTTCTGCATTACCGGACATCAAAGAGGAACTTCTTCAAACGCTCACAAAGCAGCTTCAGAAAAACGTTCAACCCTTTGGCTGGACAGTTGAATGGTTTGGGGTCTACCTTAGGAAAGAGTCAGGATATTTCATCAACTTCCTACCTGAGCAATCATACCATCTGACTTTTCAATTTCAGTCGGCTTCGCTAAATGACTTGGATTTTGGCATGTCAAAGATCGATGATAAATTGCCTGATAAGCCTGAGATCACGCGATTAATGAAAAAGGCAAACCTTGGTCTTGGTCCTGGCGAAACCCATGCCTGGTGGCCTTGGTTCGCGCCGGTCAAAGAAGAAATACGAAATTGGGAAAACAACAGCTTGCCGTGGCTAAAGATTCATGATGGAAGCTTAGCCAAGGAATTCATAAAGATGGTTCAGCTTTGCTACGCAGTTTTCGAGCAGGAAAAGAAGCTGGAATTGTTAAACTAGATGTGCAGCAGTGCTTGCCTGTTGTTTCAAGTACTGTGATGTGAAGGCTTCGAATACTATTTTAAACGATAAAGCGGGATCAACAAGCTTTGGTATCCCGCCTCTGCAACTTACCAAAGTTCTGGCGTTGCGAAAAAAGGAACCCGAAACAACACATGAAACTCACCGACTACCACGCCAAATACTTCGCCCACGAACTTACGAAGCGTTTTTCCTCCGACAATATAGGCAAGCTTGCCGGCGCGCTAGTTGACGCGCAGGTCGACCTAAACCCGCATCAGGTTGAGGCGGCGCTGTTCGCATTCCAATCGCCGCTCGCTCGTGGTGCATTACTCGCGGACGAAGTTGGTCTTGGAAAAACTATTGAAGCAGGGCTTGTTATCTCGCAGAAATGGGCGGAACGGAAAAGGCAAATTCTGATTATCACGCCTTCAAACCTTCGCAAACAATGGCACCAGGAATTGCAGGAAAAGTTCTTTCTTCCCTGCCGTATCCTTGAAACGCGATCCTACAATATTGAAATCAAAAGAAGCAATATCCGACCGTTTGAAAGTAATGAATTCATAACCATTTGTTCGTACCAATTTGCGAGATCCAAATCGACAGACGTTCTTAATGCCAAGTGGGACTTGGTGGTGATGGATGAAGCTCACAGACTCCGTAACGTTTACAAACCGGCCAACGTAATTGCGAACACGCTGAAGCTTGCCCTTGCAAATGTGCAACATAAGCTGTTGCTCACCGCCACGCCTTTGCAAAATTCGCTCCTTGAATTGTACGGGTTGGTCAGCTTCATCGACGAAAGAGTCTTTGGCGACTTGAAAAGTTTCCGAGAGCAATACTCCCGGATAAACGATACCCACGTTTTCGATTCGCTCAAAGCCCGGCTCAAGCCGGTGTGCCATAGAACGCTTAGGCGGCAGGTTACTGCCTATGTCTCGTACACAAAAAGGCATCCTATTCTGCAATCGTTTACCCCGGAAGAAAGTGAAGACCGGCTTTACAACCTTGTATCTGATTACCTGCAAAGACCAAATCTTCAGGCCTTGCCTGCAAGCCAACGTTCCCTCATGACATTGGTACTCCGCAAGCTGCTCGCCTCGTCGAGCTTTGCAATTGCCGGCGCGCTTGAAACGCTTATCAAAAGGCTGAAAGAAAAGCTCGCAAAGGGGACGCCGAAAGAATCCCTGGAAGATGAACTCGACAGGGATTACGAAGCACTAGATGAAACTGCCGAGGAGTGGCCGGACGAAGATGCTCCACCCGCCCCGCTGTCAATTGAAGAACAGGCAGCCATCCAAAGGGAAATCAACGACCTTGATGGTTTCCGTGCGCTTGCGGTGTCCATAACCTCCAATGCAAAAGGAAAGGAACTCGTGAGCGCCCTTGACCGTGCATTCTCCGAAGCCGAAAGGCTGGGCGCTGCTAGAAAGGCCATTATCTTTACGGAATCACGCCGCACGCAGCTATATCTGCTTCGGTTGTTAGCCGATAGTCCTTTCGCGGAAGGAATTGTTCTTTTCAACGGTTCCAACAACGACGAAACCTCGAAGAAGATCTATTCGGAATGGATCGAGAAGCACAAAGGCACCGACCGTGTCACCGGCTCGCGCACGGCCGACATGCGCTCCGCCATTGTCGACTATTTCAGCGATCAAGGCAAGATAATGATCGCAACCGAAGCGGGAGCGGAAGGAATAAACCTGCAATTCTGTTCTCTTGTCGTTAATTATGATCTGCCCTGGAACCCGCAACGCATCGAACAGAGAATCGGACGTTGCCACCGCTACGGCCAGAAGCACGACGTTGTAGTCGTCAATTTCCTTAACAAAAAGAATGAAGCAGACCAACGGGTATATCAATTGTTGTCCGAAAAGTTCAAGCTCTTCGAAGGCGTCTTCGGCGCGAGCGATGAGGTGCTGGGGGCGATTGAATCCGGCGTCGATTTTGAGAAACGAATTGCCGAAATCTACCACCATTGCAGGACACCGGAAGAAATCAAGACGTGCTTTGACCGGCTTCAGGCTGAGCTTGGCGCGCAAATCAATGATGCGATGACCCGAACACGCAAGCAGTTGTTTGAAAATTTCGATGAGGAAGTCCACGAAAAGCTGCGCGTCAATATGGCCAGAAGTAAAGAATACCGGTCACGATACGAACAGATCCTTATGGACCTCACACAATTTGTTCTCGGTGAAAATGCAGAGTTCATGGAAGACCAATCGGCGTTCACCCTTGTAAGAAATCCTTTTAGCGACGATGATGGCATTCCCACGGGATTGTACGAGCTGCCACGTCGTACAGGCGAGGCGCACTTGTACCGAATGCAGCATCGGCTCGCCGGCCACATTCTGGATTCCGCCAAGAAAAAGGAGCTTCCCCCTTCCGAAATAACGTTTCGCTATGATGGGACGCCCAAAATTTCCATCCTTGAGCCGTACATCGGCAAAGGTGGGGAACTTTTGCTTAGCTTATTTACAATCAAGTCACTGGACCAAGAAGAAGACCACTTGATCTTTTCCGCCGTTTCATCGGACGGGACATTTATGGACGAGGAGGCGGCTCGAAGGCTATTCTCTCTGACCGCCCAAGCCGTTGCGCCAATCCAAACGCCAATGCACGATACGCAATTGACAGAGCGAACGGAGCAACGAAAAACCGAAATCCAACGCACCATATCGGAAAGAAACGCCAAGTTCTTCGAAGCAGAGGCAGAAAAACTGGACAATTGGGCGGAAGACTTGAAAGTGGCGCTGGAACGGGAGATAAAGGAGATCGACAAGCAAATACGGGAGATAAAAAGGGCTACAACAATTGCCTTGAGCCTTGAGGAAAAGCTGGCAGGGCAAAAGCAGATACGGACATTAGAAGGGACGAGGAACGCGAAAAGGAAGGCTTTGTTCGATGCGCAGGATGAGATTGACAGAAAGAGGGATGAGTTGATCGAAGGGATTGAGGGGAAGTTGGTGCAGGGTAGCTTCATAAAACAACTGTTTGCCATTCGATGGCAACTACGATGAGGCGGTCTTATGTCCCAAGCAAAGTCCAAACAGCCGGATGAAATCGTCGCTGAAAGAATTATTCTTGAACTTGGTAAAGTCAAGATTCTCAGCGCAAGGAACCTCAATCTATTGCGAGAGAAGTTCGCGAATGGGACTCTGTCTCAAGATGATGCCGAAAGCCTATTTGAGTTTGACAGGCCAGAAGGAGGAACGAAATGAGTTCTCTTCTTCGAAAGCTTACGATCGGGCATTTTAGGGGCGCCTGCCAACCAGTATGCCTAGAATTCAAGCCGGAGAAAAAGATTGCCCTTATCTCCGGTAATAATGGCACAGGCAAATCTACCATCTGTGATGCACTGGAAATGATCGGGTGCTCGCAGATCGGTTCAATTGGCGACAAGAAATTCGGCGGCGCAGGAACCAACAAGAAGACATTTCTACCATCACTTGATCGAAAAGAAACGGACGTAAAAATAGAACTTGCGAGTATCGAGGGCAATTGGACTGCGACGCTTGGAAAAAAGGAAATTTGCGTTGCCCCGTCCTCGGATCAACTTGATATGCGCGTATTGAGGCGCTCCAATATCCTCAGGATCGTAGAGGCAAATGGTACCGACCGATATCAGGTAATGCGAGAATTTCTCGACCTTTCCAAGATCGAAGCTGTAGAAAGGGCACTTAGAGAAGCTGCAACGACACTCGGTGACAACGCAAATAGTACGGCCACAGATTTGTCGAACAGCAAACGTCAACTTGAAGATTTGTGGCATGACAACGGCTCAAAAGGGGAAACAGCGGCAAGTTGGGCAGCCACCATTATTGAGAAGAAGAGCGCTGTTCAACGTCCTGCTGATTTGAAGCCCCTACTGAAAGAACCCAAGAGAATTCTCAACTCAATATCCGCCCTCAATTTGGAGTTTTCTCAGAAACAGAAATCTTTTGAAAAAACGGCGGCTGAACAGACGAGCTCTGATGCAGAACTACAGGAAACCATTGCTCAACTGGCAAGCGTAGAGCCGGCAGGTATCCTGGACTCTCTGGAATCGGCATTGCAATTCTTGAAAAAAGAATCCAACGCCAAAGAATGTCCTGTTTGCAGTACTCCTTTTAGAAGAGCTGACCTTATTTCTATGATCGAGGCTCGGCTTATCAAAATGAAGGCGGTGCAATTGGCTTCGGTAAAGTGCAAAGGTATCGAAGCATCGCTTACAAGCGCGAAAAGCATTTTGGCCGACGTTGTCCAGCGAAAAGCCGCAATACCTGATGCGCTTACCCGAATGTTGGCTCCGTTGCAAGAATCTGCAGACACCGATGCAAAGATGATTCGGGTGCTGATTGAAGACTTTGTAAAGCAGTACCAAACCGACGACAAAGTACTCCCGGAAAAATTGCTGTTGGAGATTGAGGAAATATCGGCCAAAAGGGACAAGGAAGCGGCTGAGGAAGACGCCGAGGACAGGCTAAAAAAACAGCTCGAAAGGCTGGTCGAAACAATCGCAAGCAAACAAAAGTCATCCGAAGAGTATGTTACAGCAGCCGGAAAGGCCGATAAAGCGGTAAAGATTACAGAGAATGAAAGGAAAAGATATGTGGACGAAGTTTTGGTGCAAATTTCCACCGAAGTGAACACATTGTTTTCAAGGCTTCATCCCGACGAAAAACTGGGAGGAATCAGACTGTCAGTAAAAGAACGTGGTCAGGGTTCAGTAGAAATGACAAGCGATTTCCACGGCAAATCAAGGGTCCCTCCCGAAGCCTTTTTCAGTGATTCTCACCTGGATACCTTAGGCATCTGTGTTTTTGTAGCTTTGGCTAAGGCTAATGGAAATTCCCGAACGGTTCTTGTTCTCGACGATGTGGTGAGTTCTATTGATCGTGATCACCTTTCTAGGCTAGTTCAACTTATATCCGATGAAGCATCAAACTTCGGACACGTAATTATTACTACGCATTTGGAAATACTCGAAGAATGGTTCCGACATAATACTAAGGCCGCAAACCAAACTCAGTTTGAACGGATAGCTGAATGGAATATTTCAAGCGGGTTCCGGTTCATTGCCAGGGAATTTCAAACCGATTTGTTGAGAAGCATGATTGGGAAAAGTCCCTTGGATAAGAGCGGCGCCGGTCAAAAGGCCGGAAGCCTCCTTGAAGTGCTTTTGAACCAGATAACACTGTCGTACAGAGTCCCTATGCCGAGGGTTTCGCCTGTTAAATATTCCATAGGCGAATATCTGCAGGCATTGAATAGAGAAATCCGCGAAGATAAAATCAAAGTTGATATTCAAGGGACTGGAAAGGTGTCAACCCCACTATCGCAATACCTCGATCCAATTGAGAATACTGCTTGGATAAGAAACGTTGTGGATCACGGTAACATTGAATTGAATGCCATGCTACCGGAAGGTGACGTCAAACAATTCGGGGATTTGGTGCTGAAATTGAACGATGAATTCTGCTGCAACATACCGGAACACAAGAAACAGCTTTGCTAGGGGAAGCCACGATAAATGAATAAAAAGCCCAAACTCGAACTCACCTGGATCGGGAAAGAAAACCGGCCCTGCGTCATCCGCACGCTGGGATTAGGGGAAATTAGTTCAATCGGTTGCTCCTGTTAATTTATTTTGTATGGAATGGCATGTAGCCAATCTCCAAAGAGGGGTATGAATGTACATAAAGAGGATTCGTCTAAAGAATATTCGTGGGTTCAAAGATTTGGATTTTGACCTTTCTCGAAGCGACAAGGACGTTTTTGCCGGGTGGACCGTTTTCACGGGTGACAACGGTTCCGGGAAAAGCACGCTACTCAAGGCTATCTCCATAGCGCTAATTGGAAAAGACGCCTCACGATCTCTTCAATCAACATTTGAGGGCTGGATCAGGTTCGAAGAAAAGGAAGCGATGATCGAACTTGATATATTGCCGCATCCCGATGAGGACACATTCTCCCCGCAAGGAAATTCTCCAAAAAAGCATTTTACAATAGGATTCAATTTCACCCAAAACGGTGGCAAGGAGCCGGCAATAAAAGCGATTTCCAGAATGAAAGCTCGCCCGGCAACTGTCGCTTCTCGGGGGCCATGGTCGTTGGACGCTGCGGGTTGGTTCTGCTGTGGATACGGCCCTTTCCGTCGAATTTTCGGGGCCTCCGCTGAGGCTCAGCGCTTAATGAGTTCATCTGCAACAACACGGTTTGTAACCATGTTCCGAGAAGATGCGTCGCTTGCCGAGGTCGATGTCTGGCTCAAAGATCTTAATTACAAGAAACTTGAAGAAAAATCGCATGCCGAGGAAACTTTGGCTGCGGTGAAGGAATTGTTGCGTGATGAATTTATGCCAAACAACATATTGCTTGAGAATGTTGATTCTGACGGGGTTTGGCTTAAAGATCGCCAAGGTTTGCAACTTTCATGGATCAACATGAGCGACGGGTATCGCTCCGCGCTCGCGCTTATGAGCGACATTTTGCGGCATATGATAGCAACATATGGCGTTAGCGATTTGTTTCTGAAAGACAAAAATGGAAAGATTGTTGTTAACAAATCCGGAGTCGTCCTCATTGATGAAATTGACGCACATCTTCACCCCGAGTGGCAACGATTAATCGGCTTCTGGCTAAAACGTCATTTTCCTCAAATTCAATTTTTGGTTACTTCGCACAGCCCTATTATATGTCAGGCGGCCGATCCCAAAGGGCTCTTCCATTTGCCGGAGCCCGGTGGCGATGATACTCCATTTCAGCTTTCTGACGAGGATTACAGCAAGATAATCGCCTCAAAGCCCGACAAAATCCTAATTTCGCCGGCGTTCGGTTTAGAAAACTCTCGTTCACCGTTGGCGGTTGATAAGAGAGCTCAGTATTCCAGACTCAAAGCAAAAGAGCGGTCAATTGGAAAACTGAGCGCTGTCGAAAAGAAGGAAGTCGAGCAATTGAAATTGAATTTCTTTGCCGACAACGATGAGGAATAGCCGGTTATGAGGAAAATCAAGAGGCTGCCTTTACCGGCCGGGACAAGAACGGCTTTGGCTGCGAAACAGGCTGTGGTTGACGCGAGAAGCGCAACCCTGTTTAGCGCCAACGATGAATGGAAGAATTACCGGAAACATAGTTCAATCCTCACCGTGCACAGTACACTTAAGAAGATGGCCGGGAAGCGGGAACGCTGCATGTATTGCGAGGATTCTCACGGCGGCGACATCGAGCATTTCTGGCCGAAAACCGCGTATCCGCACAAGATGTTCACTTGGGAAAACCACTTGTTGTGCTGCACCGGCTGCGGTCGAATTAAGGGAATTCAATTCCCACTCGACGGTTCGAATCAACCGCTACTGGTTAATCCCACCGCCGAGGATCCATGGGATTCTCTTGAGTTCGACCCGGACACGGGAAACATAGTCGCCCGTTTCGATGCAAACGCGAAGATGTTTTCAGCAAAAGGGACAAGTACCGTTAACGTATTGAAACTTGATAGGCGGGAGGCGCTGGCGGAAGGCTACCGTCGTTCTCTCAGGCGAATCAAAGCCGTCCTGGAACCTTACCTCGCGCCGTCATCCCAAGCACCCGATGCGCGCACGATCATCAGGGCCCTCAAAATCGCCGACGACCACGGACTTCTTGAATGGTGTTTCAAGTTCTCGGGGAAAAAAGAACCGCCATTTAGTGAGTTTATCGCAAGATACCCCCTCATTGCAAGGAAAATTATCGCGTCCTGTTGATTTACCGTTAGTGCCGGCCAAGCGAAGTATTAGCCGTGGCCCGGTTTTCTTTTGTATAGGATTCACTTTCGCGCTCATGAAATGATGCGGAATTTTTTCCCTGTCTCCTCAATAAGTCGGGAAGAAAGCAAACAAATGCAGAATAAAAAGCCCAAACTCGAACTCAACTGGATCGGGAAAGAAAACCGGCCCAAACTGGAACCGCGTATACTGATTGAGGAGCCGGAGAGGAGCTATTGCGCGAAGTATAAATATGGGGAAAAAGATTTATTTGATAATAAGTTGATATTTGGGGATAATTTGCTGGCGCTGAAGGCGCTAGAGCAGGAGTATGCGGGGAAGGTGAAGTGCGTGTTTATCGATCCCCCATATAACACTGGAAGTGCATTTGAACATTATGATGATGGAGTGGAACATTCAATCTGGCTTTCATTAATAAGAGATAGAATTGAAATACTATGGAGGCTTCTTAACTCAGACGGTGTCCTTTGGATATGCATTGATGACAATGAAGGGCATTATTTGAAGATCTTGTGCGATGAAATCTGCGGGCGCAAGTCATTTGTTGCGTCAGTGGTTTGGGAAAATTTCTACGGGCGAAGCAATGCTGCAGCAATTTCTCCGGCTCACAACTACCTCCTTGTATACTCACGGTTGGGTCAGGACTGGAAAGACTGTCGGAATCTTCTTGAACGAGATAAGGAGAGCTCAAAAAACTACAAAAACCCTGATAATGATCCTAGAGGGCCATGGCGTCTCGGACCTATTTTTGCCGCAGAAGAACGCCATGAAGGGCTAATGTACACTATTACTACACCATCTGGGCGAAAAGTAACACCTCCCAAGGGGAGCCATTGGCGGATGGTTGAAGCAGATTTTTGGCGAATGGTAAAGGATGGCAGAATAAGCTTTGGTAAGAACGGCGAAAATATTCCTGCCACCAAACTCTATTTAAACGAAGTTCAAAGTGGTCTTGTTCCCCGATCATGGTGGCCGTACACCGAGGTTGGGCACACACAAGAAGCTAAACGTGAAGTTCAAGCATTATTTCCAGATATCATTCCATTTGATACCCCCAAACCAGAGCGCCTCCTTCGGCGAATTCTTTCGATCTCCACTTCCCCCGGCGACCTCGTCCTCGATTCCTTCGCCGGCTCCGGCACCACCGGGGTTGTGTTAGTTTCTTGGGTGTAAATTAAAGTTTCATGGGCGCAGTTCTTTGGTATAATTGAAGAACTACCACATTCTCAACAACCAAAGGAGACGTACACCCATGAAATCAATCAATCA
>Ga0182027_10011612_pt1 | contig 12438 bp, 8 predicted proteins | sample 712E1DmetaG_FD_121300 | JGI IMG/M metagenome (GOLD analysis project Ga0182027, IMG submission 121300) | Permafrost microbial communities from Stordalen Mire, Sweden - 712E1D metaG (Illumina Assembly) | ecosystem: Environmental > Terrestrial > Soil > Wetlands > Permafrost | place: Sweden...
GCCATAGTAAACGAGGCCGGTCTCGCTGTCGGTATACTTCGTGGAGAAACGGAAGGGCTGGTCGGCGACGGTGGGGTCCAAGGAGTCGGCGCGGAGCGGCTCGCCGTAGGGACTGTACTCGTAGGTGGCGACTGCACTGCCAGCAGGAATCGTCGTGGGGGTGCCGTTTACCGTGACGGTCACGTCAGCGGAGTTGATCAAGGCGACGATGTTGCCGTTGCCGTCGTACGTCGGGAAGTAGGTCCTCCCGCTGGCTTGATCGGCTATCTGCAACAACGCGCCCACGCCGCCAGCATCGGTGAGCGAGCGGGCGATGTCGAGGCCCCAAGTGTAGGAACGGAAGAGAGCAAGAGTGGGAGACGGGGAAGTCGGGGAAGACACGGAGAATTCGGCGATCAGGTTCCAGCCATCGTAGAGGTAACGGGAGGCGGTGTCGGTACCGGCGGTGAAATTAATCGAGCGTTTCTGCACGCGGCGGCCAAGGTAGTCGTATTTGAATTCGAAGGCCGAGCCAGGGGTCAGGTTGCGGAAATTGATCTTTCGCCGGTCGCGAGTGCATGCATCGTGCCGCAGTTTTCGTCCTGGCGGCGCGCTCACCGATCAAGGGGGAAAAGGGGCGTTTTAGAATTAAACATCCCCTGCTCTGCCACTGAGCTACCGGGCGTCTAGTTGTCCCGTCGGAAATGGTCATCCGAAATTCACCTTGGTCGCCTGCGCTGCGCTGTGCTCCTGCCGCAAGTGCCCGTAAGTTCTCATCGCGAGCGCCCCACCGTCAGAGTGACCGAGCCACCGCGAGACCGTTGGAATGTCCACGCCGCTTTCAATGCAGATCGTGGCGAAGTAGTGGCGCAAATCGTGATGGGTTATATTTTTAACCCCGACGGCCGCACACGCGGAACGAAGTGCGCCCTTGCATCCGTTCACGCCGAGAATCGGTGCGTCGTTTGGTTCATCGCCACGCCGGGCACGTATCTCCGCGAGCAGTGACGACAGCGCCGGAAAAATTGGGATGGTGCGGTAACTCGTTTCAGTTTTTGTGCCTGGCACCGTGATGCGGTTGCCGGCGGTGTCCACATGGTGCCAGCGCAGCGCAATCGCTTCATTGAGCCGTATGCCCGAGTAGGCGAGAAGACGAACCATGTCGGCGCAATCTTTGGACTGCCGCGCACCAGCTTCGGAGATGCTCTTGACCATCGCGTGAAACTGGGCGACCGATGGCAACTCAAGCCGCTTTTGCTTCATGATAGCGCGGGAAACGGAATCGGCTGGGTTGACGTAGGCCACGCCATGTTCGCGGGCGATTTCAAACACGGCCCGCAACGCCTCCACGCATTTGTTGAACGCTGAAGCTGACATACCCTTACGCACGGTCTTGGCTTTCGGCGCAACGAACCCAGTGCCGCTGCGCAACGCTTTCGCAGCCCATTGCTGGCAGTCGGTGGGCGTGACCTTGCGTGCATCGCGAAAGTATAGGTCGGGCCACGTTTTTCCGAGGGCTTTGATCGCAATCACGCGCCGAGACTTTGTTGCCGGCGCAAGTGCTGCGTCGTTCGTCGTGCGCGACCGATAGATGCCGATGAAACGACCGACGGTGGTTTCGTCGGCGCCGGTCGTGGCGTTCTCTGCGGCAGCGACCACGCCCTGTGCCCTCACCTCTTTTTCAAAGTCGCCGAGCCGGAGTTTCGCGACCGAGCATACAGAGGTCTTGAGCGATTTCCATTTTTCCTTGCCGTTGACTTTGACGCGGGCGTAGTAGGTTCCACTCTGTCCGTTGCGAAGCAGGTTCGTTACGTTTGTTCTTTCCCAGCCTTTCTTGTCGCTTCTGTCGTTCATTCCAGAAGTGTAGAACAGGGGTGTAGAAAACAGCAAATAAAAATGGTTCCTGCTGTTGTAAGTTATAGTTAGTAAGCTTGTAAGGCGCGGTAGCCAAGTGGTAAGGCCGAGGTCTGCAAAACCTCTATGCGTCGGTTCGATTCCGACCCGCGCCTCCAGTTTTCTTTCCAAATTGGAAAGAAAACTGCCCGCCGAAGCCTCGGCGAAGGCGGGCCATGCACTCGCGAGAGGATCAGGCTCTGTTGCCGCCAGATGCGCCTTGCGGTACGTTTTTCCCTGCCACTCGTCGTTCAGCGCAGCTCCTTGCCGGCGGGCGCTTGCGAGGGCGTGAGGAATGTTTTCACCAAAGCTCCCTTGCCACAGACCGTCATGGTGGGAAGGCGTTTGAACCAGTCGCCCTCCGGCACCTCAGGATTGGTGTCGAGCCACGCCGCCAGAGACCTGAGGGCATCGGCGTCGATGCTCCGATCTTCAATTCGCTGGAGCAGGTGCGCGAAGAGCGGACGCGGAACGTTCTTGCGCTGGACCTTTGGCATTATGAGCCCGCGTAAAAGCCTTCGGTGATCCGCGCCTTCAGTTTGGCCGACCCAGCACGGCTCTTGCTCTTGGCAAGGCGATGAGCCAACTTGCCCAGGCCGGCCGGAGCCATGGGTTCGGCGATCAGCTTGATTTGCAGGCCAACGGCCTGAGCGGCGCGGCTCATGGAGCGAAAGGTGATGGAGGTGTTTTTCGCATCGAGGATGCGGCGCACGGCGGTACGGCCGGTCCCCATGCGTTCCGCCAGAGCGGAGATGGAAAGATTATCCTGGGACATCTTTCCCAAGATTGAAGCAGCCAGGGACCGCTTGAGTTCGACCTCGTGGTTAAAAGTGATTGTCGGAGGCATGTCGGGACGGTGGTTCATTTTTGAACCAGTGTCAAACACGGGCTTTCGCGGTTTGGATGCGGCTTCGCTGCGGTGCGAAATATCACCGTCAAAAGCCCCGCGGGCTTTGACCGGGAGAGGATCAGGCTCTGTTGCCGCCAGATGCGCCTTGCGACGCGGCCGGCTGCGCCATTCGCTCGACAGCGGCAAAAAACTTCCAACACTCCCGCCGCGTGAAACAAGCGATCGTAACTTTGGACATGGAAGGCGTGCTCACGCCGGAAATCTGGATTGCCGTGGCCGACAAGACCGGCATCCCCGAGCTGCGCCGGACCACCCGCGACGAGCCCGACTACGACAAGCTCATGCGCGGTCGCCTGAAACTGCTCGACCGGCACGGCCTGAAGCTCTCGGACATCCAATCCGTCATCGGCGCGCTGCAACCGTTGCCCGGCGGCAAGGAATTCCTCGATGAACTCCGCTCCCTCGTCCAGGTCGTGATCCTGTCCGACACTTTTGAACAGTTTGCCGAACCGCTCCTGCGCCAGCTCGGCCGGCCCACCCTCCTCTGCCACCGCCTGGTGGTGGAAAAAGACCGCATCGTGAATTACCAGCTGCGCATTCCGGAGCAGAAGCAAAAGGCGGTCGCGGCCTTCAAACTGATGAATTACCGGGTTATTGCCTCGGGAGATTCGTTCAACGATACGGCGATGCTGACGGAGGCCGATGTGGGTTTTCTCTTTCGCGCTCCCGTCGCGGTGCAGCAGCAGTTCCCGCAATTTTCCGCCGTCGATGACTACGCCGGCTTGCTGAAGCTGATCAAAAAAGAGCTGACGAAGAGCTGAAGCGGTTCAGATAGAAGTGCAGCCGATCTCACACCGGTCAGATCGCAAAGATCCCCCTTTGTCATTCTGAGCCCAGAGAAGAATCCATCCGGTTGGCTCACCTGTAGCGGCGGTCTATGACCGCCGAGCCAGATTGGCAACCTGGCCTACAATGGCACCCGATTCCGATGGTAGCCGCGAGCGTGAGCGAGTGGAATTCTGCGCCTCCACTCGCTCACGCTCGTGGCTACGGGGAGACGACAAGCAGACGGCGTTCCCTCTTATTCGAACTGCTTCCGGAAATCTGCGAATTGCCCTTTTAACTCGGCGAGTTCGCGGCGCAGCGCATCCGTCTCCGCCTCCAATTTTGCGAGGCGCTCGTTTTCGAGCCGCACCGCGACCGTGGCGGGTTCGAGTCGCGGTGCGGTTTCCGCCGGTTCGGGCGCCACTTCGCCGGCCAGCAGGTGCGCAAAGCGCGATTCCTTGAATCCCGACTGTCGCGGCAATTTCGTAGCCAAAGGTTGTGACTCTCTCGTGGCGAGCGCTTGCAGGGTGGCCTCCACTTCCTCAAGCGTCGCAAATTCGTGCATCCGCCCGGTGCGCCCGCGCAGCTCGCCGACCGTCTGCGGCCCGCGCAACAGGAGCACGCAGAGCACAGCGATCTCAGCCCGGGAAAGGGCGAACGCTTCCTGGAGCTTCTGCGCGTACTTGGGCACGCGGCTTTCCGCGCCGTAGAAGACCAGGGCCAGCTTCTTTTCGCGCAATCCATCCAGCGCCCGCACCACCGTGGTCTCGTCGAACGACACGACGGGATCCCGGTTGGAGCTCTGGTTGCAGGCGTTGACCAGCGCGTTGAGCGTGAGCGGATAATAGTCGGGCGTCGTGATTTCCTTCTCCACGAGCGCGCCCAACACCCGGACTTCCGCGGCATTTAGCACAAGCGATTCCATGAAGTATTGTTTGCTAGGGTTGAAGCGGCCTATGATCGGCGCTGGACCTTACGGAGCTTCGCGAAATAGGGTGACGCGATCTGGCGGTAGGTCAGGGTTTATCCCCGACGGGTTTTCCTGCATGTCGGGCGTAAAGCCCGACCTGCCCAGAGGCGGCAAACGTAACTGCATTTCGCGCGGATCAGGAGGGGCGGCGGAGCCCTCCGGTTGAGCCGGCGCGACGCGGGTCAGATACAGGGCTTCCACCTTCGCTCTCGCCCACGGCGTGCGGCGCAGGAACTGCAAACTGGATTTGATGCTGGGGTCATAATTAAAGCACCGGATGTCGATGATCCGCCCCATCTCCGCCCAGCCGAGCTGCTCGACCAACTGGGTGAGGATCGTCTCCAGCGTGATGCCGTGGAGCGGGTTTTTGGGTTGCGAGTGATGCATGGCGTCGGTTCGAGGAAGAAAACCGGTTGGCAAGCCCGCGTCGAGGGCAAGTCACGCGTCAGGTTTTGCGCACACTGCCGAGTAGCCCCTGAATTTGAAACCGGGAACCCAGCATTTTCGCCCACGAATCACACGAATCGTCACGAAACCCGGCCCCCGAAGATTCGCGTTCGTTCGCGGGCAACAATTCCTTCCTATTTCAGTGTCTTCCGTGCGTTCCGTGGGCACCACCCGATCTTCTTTGCTCCGTCACTTTCCCTTTCACTTTCACTTTCACTTTCACTCTCCCCCAGGAGCGAAACCATCTGCCGTCCCGCCCTGCACATGGTATTGGCCGGTGCGCACTGTGCCGGAGCGGGCGTTATAGAGTTCGATGACGCGGGTCAGCTCGCCCAGGGTGATCTGGCCATCGCGATTCGAGTCGCCCGAGTGGTAGCGCGTCAGGGTTTGGTTCGCCGTCGCCGCCGTGTCCTGGGCGAAGCCGTCCTCCATGCCCGCCTGCACCTTGTAGCGGCCGGTGCGCGTCGCGCCCAGTCGCGTGTTGTAGAGTTCGATGACCCGCGTGAGCTCGATCAACCCGAGGCGAAAATCGCGATCAACGTCAGCGTTGTGGGCGACGACCAGAACCGCCGGGTCGGACGTCTTGCTGCCCGCGGGGTTGGTCACGACCACCGTGTAGCTGCCGGCGTCAGCCGGCAAGGCACTCGCGATGTTGTAGCTGGCGTCGGTGGTGCCGGCCAGGTCCGTGCCACCTTTCTTCCATTGGTAGCTCAAGGGCGCCGTGCCGCCGGTCACGACCGTGAGGGTGACGGAGGTGCCATCGGTCACCGTCTGACTCGCCGGCTGGGTCGTGATCGTGGGCGCGGCGGCCAGAGATTGCACCGTGAGCGTGAAGGTCTGGTAGCCAAACGTGCCCTGATTGCTGGCCATGATTTCAAGATCCCAAGTACCGGCGGCGGTGGGGGTGCCCACTAGCTTGCCGAACATGGGGTTGAAGGTGAGCCCGGGCGGGAAAGTCTGCGCCTGGCTGCTGATCCAGCAGCCGGCGGGGGTGACGGCAAATGTCCAACTGAACGGTACCCCGACCTGCGCGGAGGCCGCGGCGGCGCTGGTGAAGACCGGAGTCGGGTACACCATGCTCACCTCGACATGCGCGGCCTCGCTGACCACGCTGCCGCCCGGGTTGCTGATCGTGACGCGGAACCAGCGAGTCTCGGAGAGCGCCGGCGTAGTGAGCGTGCGGGAGGTGGCACCGGAGATGTCCGCCCAGCCATAATCGGCATTCATCCAGCGGGTCACGGACCACTGGTAGGAGAGGAAGTCGCCTGTCGCGGTGACCGAGAGCGGCGCCGAGAGCGTCGTGCCCGCCGGGATTGGGTTTACGCTGCCAGCCGGTTGCATGGTGATAATCGGTGCCGGGTGGGCTGCGGCGTAGGCTTGGTAGAGGGTATAAAACTCCAGGAAGAGCGCGTCGGCCGCCGCCGCGCTGTCGTTGTCGTAGATCAGGCAGGCGTCGTTTTGGATTACTCCCAGCTGGCCCTCCGCATCGTCGAGGTGCGCGATGAAAGCATCGGGGGCAAGGGGTATCCACGTCGGCCCGTCCTCGACGATGACGGCCTTGATCGAGACGAGGCGGTGCGGAAGGTAGGTGGCGGGGGCGTCGAGGCCCGGGTCAGGCAGTTGATGCATCCGCGGGAGGCCGACCCAGGAGAGCACCGGTTGGCCGATGACGAGAGCGCCCCCAGCCATGCCGGTGACGTACTGCTGGTTGCTCGTATTGTAGAGCGAGAGGAAGTGATCTTCCTGATTCGTGACACCAGAGGCATCGACCGGATGCGCGGTAGAGGTGTAGGCCGCGGCCCCGCTCCAGTCCTGATACACCAGGAGCCTTAGGTTCGTGCCGGCGTAGGAGAGGACGCGTGAATAAGCGGACTGATAACTCTCCAACGCGGCATCGTAGGCATCCTTGATCGGGGGTGCGGCGGCAACCAGGACGTCGTATTCCGTCCGCAACGTGCGGGCGGCAGCGAGGCCCGTGGAACCAGGCGTGGCGATGGCGGCGAGCAGCGAGGCCTTGTAGGTCGGCATATCGAACGCGTGTCGCACGACGGGAATGTAGGTGTTGCCTAAAAAGTATCCGAGACGGCTCTGATACTCGGGGTGGGCAAAATCCTGCACCAGACCCGGCGACGCCGCCAGGAGGGCTTCCCACGCGGCGCCCCGGGCGATCAGTTCGTCCAGCGCGGTCTGGGCCGCGGCGAGGTTACCGTCGATGTCAGTGCGGACCGAGCCGATGCCACTGCTCCAAGCGTCGGTGGCGGCGCCAAGCTGGTCGAGCTGGGTGCGGGCGTTGGCGAGAGCCGTGGGCAGTTGGTTGAGATACTGGTTGAGCCTGACGGCCAGGTCCTCGGCGATATCCTGCCCCGAGCCGGGGATGGCTAGCGCCGGGTAATAGGAGGCGGGAATGCTCACGACACCGCTGTCGACGAGCATCCGTTGGAGTGAAACGAGCTGGTTTTGCAGATTAAAGAGCGTGGTATAGTCGTCGGTAAGCGCTTCGACCTGGTTAATTGTGCCCGGCAGCGCCTGTCCGCCGGTGACCACGGCGTTGATCCATTGCTCGGTTTCGGCGTATTTGCCGCTCGAGCCCGTGTAGGAGGCCGTCGTATTGGGGTCCACCTGATCGTTCCCACCGTAAACGTCGATGAAGGCGGGGATATTCGACGATGAGCCGATGGATGTGTCCATGGCCGTCGCGATGTTGCTTTGCGCGGTTGCGATCTGGGACTGGGCGGCGGCGATGGCGGTGAGCAAAGCCGGCGCCTCGGTATCCCAACGCGCTTGGGCGGCGGCGCGGATCGCGACAGCGACGCGGTTCTGGTAGGCTTGGTCCGTCTCGGCGTCACCGCGGGTCACCGAGACCGACGGGGGCGATTGGTGGACCGGAGGTACCAGCGCTGCCTGGCTGGCGGCGAGCCGGGCCGCGTCCTCGGCCGCGCACCACTGGGATTTCAGGTCGTTCAGCTCGGTGTTGAGAGTGGCCAGCTCGACGGTGAGCCGATCCACATCGGCCTGCGCGGTGGGCAGGCTGCCATCGGCGTCGGTCTTGGCCAGCGTCGTCTCCGTGCCGAGGTTGTCGAGTTTGACCAGGGCGGCGGCGATTTCGTCGCGCACCATGATGTTCTTGCGGAGGATCGCGCCCGTGTCGCCGAGCTCGGTGCCGTCTTCCATGCGGGCGGCGATCTTCACCGCATCGAGGCTCAGGGCCAGGGTCTGCTGCACGCGGGCGAGCTCGGGATAGGCGGCGCGCGCGGCATCGGAAACGGCCTTGATCTTGACCGTGCGGGGCTTGAGGAGCGTTTCGTCGTCGAGGCCGAGCGCGGCTTTGCGGTGGTCGTCCAAGGCGTTGGAGAGCCGATCCAAGCCGACGGCGCCCACGGCGCTCGTGAGGCCGTTGGTTACGAATGCGCCGGCCGCGGCATCGCCGAGGCTGACGGCGTCGGAGACGGTTTTATAGGTCTCGATCCCCATGCGGATCGTGAGCTTCACGAGATTATCCTGCTGGATTGACGCCAGCTGGGTGTCGGAGGCGGCGAGTTGCTGGCGGACCGAATTGAGATCCTCAGTCTTGGCGTCGTAGTTGCCCAGGAACTGGCTGAGGATCGCCAGTTCGCGTTGGGCGGCCTGCAGGTCCGCCTGTTTCCACTTGATCTCCGTCATTTTGGAGGCGACCGCCAACTCGTAGTTCGACTCGGCGGCCAGCCGGCCCACACCCAAGCACAACGAAATTCCCACGAACGAAGCCCGCAGAAATCGGGAGAAGCAGAGCCACGTCAGATCCAACTTTCGGACAGCGGCAAAGCCGACCAACTTTCGCACGAGGAAGTTGCCGAATCGCCGAAACCATCGCACAGCCGCCGGGGCCGGAGGGTTCGTGCCCGCTGACTCACGACGGTTTCCACGACAGTCGGAGCATGAACCCTGAATCGGCACAGCAACTTCACCTGGGATAGTTTTCATCGGCGAGGAAATTCGTTTCGGGGCAGGAGGTCTTGCGCGCAAACGCGGCTGCTCTCTTGGGGGGATGTTAACGAAGTGCGAACCAAGTAGTAGGCGCAAGTTAAATTCCTGCGCGGATCCTGTCGCGGACGATAATTCGAACTGCCGTCAACCCGGGTCGGTTCCGCAGCGGTTCGGGGAGCGCATGTGTCTCGCCGACACCGCCGCAGACTCCAGCGTGTCCGGCCGGATCAGATGGGAGGGCGGGCACTCTTGCCTGCCACGGGGCTCCCCTAGCCCGGATGCCCGGGAGGCCGGGCCGACAGTCACGCGCATCGAACAGACTGTACCGCTGCGACGGAGTGAGGCGTGAAACATCCGGGCTCGGCGAGACGCACATGCCACGCGGTATAGGCGAACGAAGGAGCGCAGCCCCTCGACGGGCTTGGGGCCCTGACCCATTCGACTCCGCTCAGGGTCATCCTGAGCCCGCCGAACGGATGAGTTCGTCGAACGGGCTTGTCTGCGCTCGGTTCCGATCAGGGCGCGCGCAAGGCGCGCCCCTACACAAACCTTGCACGCAGGATGGGCATGGATTGAAATCGCCCCACCGCCAACCCTCGATCCCCAGTCCGCCCTATGATCACACGACGAGATTTCCTCACCGGCCTCGCGGCTCTGCCGCTGGCCGCCTCGCTCACTCGCGGCGCGACCGCGGCGCCCGCCCAGTATTCCGATGACCAGATCTCCGACTTCTGCCGGCGCCTCCGACCGGTGGGGCGAATCCTGGAGATGGAAGGCTGGTTTGTCTGGTGCAACGCCCCCATCGACGGGCCCGACGGCAAGACGCACGTGTTCTTCTCGCGCTGGCCGGCCGCGAAAAAAATGGGGGGGTGGATCAACTGCTGCGAAATTGCCCATGCCGTCGCCGCCTCGCCGGAAGGCCCATATGAGTTTGTCGGCACGGTGCTCGCGCCCCGCGGACCGGGTTTCTGGGACGCCACCACCTGCCACAATCCCCACATCCAGAAAGTGGGCGACCGTTATGCGCTGTTCTACATGGGCAATTCCAACGGCAAGACCGACACCAAGCGCATCGGCCTCGCGACGGCGGCCTCGCTCGACGGCCCCTGGCAGCGGCCGGATCGTCCGCTGCTGGAACCAGGCCCGACCGGCGCGTGGGACGACCACTGCACGACCAATCCCTCCTTCGTCCGGCATCCGAACGGCCAATACTGGCTCTACTACAAGTCCTGGAACACACACGATTATGACACCGGCACTCCGCCGGTCCGCGGCAATCGGAAGTACGGCATCGCCATGGCGGACCAACTCGAGGGTCCGTACCACAAGCACCCAGCAAATCCGGTGATCGATTTTTCCGGCCGGGGCGGCAACCGGCAATGCGAGGATGCCTTCGTCTGGCGCGAAGACGGGAAATTCCGGATCGTCGTCCGCGACATGGGCGTCTTCAGCTCCGACGTCGGGCTCTACATGGAGTCAGACGACGGCGTGCACTGGTCCGAGCCGAAGATCGCCTACCGGGCGCTCCGGGAATACGTCGATCAACCAACACCTCCGCGGGAGCTCAACCGCTACGGTCGCGCCGAACGCCCTCAACTGCTGATCCGCGACGGCAAGCCGGCGTATCTTTTCACCGCCAGCCAGGGCGGCAAATTCATGACCGCCTCCGGTTTTCTCTTCAAAATCGTGTAATCAAGGCGCACGCGACGTGCGCCTTAACGGAAACATTTAATCGAACGAATCGCCTGCCATTTTCCTGCGTCTTTTGTAGGAGCCTGCTGGCAGGCGATCCGCAATGCTGGACAGGGTCCTCATTCAAGCATCGCCTGCCAGCAGGCTCCTACAACTCAACCAAACCCAAGCCAGCTTCGGAGTATCGGACCCAACGCCAATGAATCATCCCCCCATTCCGTCTATTTCTGCCCTTTGCTTCTCTCTTCTGTCGGTCGGCCTGCTGGCCATCGCCGCCCACGGCGCGCCGATTGACCGCCAGGCCGTGGTGAGCCGGCACGATGTTCATGTCCGCCAGGTCGATCCGGAGAGCGCGCTCAGCGTCGGCAATGGCGACTTCGCCTTCACCGCGGACGTGACCGGCCTGCAGTCCCTCAGCGAGCTGTATTTCGAAAAAGGGATTCCGTTGGAGACGCTTTCAACCTGGGCCTGGCACTCGTTCCCCAATACCGCCGGGCTCAAGCTGGAGGACACCACCACGATGTCCGACTTCCATGGTCGCAAGGTGCCCTATGCCAGCCAGCAAAGTAGCCCGGCCGGAAAATATTTCCGCGAGAATCCCCACCCGATTCCGCTCGGGCAAATCAGCCTGCTCTACCAGGGCCGCGTCCTGACATCTGCAGATCTCGGTGCCATCGACCAGCGGCTGGATCTGTGGACCGGCACCATCTACAGCACCTACACGCTCGCGGGACAACCGGTCACCGTCGAGACGGTCGCGCATCCGGAACTCAGTGTCGTGGCCGTCAAGCTCCGGTCGCCGCTGGTCAAGCAGGGCGATTTGCAGGTGCGGTTCCGGTTCCCCTACTCGTACAAATTCAGTTCCGACGCACAGGGCGCCCGGAACAATCCTCCTTACATCTGGGAGCCGAATCGCCATCGCACCGAGGTGAGCCGACACAGTGCGGGGTTCGCCCAGATGGCACGCACGCTCGACGACAGCCATTACTATGTGAACGTGAGCTGGCAGGGCACGGGCGAACTGACCGAGGCCGCCCCGCACGACTTTCGACTGCAAGCCGGCGCGGACGACACGCTGGTTTTCACCGTCGCGTTTTCCGCCGACGCTGCGACCGCCAGCGGGTCGTCGTTCGAGGAAACTCGCACGGCGAGCGCACAGGGATGGAAAGACTACTGGACGCGCGGCGGCATGGTCGATCTCGCGGGCAGCACCGATCCTCGCGCCGCCGAATTGGAACGCCGGATCGTCCTTTCGCAGTATCTGATGAAAGTGAACTACGCTGGCAATATGCCGCCATCCGAGACCGGGCTCACGCAGATCAGTTGGTTCGGAAAGCACAATTCCGAGATGTATTTCTGGCACGCGGCGCAATTTTACCAGTGGGGACACACTGATTTGCTGGAAAAGGGTCTCGCGTGGTATCGGAAGATCCTGCCCATCGCCCAAGCGGCGGCGAAGGAGCAGGGCTTCGACGGCGTGCGTTGGCCCAAGATGACCGGCCCCGACGCCCGGACCGGACCGGGTTCGATCAATCCGTTCATCATTTGGAATCAACCCAACCCGATTTATCTCTCCGAGCTGGTCTATCGCGCTCATCCCGACCGGGCGACGCTGGAGAAATACAGTGGGCTCGTCTTCGAATCGGCCAAGTTCCTTGCCTCCTTCGCCTTTTATGACGACGCCAGCGGACGCTATGTGCTGGGCCCGCCGATCAAGAACGTGAGCGAGAAGGCCGTGGCGAACACCACCCAGAACCCGACGTTCGAACTGGCCTACTGGTATTACGGCCTGCAGCTCGCGCAGACGTGGCGCACGCGC
>Ga0182027_10011613_pt1 | contig 12438 bp, 14 predicted proteins | sample 712E1DmetaG_FD_121300 | JGI IMG/M metagenome (GOLD analysis project Ga0182027, IMG submission 121300) | Permafrost microbial communities from Stordalen Mire, Sweden - 712E1D metaG (Illumina Assembly) | ecosystem: Environmental > Terrestrial > Soil > Wetlands > Permafrost | place: Sweden...
CGACGAACTGATGAATAAATATCTCGAAGCCGGTGAACTCTCGGCAGATGAACTTAAAGCAGGTTTGAAAAAAGGCGTTTCCTCGGGAAGCCTTATTCCTGTCATGTGCGGTTCGGCAGTTAAAGGCATTGGAATATCGATGCTGATGGACTTAATTGTCAATGCCTTCGCGTCGCCTGTCGATCGCGGAGCAAAAATAGGCAAAAAACCGGGAACAGAAGATATTGAAGAACGGCAGCCGTCTGAAGACGCTCCTTTTTCAGCTATTGTCTTCAAAACTATCGCCGATCCGTACGCCGGAAGGCTGACTTTATTCCGCGTTTATTCCGGCAAACTCAACCCCGATTCATCCGTGTATAATTCGACCAAAAAAATCACTGAAAAATTCGGTCATATCTTTTTTCTTGAAGGAAAAACACAGAAGCAGGCGGAAGGCCTTATTCCCGGAGATATTGCGGGTGTGGCCAAGCTCAAGGATACTGTGACAGGCGATACGCTTTGCTTTGAAAAAGCGCCGGTCATTTTTGACAAGGTGGAAATACCTCATCCTATCATGTCATTTGCCATCGAACCGAAAACCCGCGGTGATGAAGACAAGATTGCATCTTCAATTCACCGCCTGACGGAAGAGGATCCCACTATTGTCTTTTCCCGCAATACTCAAACAAAAGAAATGATTCTTTCCGGTATGGGCCAGGTGCATATTGAAGTTAATATCGAAAAGATGAAAAGAAAATTCGGTGTGGAAGTCAATCTGAATACGCCGAAAGTTCCCTATCTGGAAACCATCAAAGGCAAAACCAACGTCCAGGGCAAATACAAGAAGCAATCCGGCGGACGCGGTCAGTTTGGTGATTGCTGGATAGATATCGAGCCGTTGCCGCGCGGCGGCGGTTTTGAGTTTAATGATAAAATAGTCGGCGGCGTTATTCCCGGCCAATACCGTCCGGCTGTCGAAAAAGGTATTGTGGAAGCAGCAGCAAAAGGCGTGATCGCCGGTTACCCTGTGGTGGATTTTAGAATAAATCTTACGTTTGGATCTTACCACACGGTGGATTCGTCAGAAATGGCTTTTAAAATTGCCGGATCGATGGCCTTTCAAAAAGGCGTGATGGACTGTCAACCGATTCTACTGGAACCGATTGTCAATATTGATATCGAAGTTCCCGACGAATACATGGGAGATGTGATCGGCGATCTCAACAGCCGTCGCGGACGGGTTCAGGGAATGGATACCAACGGCACCAATCAGGTTATTAAAGGACAGGTTCCTCTAGCGGAAATCCTCAAATACGCGCCTGATTTACGTTCGATGACGAGTGGTCGCGGCAACTTTACCTATACCGAATCTCATTATGAGGAAGTTCCCGCCTATATCGCTGAGAAAATTATCGCCGAATCGAAAAAAGAAGAAGAATAAAATGATCCTCGCCGCGATTATAACGGTAAGTGATAAAGGTTCTCAGGGAAAAAGACAAGACTTAAGCGGCCCCGCAGTAGCAGAAATGCTTGCGGGCGCCGATATTGAAATAAAGAACTCTCTCATTGTTCCCGATGAAATTGATCAGATTCAAAAAGCCATTATAAATTTCGCGGATATTGAAAAAGTTGATTTAATTTTAACCACCGGTGGCACCGGCGTCAGCCCGCGTGACGTAACACCTGATGCCACACTGAAAATCATTGATAAACAAATCCCCGGCATGGCCGAAGCTATGCGGTATGAAAGCAATAAAATCACGCCTCATGCCATGATTTCCCGCGCTATAGCGGGAATACGCGGAAAATGTCTGATAATTAATCTTCCCGGAAGCCCCAGGGGCGCAAAAGAAAATCTTGCTGTAATTTTACCTGCGCTGAAACACGCTGTTGAAAAAATCAAGGGAGATGATTCGGAATGTGCCTCTCCATAAACCTTAAAGCGTTGCGTTGATGCGTTCCCGTCCAGTAAATTTTAAGACAACGGGGGCATCGATTATATTCAGTGCAATTTTCAAAAACAAACAACGGCACTAAATCACAAACATCTTCCCTGTTCACAGGATTTAGTTTCAAGTTGCACTCAAGACAAATTCCGAACATCTTTTGCCTGTCTATCTTCAAAGAAAACTTTTCAATAACTTTATTGAGCTGATTACCAACATCAATATCTGTAATTATAAACAGAGCGCCTGAAAATTGGCGATGGATCATATCTTTTCTTCTGGTAAGAACTATTCTGTTTTCCGCGGCAGCAAGTCGCAACAAAGCCCTGCCGGCTTCTTCAGGAAACACAACCGTATCGTAACCTAAAAGGCGAAGCCACTTAGCCAACCTTCCTAAAGATGCGTCGGTAATAAATTTGAAATCTTCAAATAAGGGGGGGGCGATATTATTTGGGTATTTTTTGTTCATCGATTATTGGCGGCGCTTCATTGGCGTGAAGTTCCTTGCGCAAATCACGAACGAGTTTGTTCAAACGTCTGATTGTGCGATTCAAACGAAAACGTTCTACTATGCCCCAAAAACCTGTAATGATCACTCCAATCAGAATGGATATAAAAATTAGCAAATAAGTTGGTACGGGCTTTAAATTACCCAAAAGATTATGATCCAGAATATTATAATGCAACTGTATTGTCGTTAAATTTTGCTGAGAAAAAGTAACGATAAATAAAGAAAAAATTATAACAAGAATTAAATAAATTATTCTCATTACATTATTCCCCCTTATGATATTTTTTAAAAAGAGGCGCAAGATTAGCCGCGGTCGTCGCCACAGCTTCCGGAATAACCCGGACATTTGTCACAACACTCATGAAGTTCGTATCACCTTCCCATCGCGGAATTACATGGACATGAAAATGTTCTTCAATACCGGCGCCCGCGGCTTTTCCAATATTTGCGCCTATATTGAATCCATCAGGATTCATCGCTTCTTTCATAGCCTTGACTGATATTTCCAGAAGATCAAATATTTCTTTTCTTTCCTCTTGAGTCAATTCTTCGATGTTTCCTATGTGTCTCTGAGGTATTATCATTAAATGACCGTTGACATAAGGGTATCTGTTCATCATGACATAGGCGGTTTTACCTTCGCACATAATATAATCATCACATCTGATGGAACATTTGCAGAAAACACATCCGTCAGGTTTTTCCCCTTTAATATAGTCCATGCGCCATGGCGCAAAAATCGTTTCCATATTTAAAACCAGCCGTTTTATTAATTATATTTTTATTATCCTACCTGTTATGTTTTTGTCAATTTCTAATATGCCTATGGTTTTAGAAGAGGCAAAACATCTGTCCACCGCAGAACCGGGATTAAAGAACAGTACGTTATCTTTTGTATGATTTGCCGGTTTATGCGTATGTCCATAAACAACACAATCCACATCCTTAAACATCTCTGATATTCTTTCTTCAATACCCTGAGGAGATCCCCATCCATGAATCAGGAGGAATTTAAACCCCTTTATATCAAAAAGTAAATGTTCGGGGAACTGTTCTTTAACTGATGAATTGTCCATGTTACCGCATATCACCTTAACATCCTTTTCCCCGAAAATCTCTAAAACACTAACATCAACCAAATCTCCGGCATGAAGAATCATATCAACATCGCTGAAATGCTCAGCAATGCATTTCTTCATATTATCATCATAATCGTCAAGATGAGTGTCTGAAATGACGCCAATTTTTATCTTTTTGTCTTCCATAACCGATGACCGTTTTTAATTATTAGCGATAAAAGACAAAAAGACAAGTTTTATTTCCATGAATTCGCCAGCAAATAAATACCATTACCCGGTTATGAGGTAAGCCGGCTATGACGAATGATATTTTTCCATTAGAATCGAATATTCTTAAAGGGGGAAAAGCTTTTAATTTGACTTTATCGCCAAGTAAAGTTATTAATTATTAATGAATAGTTTAGAAAATTCGCTTAACAAAATTGCCGAAATCATATTGCCTATTGATGAAGCTTCCTTCACCTCGTTGTGGGACAAATACAAAAAAAAGGTGGAGCAATTTTCCGGCTCTGCCGAGTGGGAAAAAGCAGTAATTATCTTTTCGATAATAAACGCCGTACGAACTAAAAATGCCATTTTAAACGAAAAAATTTTAAAAAATAATCCCTCCCGTAAAACAAAACGGCCAGAAATATCTAAAGAAAAACCTTATTTAAAACTGGTTAAGTAATGGATAAACAAGCCGAATTAAAACTAATCGCTAATTTAAGAAAAGAGATTGAATACCATAATAAAAGATATTACCAGCAGGACGCTCCTGAAATTTCCGATGCTGAATACGACCGTTTAATGCTGGAATTGCAGGAATTGGAAGACCGTTATCCGGAAGAATTTTCAGCGGAATCTCCAACCCAACGAGTGGGTGCTACGCCGCTGGCTAAATTTGCTTCCTTTAACCATCCTTCACAAATGTTTAGTATTAAAGATGCGTTTTCTAAAGAAGAAATCCTTGACTTCGATAGCAATATTAAACGTGTAATAAAAAATAACGAAATTTTATACGTTGCCGAGCCAAAGATAGATGGTTTGGCTGTCAATCTAATTTATGAAAATGGAATTTTCACGAAAGGAGCTACGCGAGGAAACGGAACTACCGGCGAAGATGTCACGCAAAACCTCAAAACCATCTCTACTCTGCCTCCCAAAATGCAAAATACAGCAGACAAAAAGATTCCCTCTTTTATAGAAATACGCGGCGAAGTTTTTATGGAAACAGAAGATTTGCAAAAACTCAATGAGGAAAGGATTAAAAATGGTGAAGAACCTTTCGCCAATCCTCGAAATTTGGCCGCAGGTTCATTACGTCAGCTTGATCGGGAAGTTACTGCAAAACGACCTCTTAAAATTTGTCTCTATGCGGTTGGTAATGTCAGCGATATTATTTTTTTAACACAATTGGAAGTTCTGCAAACTCTTAACAGTTGGGGTTTTCCTGTTAATAAAGATATTAGCAAGCAAGCTCTGGATATCAATGCCTGTATTAATTATTTTGAACGTATAGGCACTATCAGAAAGAATTTGCCTTATAAGATTGATGGTGTAGTTTTAAAAGTTAATTCTTTAAAAATGCAAGAAACATTAGGAAATATTTCTCGCTCACCGCGTTGGGCATTGGCATGTAAATATCCAGCCGTGCAAGAAAAAACAAAAATCATTAAAATAGATACTCAAGTAGGACGTACTGGTATTTTAACACCTGTAGCCATTATGGAACCTGTAAATGTAGATGGCGTAATGGTCAGTCGCGCTACTCTTCACAATATGGATGAAATTGAAAAAAAAGATATTCGCATAGGAGATACAGTTATCATTGAGCGTGCGGGAGATGTCATTCCCAAAATAGTTAAGGTTGATGACTCAGTAAAAAGAAATGGAACTGAAACAAATTTTCTTATGCCCTTAACATGTAAAGAATGTGGTTCAAAGATAATTAGACTTGAAGGTGAAGCTTCTTATCGTTGTGTAGGCGGATTATCATGTCCGGCTCAACGTAAAAGAGCAATTCTTCACTTTGCAAGTCGTCAAGCTATGGACATCGATGGGCTTGGTAAAGAATTGGTAGATCAACTTGTAAAAAATAATTTAGTTAAAACACCTGCTGATTTGTATAGATTAGATATACTAACATTAGCAAATTTAGAGCGAATGGGCGAATTATCTGCTGCAAATCTTGTTTCTGCTATCAGAAATAGTAAACATACTACTTTGGGACGTTTTATTTATGCATTGGGTATTCCCGAAGTGGGTGAAGCAACTGCAAAGTCCCTTGCCAAGTTTTTTGGTAATCTTGATAGATTGATGTCAGCATATCCTAAAACACTTCAATATATCGAAGATGTCGGTCAGGAAGTTTCCAAATCAATTTATTATTTTTTTAGAGAAACACATAACCTAGAAATAATTTCGCAATTAATAAAATATAGTTTACATTGGGGTGACTTAACTGAAACCAAAGTTATCAAACAAATTAGTTTTTCTGATTTTCTAAACTGGTTACGAACACCCATCAAAGACAATATTGAAGAACTCAACTGGCCTGGTATCGACAAGATGGGTCCCAAAAAAGTTGAACTCTTAGCAAATTATTTTGGCAACATAGAAAAACTAAAAGAAGCAGATGAAAATATTCTCTCAAATATTAAAGGCATAGACAAAATTTTAGCAAGAAATATTGCTTTATTTTTTAAGAAACCGGAGAATCTTAAAGTCATTAAACAACTCCAAGAGTGCGGTGCAAGTTGGGAGGATAAATTTCACGAAAAACTAGTTTCTTCCTCACTAGTTAGTGGTAAAATTTTTGTTCTGACAGGGACATTAACACAATTTAAAAGAGATGAAGCTAAGAATAAAATCGAGCAATTGGGTGGTAAAGTTTCAGGAAGTGTATCAAAAAATACTGATTACGTCATTGTTGGAGCCGAACCTGGTTCTAAATTTGTTGAAGCAAATAAATTAGGAATAAAAGTTTTAGATGAAGAAAGCTTTATAACGTTGTTGACCGAAGAAGAAAAAAGTGGAAACTTTCAATGAATGAAAAAACAATTATAAAAGTTATTAGCAGTACTGGTGAACCCTATGATGTTCACTTTGAATTTTTAGATAATAAATTAAAAGTTCATTGTAACTGCCAAGCAGGGATTTATGGAAAAATCTGCAAACACAAAACTGGACTTCTCAATGGAGATTCGTCTATCCTTTTTGATAAAACCGATAATGAAAAACTTCAAGAAATATTCAGTGTGGTCAAGAAAAGCAAATATACAGAAATAATTTCTGTATATAACAACCTTAAAAAAGAAATTGAATTGGCTCAAAGAAAAGAGAAAAAGCAAAAAGAACAAATAGAATATATATTAAAAACTGGCATTGATTTTTTTTGACATAATTATTGGAAATAAGAATCATGAGATGTGTTCATGTTTACATTAGCGGCCGAGTCCAGGGAGTGTTTTTCCGCGCCCAGACACAAAGAGCGGCAACGGGCTATAATCTTACTGGCTGGGTGCGCAATTTGGCCGATGGCCGTGTGGAAACTCTTCTCGAAGGTGAAGGTAAAAGTGTGGATAAAATGCTGGAACGGTGCCGCAAAGGCCCGCCCCCAGCTCGAGTCGAAAACGTAATCGTAACGGAAGAACCTTACACCGGCGAATTCAATAACTTCATTATTAAATATTGATAGAACCGTTTTGTCCGGCACTCACTTACGGGAAAAGTCTTTTATTCGCTACACCTGCAAATTTTCAGCGGCAGACAATCATCAACTTTGAGGATTACTGGTTAAATGGTGTAATGTGGGCATCACTGGCGGATGTAATCCGTTTGCTTAATTGGTTTGTTGCGCCAGTTGTTCACTAATATCTGAAGAGGTGAGCTATATTCTCTTTAGCCATATTTTGACAGCTATGATCAGGTAACCGATTATAAACACCCAGTAGCCGTAAGTATAAACGGGATACTTTCTCAGGCTGTTTGTGTATTGCACGACGGCGGGAGCAATGAATAATGTAATTGTGGCAATAATGAGGCCTGTAAAAAGACTTGCAATCACGTCGCTCGGATAATGAACGCCCAGATGAGGACGCAGGTACATCATGGCCGGAATCAACCAGCCGATGAGAAACACGTATATAAACCCGAACTGGAAGCAAATAAGGCTGACGCATATGGTCGTCCACAGAACATGGCCGGATGGAAAGCTTTCCAGCGCCTTTGACGCGTAAAGAGGATCACGATTCTGAATCTTCATATTCAGATACTTCTGCAGTTGATCGTTCGCGTAAGGGCGTCTCCGCTTCACATAAACTTTACAGAGAAGAAATACGACAATGCCCATCGTCGATCCCAGGATGAGTGAAATTACAAGTTTGTTCAACGGTTCGCTATCAAGCAATTGTCCCGCGGCCGCTGCAATGAATAAAACCATCATCCAGGTCATGGCCTCTCCGGCAAATATCAATGCCTTTACGGAAAAAGAATTTTTATAGGGCCGCAGGTACGCCCATTTAAGAAGTTGTCTATCAATGTCTTTCAGAAATTGCATATAAGCTCTAGCCTTGCCTGAGTTTGCTAATTGCCGCAGCCATGCGATTGAGGGCCAGTTCAAGGGTGGCGCGGGGGCAGCCGAAATTGAGGCGTACGAAGCCCGGGGCGCCGAAGTCTGCGCCATTCGAAAGTCCGACACCTGCCTGTTCGAAGAAGGCGTATATATTTGATACACCAAGTTCACGGGCATCAATCCAGGCCAGGTAAGTGGCCTCGACATGGTTCATGGTAAGCCCCGGCGTTGAGTCGATAAAGGCTTCCACCAGGTCGCGATTTATTCGCAGATAATCGATTAATTCCAGGCGCCAGTCTTCGCTGTCATGGTAAGCGGCAAGTGCTGCGGTTAACCCCAGAGTGTTCACATGCGGCACGATACCCTGCATGACCCTGGCGAAGCGTTTGCGTAGCCCTTCATTAGGGATAACGGCCAGGGAGCAGCCCAGACCGGGGATGTTAAAGGTCTTGCTTGGGGCCAGCAAAGTGATAGTACGCCCGGCAATGATTTGATCAAGCGCGGCAATCGAGACATGGTGTTTCCGAACATCCAGAACCAGATCGCAGTGTATCTCGTCCGAGCAAATGATGAGGTTATGGTTCAGGCATATCCCGGCCAAGTCGCGCAGCTCGTCTGCGGTAAAAACGCGACCCGTGGGGTTGTGCGGATTGCAGAGGATGAATAGCTTGGTTCGCCCGGTGATGGCGGCTTTGATTGCTTCAAAATCGATCTGATAGGCATGGCCCCGATTGGGATGCTCAACAGTGATAAGTTCGCATCCCGCCAGTCCAGGAGCTGCGAGTATGGGTGGATAAGCCGGTGTGGTGGTCAGGATAACATCGCCCGGAGAGCTGACAGCACGGCAGGCGATGTTGATGCCCGTAACCAGACCCGGTAGCCAGACAATCCAATCGGGATGCACCTCCCAGCCATGCCTGACGCGGAGCCTTTCAATGATCGTCTCCTGGAGTGCCCGAGACGTGAGACCATATCCGAAGATGCCGTGGTCCACGCGCTCGTGCAGGGCCGCGAGTACCGCTGGCGGCGACGCAAAATCCATGTCAGCCACCCACAGGGGCATCACATCACGGCCTTGATAGATGTCCCATTTAAGGCATTCGGTGCCTTTGCGGTTTATAGGGGTATCAAAGTCAAATGGCATTCTCATCTCTATAGTATGACAGGATCAGCCAACTCACTCATAAAGCTAAGATTCGAGTCATTTATTTTAACAATTACTTTTTGCAATGTAGCACAGAATTACAAAAAATGAAAAATAAGACTTATTAGGAATAAAGAAATAAAAAAGTACTCCCTCAGGAAGGAGGGCAGCTTTTCTCCTTTCTAGTAAACTAAATATTATGCTTGCATATTCACGCACCAAAAAATATACTAAAAACAATAAATCAACATATGCATTCTTGGGAGGTTTAGATATGAACGTAAAAGGCATTTTTTATGTTATAACAAAAGCTACTATGATTGCAGGTTTCGGCGAGGAACGCTGGAATTCCTTTATGTCCAGGCTGGTGGAGAAGGACGAATATTTTAGCAAGATGATTATGTCTATTACCCTTATTCCGATTGATAAATTAATCATTCTTTTTGACGGGATGTGTAAGGAATTCTTCAATAACGACAAAATGCAGTACACGATGTTTGGGAAGGTAGGCGCTAAAGTTGCCCTGTCGCCCGGAGGCCCATACCAGTCTTATCTGCTCACAAAGGATATAAAGCCCTTTGTCGAGTCTGTCCTGCCTAAACTCTGGTCGACCTATTTTGACGAAGGTATAGCTACCACACGTTTCGAGAACAATGTTGCTCATCTCAAAATCACAGGACTCCAGATAAAGAATATTTATTTTGAGTACCTCATTATGGGTTACTTTCAGCAGGCCCTCAAAATTTTCGGGAAGAAATCTGTCCCGAAACGCGTCAGGAGCCTTTCATCCGGTGATGATGACATTTATTTCCAGTTTGAACTAAAGGACTCTTGACCACAAAATATAATGAGCGGCGTCGATAATAAGTCCGGTGTAAACCGTGTTTGTTATCGATTGAAATATTGTGTGTATCAGGGAAATAAGCAAAACAACATTTAAAAAGAAGGATTGTTTAAGAGCAATCCTTCGTGTCTGTTGTAAAGACCAACGTTATGCTATCGGCATTCTCTGATCGCTTCCGCAAAGCCTTGCATTGAATTGATTATTGTCGCGTCATCGACGCAATATGCTATCCGGAAATATCCGGAGCTGCCGAAAGCACTGCCGGAAACAACCAGAATGTTTTTCTTTAAAAGCATTTTGACGAATTTCATGTCATCGGAAACCGGGCTCTGGACAAAAAGATAAAACGCGCCCTGCGGTTTTTCGAATTTATAGCCCGCTTTTTTCAGACCGGCGCAAAGCATATCGCGTTTTCTTTTATAAACGTCAACCTCGACTTTTGTGTTCTGAAGCCTGGTCACAACTCTCTGCATGATAGCCGGAGCGTTCACAAAACCTAAAATCCGCGTGCATAATATCAGGGCATTGATCAAATCTTCCGCGTCTTCAATATCCGGGTTGATTGCAATATACCCGATCCTTTCACCGGGCAGTGATAACGTTTTTGAGTAGGAGTAAGCAATGATACTGTTTTTGTAAGCCGAAAATATATTGGGCACTTTAACCTTATCATAAACTATTTCACTGTAAGGCTCGTCGGAAACAAGGTATATCGCTTTTTTCAATTCCCTGCTTTTTTTCGTCAGCATCCGCGCCAGATCGGTAATGTTCTTTTTACTGTAAACTTTTCCCGTAGGATTATTGGGAGAGTTTATTAATATGGCCTTTGTCTTCTTATTTACAGCCGAAGCAATCGCCTTGATGTCGAGCGAAAAATCATTCTCAGTTTTAACTTTTCTAAGAATACCGCCGTAATTGTCAATATAGGCATTATATTCCATGAAATAAGGAACAGGCACAATGACTTCATCTTTCGGATCAAGCAGAGTTTTAAAAATGACATTGAGAGCTCCGCCGGCCCCGCAGGACATAATTACATGATCGGCGCCGAGTTTCAGGCCGTGCTTTTTATTAATCTTCGCGGCAATGGCCTGTCTCGTTTCCTGATAACCGGCGTTGGGCATATAACCGTGCTTGTTATGAATAATTTCTTCCGCAATTTTTTTCAGTTCTTTTTTAAATTCATCCGGCGGCTCCACATTTGGATTGCCCAGGCTGAAATCATAAACTTTATCGGCGCCGTATTTCTTTTTCATCGCGATGCCTTCTTCAAACATTTTCCTGATCATCGAAGAACTGGCAATTGATGATTTTATTTTTTTAGCAATAGTCATATTTGTAAAAATCCGCTCAATAATTTATTAAGTAACTCATGATTTTTTTCGTCTCAATATCACAAATATTCCCAGCAGAATCAGTACAGCCGGCAATATATATTGAGAATATTTATGGAGATCAAAACCATAAAACTCAACGATGAGGAATAAAACTCCCGCGATAGTTACAAACCAGCCGCCAAAATCCGATGCTTTCTGAATGATCGTGCCGAAACCGATTACAATGATGAGTACCGGCCATGTCTGTGAAAACGAACAGATATTCGCCTTTGATAAATAAATCAAAACTCCCAACGCAATTAAAATCAATCCTCCTGTAAGCATGTGACGTTTCGAACCAGCCATGAATTAGCTCCTCCTTATAAAAAAATGTTTTGTTTTTTATTTTTCCGCCAGTTTTAAAAACGGTTTAAATAAATCGATCGGTATCGGGAATAGTATTGTAGAGTTGTGTTCCGCTGAAATCTGATTCAAAGTCTGCAAATAACGCAATTGCAGAGACATCGGCTGTGTTTCCATTAGGGCAGCGGCTTCTATCAGTTTCTGCGCAGCCTGGAATTCGCCTTCGGCATTGATAACTTTAGCGCGCCGTTCTCTTTCCGCTTCAGCCTGCTTGGCTATCGCCCGTTTCATTTCTTCAGGCAAATCAATTTGTTTTACTTCCACCAAGGACACCTTAATGCCCCAGGGTTCGGTACTGCGATCCAGGATTTCCTGCAAGTGCATATTGATCTTTTCCCGCGCCGAGAGAGTTTCATCCAATTCCACCTGCCCGCAAACACTTCTGAGCGTAGTCTGAGCAAGCTGGGATGTGGCGTACAAATAATTTTCTACATTGGTCACCGCCGCATTGGCATTCACAACACGGAAATACACAACTGCATTAACCTTAATGGAGACATTATCTTTGGTGATAACGTCCTGCGGAGGAACATCCATAGTAATTGTCCGCATATCAACCTTTACCACCCTGTCAATACCGGGAATAATAATGATCAATCCAGGGCCTTTAACATCCCTTATGCGGCCCAACCGGAAAACAA
>Ga0182027_10011614_pt1 | contig 12436 bp, 15 predicted proteins | sample 712E1DmetaG_FD_121300 | JGI IMG/M metagenome (GOLD analysis project Ga0182027, IMG submission 121300) | Permafrost microbial communities from Stordalen Mire, Sweden - 712E1D metaG (Illumina Assembly) | ecosystem: Environmental > Terrestrial > Soil > Wetlands > Permafrost | place: Sweden...
GACCTATAGGAAAAAACGTGGAGGTTTATTAGCCATTTAACCTCTGTTTTTTACATGTAAGTTAGGGTCTGTTACTCTAAGTTCATGAAAAAACCGTATACAGAAGGCGGTGTCCTGCTTGCCGTCAATCGATGCAAAAGCGGGGCAAAACAGCTAAAGGTACTCAGCGCTGGTTATGTATCGGTTGCACCAAAAGCCGTAGTCTAGGGCATGAGACCCAAAAACAGGACCGTTTACTGGATCGCTTTGTTGCCTGGCTGCTGGGTAAACAGTCTCAAACCGAACTGGCAGTAGCAGAAGATATTACTGACCGTACTTGGCGTACCCAAACGGACTGGTGCTGGGAGATTATCCCTAAGCCCGTACTAACTGGTGCGGTATATTCAATCATCCTGCTGGATGGTATTAAGGTCGGTAGTCTGGTTGATCTTATTGCTAGAAACACTGAAGCTGTCATTCTCTGGCACTGGGACGGTTGGGAGTCGAGCAATACATGGGAAGTACTGCTCAAACAGTTACCGGCTCCAATAGTTGTGGTCTGTGACGGCCAGAAGGGCATATTGCTGGCCATTGCCCGTTGTTGGCCACGCACTCGTATCCAGCGCTGTATCTTCCATGTCTGGCAGAACATCAGGGTTAAGTTAACGCTTAACCCACAGACTGAAGCCGGACAAGAACTATTACGGTTATCCAAAGAGCTGCTCAAGGGTATCCCAACCAAAGAACAAGCACTGGATTGGGTACACCGCCTTGAACTATGGCGTGAACATTATGAGAGCTTTATCCGGGAACGAACCACTATAGTTGATCCTCAGCCCAGACAACGGCGGTGGTGGTATACCCATGGCCGATTAAGGAGTGCCTACTACCAGCTTCATAAGCTAGTACAAGATAACCAGTTATTCACCTACCTGGACGATGAACTACTGGAACAAACTGGGCAATCAATACCCAGAACCACTAACTACGTAGAGGGAGGCATTAACTCCCAAATCCGGGCACTACTTAAATACCATAGGGGCATGAACCAAACTCATCAACAACGTTTAGCTGATTGGTACCTTTACGGCCGGACCAAAGACCAAAAACCTCCACGAAATTTCCGATAGCTTCTAATTGATGATATTGGCGCACAATTAGGCATTAGAGACGTCCAAGATTTTCTAGATGAAAGATATAGGGAAGTCAGCAGACCAGTTATATGTCGAATGGCATCTATTTTAATTAAGCTACCCAACGCCACCAACCGACCACTTGGTACACCATTAAATATGTGGTGGTAAAAAGTGATATTGGCTTGATTTAACAGTAGTACTTATGTTTTACAAAATATAGCTATTGTGATAATTTATTAACGATTTATGTTCCGGAGCGATTGTTTCAATTATTGATTATTATTTATTTGTGTTTTGACTTAAGGGATAAAAAAATTTTATGGAACGGATACCAAATCTAACTTCATTGCGGGCCAATTTAGATGGTTATGATTCAAGATATACGATAGATGACGAACATCCATTGTTTAATGATCCGTTGGTTGACCCCAGGGAACCAGACTTTGGTTTTAATGATGCGACTAGTTTTTACTCAAAACCGAATCATATTATCGGCGAAATACCCCCGGGCATACCAGATATACCCTTAATTCGGCTAGATGTTGTTAAGAGACTTGTGCGGGCTGAAAAATATCTAAGAACCAATCCAGGAGTCAGAGATAGCTTGGGCGCACCGGCACATATCCGGATAGATGATGCATTGCGGGCGTATCAGATTCAAATGTTTGCTTTTGAAATCGCCTGGCCAGCAGTTATTAGGAAATTAAATCCAAGTTTAAGTGATTTAAAAGTTGCCGCTCAGGTTCCTGAATATTGCGATAAACCACTTAAATATTTATCACCTACGCCACATTCGACAGGCAGCGCGGTTGATGTTGCTTTGGTTAATTTGGAAACTGGTGTCGAGTTTGATTTAGGAAGTCCTAAAGGGGATGCCAAGGAAACAGCTTATCCTGATTATTACGAAGGATATCAGCAGATTCCAGGCCAAAGTGATATTAATAATTCTCCGGATCAACCCAAACAATTATCGGGGAAAAGAGAGATTATTCTCGCTCGGAGAGTGTTATATTTTGCAATGACTGAAATTGCCGGATTGAATGTCAGTACGATAAAAATTCGACACTATGGCAAGGGTGATCCGTTATCGGAATATGTTTCAGGTAGCAATCATCCGTATTATGGCATAGCCGATTTACCCCAATGGTATTTAGATAAACTATCTGAAATGACAGACGAATAGTTGAAGCTTGTTAAGATAAATGTTTTAATATAAACATTTTGGTTTGCTTCGCTGGTTTAATTTACTAGTCCGTTCGATTAAGTTATTATATCGCCATGATAAAAATACCTAATCTCACAAAATTACGGGCTAATAAAACCGGTTATGACACTAGATATACTATAGATAAAAATCACCCGCTTTATAACGATCCATTGGTTGATCCAAGAGAGTCTGAATTCGGATTTAAAGACGCCAGTAGCTATTATTCAAAACCAAACAGTATGACCGGAAAGAAGCTGTCAGGCTTACCAGATGCGCCACTTGTCCGTTTAGATATAGCCAAACGACTGGTTTTAGCTGAAAAATATTTAAATACTGACCAGGAAGTTAGAAAAATTTTGGGAGCTCCAGCGCACATCCGGATAGATGATGCCCTGAGGCCTTATCAAGTTCAAGTTTTTGCTTATGAAGTAGCTTGGCCGACAATTATTAAGAAAATGAATCCACGCCTAACTGATAAAGAAGTTGCCGAACAAGTACCCAATTATTGCGCTAAACCGCAGCAGTTTCTTACGCCAACACCCCATTTAACAGGTGGGGCAGTTGATGTTGCATTGATTAATATGACTACTGGCGAACCATTTAACAGGGGTCATATAAGTGGCACCGTAACGGGTACGGCTTACCCTGATTATTATGAAGTTTATCAATTAATTAACGGCAATAGTGACATTAATTACTTATCTAATGAATCAGATATCAAAACAAATACTGAAGCGATTCAAAGCCGTCGAGTACTTTATTATGCCATGACAAAAGTTGCCGGATTATTCGTAAATCCCCAAGAAATATGGCACTATGGCAAAGGTGATCCGTTATCGGAATATGTTTCAGGCAGTAATCATCCGTATTATGGTATTGCCAAGCTGCCGCAATGGTATTTAGACGAATTATCTAAAATCTAAACAATATATAATTCAAATTGCTTATCCTTTCCCGATGAAAAATTCTTGGTTATTGCTTTATCCAATAATAACTGATATCCGTAACTATTTGACGTTATTTATAGCTTATGTTAATATATGATTATGAATCGTCCAGAATTACGAGTCATTGACGGTGAAGATTCGGCCGATAAAAGGTTTATGGGTTTTGTTAAAGAGCATACCCGACCGGATCAACGGGTTGGCGATGAGACTATTAGTTTACGGTCCGCCGGATACCGGTATATAAACGACACTCCGATTGATTCATTTGATATCGTTGAATTTGAGATTGAAGAAATTGCAGATTATCCTGGAGAGCATATATATTCTATTAGATTACTCTTAGGATTAGATGGCTCGATTGTTTTTGAAATTCAATATGACGATAACCCTGAAATTGGATTTAGAGATATATATACCGAACCCTTGTCTGATGATGTAGTCGATAGTTTAATCGGCAAATTAAGCTTAGCCGAAGCTAACGGTAAACTGATAGAAATATAAATTAACAACCTATATATTTAAATACGAACGAGATTATGGTTATACTACATAAGTAGTTATATTAAATTTTGTTTTAAACTTCATTACTAAAGAACACTATGCATAAAGGATTTACCGCTTATCTATATCTATTTTCGCCGACGATATCCGGTACTTTAGTCTACATATTGATTGCAGCAATTACATTTTCGGCCAGTTATTTTTCAAATATCCATAGTTTTTTTAATAGTTTTAGGAATTCTATCCAGGACACTACAACTTGGCATAGTATAAGTCATACATGTTCTATCATTGTTGGCTCCACCTTCGCCAATACCGCCGCATTATGGCTTTTTTGGTTAATTGTCGGCATTGTGACGTATTCAATTGGGAGCTACTTAGCTAAAAACTTAACTCAACTGGAGCAAGCATTGCGTGATCGAAACTATGTTTGGCCAAAATCAGCTAATTCTAATCGACCGTTGATCGATTTTATCTTCCAAAGCTTTATTAGTCTGTTTATGTTAATGGCGCTTATCGTTTATTGTAAGTGGATGATTAAATTTATACTAACGGCTAACGGTAATGCCAAAACCATGATTGCCCATGCCATATTATTTGTCGAGCAAATAGTACTTCTCCATGTCATCATTATTCTTATCAGATTATTTTTCTGGAGGTCTAGACTGTTTTCAATTCAGTGACAGTCTTTTTATTTAGATTTTCTTGATGCAATATAGGTTGTTATCACTACGGCCGCAAATACCAGCGGTAGGACACTAGTAAATAGATTTAACCAAGGATGGTTAGTCTCATACCAAACTACTGGCATGGTAACAATTATTGCCACGTATAAAAAGTAAATACATAATCCTTGCCACGAAGATGGTAAGTAACTTTTTCGGACGTGAACAAACCAGGCTTTGCTTTTAGATTTTTTCATTTTTTAACCTATTATTTAATACATATGCATTATAGCATTATGAGGAATTCTAAATACGTCAGCAGTGAAGCAAATTAGAAACCTTCAGCTAGAAGATATAAAGTTATCTTCTTAGATATAAATTTTACTAATTAAAATATATTTACTTTTCGCCGTTTGATAGCTCAGTAATATGCAATGTACCAACAACTATTGCGTATAGGCCCAGGATCCAGACAAAAGAAACGCCCTGAGACTGCTTGGCAAATAAGATAACGATTCCGGCCACCAAACCGGCCAAACCACTAACATAGCTGATGGCTAAGGCTTTAACGGTTGCTTTATGGTTAAAGAAGGCTACAACTGCTTCAAATAAACCGCTAGCAACTAAAGTGAAACCGATAAGCAGGATAAACGTACTGAACTTAACGGCCGTGTGGCGGACTAAATAAACGCCGACACCTAGTTCAAATATACCTAAAACTACAGTTAGAAACCATGACTCTACTTTACTTACAATACTAAGGCCGGCCATGACATTTACGACGCCGACAATTAGCGCGAACGCACTAAACAGGTAAAGCAGCGTCAACTGGCTTAAATGTGGCCAAAAAACTGCTGCTAAACCAAATAGTATTGTTGCCACACCCCCTAACACCAAAGCCCACCAATTATCTTTGGTAATGTTTGCTGTACTCATACAAACACCCTCCTTAGTTTGATAATTACATCATGTCCCTGAGTAGCTTTAATGTCAAATTACTTATGTGGACAACTTCTTTAATCATGTTGTAGCTAAAACAGCAATTGCAGATTTTAAATAGTTTAATGGCTATTTAGCTCATCTTAGAGTATAGTTAAAGATAAGCAGATTTTATGTACAGGTACGAAATTACGTTAGCACGCAACGGTCACAAGATTTATGTTAATTTAATAACCTCTTCGGCCGGCAAATACTTAAATCGTCAACCGTATGTTATTACTCTTGTCAGAGAAGTATTAAGTACTATGAGACTAACCGGCGGCCGGTTGGCGATTGAACGCGATATGGGCCGAGTAATAGGCAATACCGATATTGTTGAAACTAGCGATACCGACTCAATATTCTATGCCCAGCCAAATAAGAAAAATTTCTTTTCTCGATACGCTAAAAACCGGCTTCCATCACCTAGCCACAAGCTTACGATTATTCTTGAGAAGGACAGCGACGGAGACTATGAGATTGTCGATACGTGGATCGGTCCATGTAGCCCGCCTTTCCCTGGAGATGTTTATGAAACCGTTAAAAGCCGATCTTACTGGCAAACACACGCTTTAGTTTTGGATCCGCAAGCTGTCCAGCCCAAAACTATTACAAAAACTTGTCCGTATTAGTTGTAATGTATATAAAGTGGGGAATATGAGAGACAAACCACGACGCGAAATCAAAAAGCCTAAAAAGCCTAAAAAATAAAATGCTAAGCCGCTAGTTATAATTTAGCCAGATAACTAAATTTATCGGTTGTGTATTATTTTGATCTTAAACGTTTTAAAAGTTCAGCTCGGTAATTTTCAGTATAACCTCCCCACACACCCTCGTTTTGGCGATGTTCAATGGCATATTTTAAACAATCATTTCGGACTCGACAATCGGCACAAATAGATAAAGCGATATCACTGTCTTCTTCTGTGACCGGAAAAAATATTTCCGGATCTACTCCTTTGCAGGCGGCTCGTTGACTCCAGCCAGGGCTATAGGTATGCACTATAAGCTCGCCAACAAAATCAACTAACTCATCGGGAACACTATATCTTAACTTTCGCTCAGGAGACATACAAATCAAACATAGCACATAACATTATTTAATGTATGTGAAAATGTTTATTCTAGAAAAAAGTTTTATTTTTAAAAGTTATCGGGATCGTAACATTGTCACCGCTAGCATCACCGGCATTAATGATACAAACATCACCAGCTCTGACTTGGGCAGGAGTGGGCGGGCAAGGATATTTTGCGGCATCGACAGATGCGCTATGACCGGCACTATCTTTACCTTCAGCTGGCGGGCCAACTTTATGTTCGTGCACTACGAAAGTTAATGGAGTAAAACTACCATTTTTATTAGTTGAAAATAATTCTTTTAATGGATTTGTACAAGATACGCGCACTTTATTACCATACACTTTGATTGTCGGTTGTCCCGGCGCATCGCTACATTCAACTATGCCACCAGTTGTTCCCTTGGCAAAGTCAGCGCCAGACACACGTATTTTTTGGCCGCTGGTTAGATTAGTTCGTGGGACAACACTCAATCTAGCGTCACGCGATTGAGGTATCGATGCACCAGCGACGGCCAGAACTCCACAGCAAGTTATAACTGGTAAAAAGCCCCAAAACGATTCCCTGACAGAATCTGGATTTGTTTCAGCTCTAGACATAAAAACTCCTTTTAAATAATTATCAATATATTTTTATATAATACAAGCCTTTAAATATTTAATGTTAATATAACTTTATGAAAGTCTGGATAGATCAGTAATTATGTGATGGTGATCACTTGTGCGAAGAGACTTGTCCCAAACTATTTGAAGTTCATTATGATGCGCTAGTCTATGTGAGATTTTGTGGTGCTAGTGGAACCTTGCTAGAGACTTAGCACCTAATGAATATTAATTGTTGACTATACCCCAGGTTATTCGTTTCAAAAGCATAGTCACCTATTTTTGGGTGACTATGCCACGGTAGCAAGTAATATTCTTTTCTTAGACAGGGCGATGTTGGTTTGGTAACAACTGAGTTATTGACAGGACGATATTTCAGCATAATATAAAGAAAAGTATGTGTCTTTAAAGCAAGGGAGAAAATATGAAAATGCCTATAAAGGACGAACGCGGCATCAGCCGTATGCTTCTAATCGGAGGAGTTGTAATTGTTTTAGTAGTTATTGGCGTTGTGGTTTGGAGCCTAACGAAAAGTAATTCTAAAACCAACTCGTCCAGCTCTAATGCTTCAACAACAGCCAATAATAGTGAGCTGACCGCATGCTTAAATGCCTACCATGACAGTAGACTATGCTCTTTTGCTAGTAATATTAACATTTTTAATTCCGCCTGGACATCGACTGGTACCGCTTCCAACTCAAATGGTTCGGCTAACTTTGTTATGCAAAATGACGGTAAGGGTAACAACCAAATTAGCTATACCACAGCTAGCCGACAAGTTAGCGAAATTACACTTGGTAATAATGAATATGTCCAAATCGGCGCCGGCACAACCTGGACTGAATATGCGGTCGGGAGTACTAGCATACCTAGTTCGGTACTATCCAACCCATCGTCTTATTTTAATCTGAGTATTAGCGGTAAAACAGCCAGTGAATACACATTCACCAAAATGGGTACCGCCGCTTGCGGCAGCAACAATTGTGTTGAATACCAATTAGGGGTAGTCGCCAAACCGAATCTAACCCAATATCTTTATTTTAATCCTGGTACTCGTATGTTAACGAAATGGGTATATAGCAATTCGGCAACTAACGGTAGCATCAATATCACTTTCACGTATGGACATGTAAATATAACTGAACCATCACCAGTACAGCAGGCAACCACATAACCCCTTTGTATTAGTAGTAATTTAACTTAAATATAGAAATCAACAACTATATATTCGGCACAATTTGTTGATCTACTTGGCCCAAGGGGATACTCACCTAAGTAATTAGTTAACAGATTGTGGGATATATTATGTCGGATAATAGACATATATGATATGGTTTCATATACTTTAAATTAATATGCGGGAACAAATTGAAACAGAGAAGACTTTTGAATATACAGATATTGATATTATCCAAGGCGGTATGGGGGTTGGAGTTTCCAATTGGAAATTAGCCGGGGCAGTTGCCGCGGAAGGTGCCATGGGTGTCGTCTCGGGTACTGTAATCGGCCCAGTTTTAGCGCGACGCCTACAAAACGGTGATCAAGATGGATCATCGCGCCAAGCTTTAAGTGCTTTTCCAGATCAATCTATAGCTGAAAATATAGTTCAAAAATATTATCAACCCAGAGGGCGCAAACCAAATCAGCCTTATAAAACCGTTCCTAAGTATGACGCAAAAGGTCGTAAACTAGCCTTAGAGCTAAATCTAGCAGGTGCTTTTACTGAAGTGTGGTTAGCTAAAAAATTGGCTGCTCGAAAAAGCGATAGACCTGGTCCGATTGGTATGAATCTATTGACCAAACTACAAGCGCCGACTCTTACCGCTCTATATGGGGCTATCTTAGCTAAAGTTGATTGCATAATTATGGGTGCTGGCATACCTTATGAAATTCCCAAGTCGATTGACGATTTAGTGCACGGCAATAAGGCATCTATTCATCTTGATGTTATTAAAGCCGAACAACCCCACGAAATAGAATTTGACCCAACCAAATATCCTTTATTAGATAAAGCTCAGAAAATAACACCAGCGTTCTTCGCTATTATATCGTCAAATATATTAGCGAAACGGATGTCACAGCGCAAACTTCCACCAAGTGGGTTTGTTGTTGAAGGACCAGTTGCTGGCGGTCATAATGCCCCTCCCAGAGATAAAATCAAATTAGAATATGATGATCGCGATAGGGTAAACCTGAAAGACATGGTTAATATCGGTCTGCCGTTTTGGGTAGCTGGTGGCTATGATAGCCCGGAAAAGTTGAAAGAAGCCAAGGATAGCGGTGCCAATGGTATACAGGTGGGAAGTGCTTTCTTGGTCTGCCAAGATTCGGGTTTGGATCCATTAATACGTGATCAAGTTATTAATAAAGCGATTAATGAAGGTATCGAAGTTTCAACCGAAATGCGAGCCTCACCGACCGGTTTTCCGTTTAAAGTGGTCCAACTACCCGGAACATTATCTGAGGAAAAAGTTTACTACGAACGCGAGAGAAATTGTGATCTTGGATTTCTGCGTGAAGCATACGTTGTTGTTGATAAAGCTGGAAAAGAAGTAATTTATTATCGTTGTACTGCCGAACTTGAAAAAGACTTTATAAAAAAGGGTGGTAGTTTAGCTGACACTATTGGGAAAATATGTCTCTGTAATGGACTTATGGCAACAATTGGTCTAGGTCAAACTCGCCATGGCGTGGAAGAAAAACCGATAGTTACGGCGGGCGATATTTTAACTGATGTAACGCGACAGTTAGTCGCTATATATGGTTTACATTTCTCAGCTAAAGAAGTTCTTAATTATTTGCGTAGCAACAATAGGTAGTAATTATTTGCCCTTCCTATTAAGTTTATCTTCTGTTTTCTAAATATCAATTGTGAATAAATACCTTGCATATTTGACAATGTAATGTTATCATGTTAAAGACAACAGTGGTTAGCCATGATAGTTGTCTTGCATTAAACCTTCGGCCGGTAGTTTCTATGCTACAACGCGGAGGGTTTTTTGTTTCAAGGAAGTTTCCTGTCAAAAACTGATATGAAATCTTTGCGTCCACTTCTTTTATTCTGTTTAACCTGTACGCAGAATGCTTTTCCGTCTTTTGTGACCCCATAAAATCTATGCAATAAGCAGGATAAATCTTTTTTATCAAATATAGTTTCAGGCTCGAAACAAGTATTGCGCAATAGGTCAATTGCGGCCTTGTAAAATTTTAATCTTATGGATCTATCCTTGCGATTTTTTTGCATAAGATGACCCCAGAATGGATACATGAATATTTTATCTTTATTGAAATAGGTACAGCGCACATATGGTTGCCGTTTGGTAAGCTTCTCGATTTTCTTATACTCCCTGCCGGCAATCGCAATAACTTCATCATAAGAAGAACCGCTTAGTAAAGTATATTTAGACTTGTATGCTCTCATTAATTATATTATTACCTTATATTGCTATTGTTTAATTTAATAAATCATGCTATTATTATTGTAATTGTTAATTGATGAATCCGGGTTGTAGATAAGAGTTACTCGATTTCATTGTTCGACAATCGAAGTAATAACTTAATCTACGCAAAGGATTCTTTTTTAATGTCAAAATATTTATATAAACATACGACTTCTAGTCACCGGCCGCGCAATGCTTATCATGTTGCTCCACGCAGAACAAAATCTACTAAAGAGTACATTCATCCATCAAGGTTTATAAAACCCGCTAAGCAAGTAGCAGATGAGGTTTTTCTAGCAAAAAATAAGTTTAACGATTTTGATATAACTCAGTTATTAAAAAATAACCTGGCGCTCCGTGATTGGGACACACCAACACCAATCCAAGATCAAACTATACCGCTAGCCCTCAATGGCAATGATGTAGTTGGTATTGCTAATACTGGTACTGGCAAAACATTGGCTTTTGCTATTCCAATAATTAATTCAATACTGGCTAATCCAAGTAAAAAGGCAATTATAGTAGCACCGACTCGTGAACTGGCGCAACAGATCGAGCAAGAGTTCCGATTGATAGGCAAAGGCAGCAAATTATATAGCGCCCTGCTGATAGGTGGAACAGCTATGGGGCCACAATACCGTGATTTAAGATATAATCCCCAAATTGTAATTGGTACACCTGGCCGAATAATCGATCATATTGAACGCGAGACGTTAAATATTTCTAAATTTAATATCGTTACCCTGGATGAAGTTGACCGGATGCTGGATATGGGCTTTATAAATGATATTAGTAAGATATTAGAGCAATTAGCCAGTCCCAAGCAATCTTATTTCTTTTCAGCCACGATTAATCCTAAAGTTGCCGAGATAATTAAACGATTTTCGAATAATCCGGTGACTGTATCGGTTAAAACAGGTGAAACTTGTGACACAATTGAACAAAATGTCGTTGAATATCATTCTAAAGAAGACAAACTTGAGAAATTGCATAATTTACTGCTGACTGAAAAAGTCCAAAAGACTTTAGTATTTGACGAAACTCAACGCAGTGTGGAGCGTTTAAATAAGACTCTAATGATGCGTGGATTTTCAGTTGAAGCAATCCATGGTGGTAAATCACAAAGCCAACGCCAGAGAGCCTTAGATAAATTTAAAAACAGCCAAGTCAATATCCTGGTTGCTACAGATGTAGCGGCCCGCGGATTAGACGTGACTGATATAACTCACGTAATAAACTACGCCCTGCCTCAGACATACGAAGATTACGTACATCGGATTGGCAGGGCGGCTCGTGCCGGTAAAACTGGTACGGCTTTAACTTTTATTGAAGTCTAAATAGTTCTAATTAATAACGACGGTCGTCACGGTTGTGATAGTCGTTTCGATGACCACCACCGCCTCCACCACCGAATGAACGCGGTTCACGTCGTTCTTGTGGTCGGGCTTCATTGACAGCTATAGAACGGCCTTCAAAATCTTTACCATTAAGCTCATCGATAGCCTTTTTGGCTTCCTCTTCTGAGCTCATCTCGACAAATCCAAAACCTTTTGATTGGTTGGAGTACTTGTCGACGATAACCTGAGCCGATACTACAGTACCAGCTGCCGCAAACAGATCTTTCAATTGATCATCGTTTACACTGTAAGCGAGGCCGCCTACGAATAACTTAGTTGCCATTTATCTCTCCTTATCATTCTTTATAGGTACCTGGCAATTTCCATTATCCAGTTAGCTGCGCCTACTACGAACATTTTTTACTATTAATATGCCAGAACATAAACTTAGCAGCGTATTTCTAACAAGAGACAGTATATCTTAAGCAATCAAATACGTCTATAGCCTGTATCCGTCCATAACATATTGGACTCTGTTAAAGGTAATTGTAAATCTTTCATCAAATA
>Ga0182027_10011615_pt1 | contig 12436 bp, 6 predicted proteins | sample 712E1DmetaG_FD_121300 | JGI IMG/M metagenome (GOLD analysis project Ga0182027, IMG submission 121300) | Permafrost microbial communities from Stordalen Mire, Sweden - 712E1D metaG (Illumina Assembly) | ecosystem: Environmental > Terrestrial > Soil > Wetlands > Permafrost | place: Sweden...
ATGAGGGTTCTCGTGTCTGAATCAATATTTGAAAAAGAAAGCAAATATTTTTTTCACACATTCCACCGGCTACCGCTAGAAATTGAACGCGGCGAAGGTGTTTATCTCTATGCGAAAGACGGCAAACGCTATATAGATTTCTTCGGCGGACTTGCTGTCAACCCGCTTGGTTACACTCATCCGCGTATAACTGCTGCGATTGAGAAACAAATCCATCGTTATATCCATCTCTCGAATTACTTTGTGCAGGATACAACAGTGGAATTGGCTGAGAGAATTATTGTAGCAAGCGGTTACAAACGCATTTTTTTCTCGAACAGCGGCACGGAAGCCGTCGAAGGTGCAATCAAAATAGTTCGCAAGTGGGGACAAGGCAGCGGCAGGACAACATTGTTGAATTTGACTAATTCATTCCATGGGAGGACGATGGGTGCCTTGTCATTGACCGAACGTCCGAAATATCGCGAAGGGTATGATCCGTTCCTCCCGAACACCAACTCTGTCAAATTTAACAATGTCGAAGATTTGCGGGCAAAAGTGAACGGACAAACACTTGGAATCATCCTCGAATTCATTCAAGGTGAAGGCGGCATCAATGTCGCCAGTAAAGAATTTGTGCGAGAATTAAAATCACTTCAGGATAAATTCGGATTTCTCGTTGTTGCCGATGAGATTCAATCGGGCATTGGGCGCACGGGTAAGTTTTTTGGTTTTGAGCATTACGATATCCATCCCGACATTGTTGTCATTGCAAAAGCAATAGGCGGCGGTCTTCCGCTGGGCGCAATTTTAGGGAATCATAAGGTTGCCGATGTGCTGACCTATGGCGGACATGGGACGACATTCGGCGGAAATCCTGTTGCATGTGCCGCCGGCTGTGCCGTCATGGAAGAAATTATTAATAACGGATTGATGAAGCAAGCCGGCATTATCGGTGAGTATCTCAAAAAAAAGGCGATAGAATTGCAAAAGCAATTTCCCGCCATCATCAAAGAAGTGCGCGGGTATGGCTGTATGCTCGGCATAGACTTAAATCGAGACGGTGAGCCTATTGTCGATGAATTACGAAACCGAGGTATTCTGATTAACTGCACGAATACCACGGTGCTGCGTTTACTACCCCCGTATATCATCACGCAGGAACAATCTGATCAGTTGATGTTTGAATTACACTCAATTTTAAAGTCCATAAAGGGTTAGTGAATAGTACAATACCATCACGGATAATTATTAAAGGACGAAAGGCATGGCGCTTACAGAATCAATGAAGCTCATTCTCTCGAGCACAATTAAAGAATGGGCAAAGTTTTCAGTTGAAAAAGAAAAATTTACTCAGGCAGCTAATGATGTTGCTGAAATAACAAAGAAGGTTGTTCATGATTGTCTTCTTTATTTAAAAACAAACAATATAGATATACAATGCGAATCTGTGGACGCAATGAAAATTTTTGGTGCACATGTTCACATCGATCCGGTTGTTGATGCAATATTCCCCAATGTGAAAGCGAGCGTTGTATTGAAATGTTCTGGCTCAACAAGAGCGATTTTGATTAATCAAAATATGACGATTTCAGTAGGTGGAATGGTTGTGACATTTGACGAATTGAAAAAAGCCATTCCTGCTGCCTTTGCAACGAATGCAGCTGATTTTGTTCGTGATAGTTTCTTATATGTCGCCCGTACCGGTGGAAAAGAAGACTAATCCTTTATAAATACATGGAACTTGAATCTAAACATATTCACGCACCGGAACTGTACGGAAACTTCTGGCTGAATTCCGAACCGATTTCTCTCCGTGAGTACAGCGGTGAAGTCGTCTTAGTTGATTTTTGGGATTATACATGCGTCAATTGTATTCGGGCATTACCTTACATCAAAGAATGGCAGAAAAAGTATAAACCATTCGGTCTTTCGGTTGTTGGAGTGCACACGCCGGAGTTTGAATTTGCTTCTTCGCCCGAGCGAGTAGGGAAAGCTATCCAGAAATACAAGATTACATATCCGGTTATGCTCGATAATGAAGCAGGTATCTGGAATGCATATTCAATACGATATTGGCCTACTCGTTGTCTCATCGACCGCGATGGTACCATCCGATTTATTCAACACGGCGAAGGCGGCTATGTTGAATTTGAACGTGCAATCCAGCAATTACTCAGCGAAGCCGGCAGTCACGGCGAACTGCCTGCTCTCACTGTTCCTTTCAGAGAGGAAGATCATGCCGGTGCTGTATGTTATCGGCCGACAGGTGAATTGTTTTTCGGATATCTTCGCGGTGCGCTTGGCAATCCGGAAGGGTACAATCCTGAATCAACCCTTGAGTATACCGATCCGGGAATTTACCTCCCGGAACGATTTTATGCATCCGGCAAGTGGATGAACGAACGCCAGTGCCTGCGGTTTGACGGAAATGAAGGAGAAGAGGGCAAGATTCTTCTTCCCTATCAGGCATGCGAAGTGAATGCTGTCATGGGCTCTCGTAACGGGTCGCTGTGCGAGATTGTCGTGCAGCAGAACAGCCGGCCGATACCCAACGAACTTTCGGGAGAAGATATTGTCCAACTTCCAAAAGGTCTGTCATCTCTATTTGTTGATATGCCGAAAATGTACACGATCATACACAATAAAGAATTCGGCAGCCACATGCTCAAGCTGACGACTTCCAATCCGAATCTTGAAATCTATTCGTTTAGCTTTACTACCTGCGTTATTCCGGAATTAATTTCCACGAATTAACACTACCAGCAATTGTGGCTATGATATCCCACGGATCATACTTATCTGATTTTATCAAAATTTAATTTTGAGATTAGTATTTAGTTTCCAGAACTAATCACCCGGCAAGGAAAAGTTCGAGTTTCATTGTACGGTTCTCAGCTTTCCTGTTCCTGAGAGCGTGCTGTTTAAATGCAAGCTGAATGATTTCGACTATGAGCGGGTAGATGCTGAGACACAGTGTGCGGTAAACAATACAAATCTTAGGCCGGGAAATTATTGATTTCGGGTGATGGCTTGTAATAAAATAAAGAGTCGGTGTATGGAATGAGAAAGGAGCAAATTTTGTTTTTTTGCGCTAATAGCAAGAATATCCGAAACGATAAAGGATATTGGGATAGTTACAAGGATATATTCAGAGTTACTCGGAAGAAGTGTTTTCACACGGCATTTGTCCCGAATGTGCCGAAAATCTATTTCCGGAGATAACTTTGTTAAGCCTGGAATTATTATCATTATACCGGATTTAATTCCTGCAATCAGATTATTCTGATTTTTTCGAAAAGTGATATTGGGACTTGTAAATTGCTGACAACAGCTATATATTGATTCGGGAAGGGATCTTTTTTACATGATAGGAACTAAGTATAAAATTAAATGGCTTAGTACGATAGGTCTGATAGCTGTCCTCTGCAGTTCGACATCTGTTTTTGCTCTTGATCCCCAAAAGACAATAAATCAATACAATCATAATATCTGGTACAGACAAAACGGGTTGCCCGCAAATGCCGTTTATGTCGGTTTTCAGGTTCATGACGGATATCTCTGGCTTGGAACATCAGCGGGTTTGTTCCGCTTCGATGGTGTCAACTTCAAATCGGTTAACATTAATCCAGGGAATAAAAATATCGTCAAGACTATTTCTGCATTATGCATGTCCCGGGACAGTAGTCTCTGGGTGGGGACAACTTATGATGGATTGTATCGAATTAAAAATGAAAAAGTAACCCTATTGGATCCGGCTGTCGATTCAACCATCAGAATATATTCAAGTCAAATACGGGCATTGTTTGTAAGCCGTACGGGGAATGTCTGGATTGCTACATCCAATGGTCTGTACAAATATTCGAATGGAAGTATTTCAAAGATTCCTCTCAATGCAAATTTTGTCACGGCACTTACCGAAGACTCGCTTGGTCGAATTTGGGTTGGTACGCATTTCGGCGTATATTTATTCAATGATGTTCTCGGTAAACAAATCGATAGTATTACAGTGACCAATGGATTGCCTCACAATATGGTTATCTCGCTTTTTTCTGACAGCCGGGGAAATATATGGATCGGGACATATGATGGACTTGTCCGCTGGAATCATAATAATATTACTGTCTATAGATCAATGGATGGTTTACCGGAAAATCACATTACAGCCATTTGTGAAGACCGTGATCATAATCTATGGTTTGGGACTTATAAAGGTATCAGTCGATTTTCCAATGGGAATTGGTCAAGTTTTACTGCAGATGATGGTCTGACCAATAATTTTGTTTTATCAATCATAGAAGATGATGAGGGAAGTCTCTGGGTTTGTACTATTGAAGGCCTCAACCGGTTTAAGGATGTTAATATTACTACCTTTACTACCAAGGAAGGTCTTGCGAATGACAATATTTCTGGCGTTGCAGAAACACCAGACGGGAGTCTCTATTTTTTAAGTGAAATGAACAGTTCTATCACACGATTAAAAAATAATCATGTAACAGAAATATATAAATCCGATGTCGGACCTGCATTTGTCTCTCGCGATGGAAGTCTATGGATAGGTCAAACCGGTTGGTTATTCAACCTCAAAGACAATCGGATGATTAGGTACGACACAACAAGTGGCCTCCCAGTCCGATGGATTTCTGCAATTACAGAAGATGATAAAAGTTTGATTGTATTTATCGATCAAGTCGGTATTCGGAGATTTATCAAAGGACACATAGAGCCATATTTAATGAAGAATGGTCAACAATATCCTTCAACTGAATATGTTACAAGTTTTTATTACCAGTCCGGTGGAATATTATGGGTTGGTACTACCGGTGGATTAGTAAAAATTAAGGATGGAGTAAGCATATCATATCAACAGGAACAAGGATTAGCAGGGAATTGGGTCAGCTCCATTTTCGCTGATAAAAAAGGAGTTCTTTGGATCAGTTCGCCCCGTGATGGAATTACACATATCCAGAATGGAATATTTGTACCTATTACATTTAAAGATGGTCTCTTCACCAACGAAATCAACTGCGTTCTCTGTGATGATAGTGGAAATGTGTGGTTGAGCAGCCCAAGAGGTATCGGTTATGTCAATCGGCAGGAGGTTGATAATTTTATTGGTGGAAATACGAAATCCATTCATATGCAAGTATATGTTACGGCTGATGGTATGAAATCGGACGAATGCTCTGGAGGATCTCAGCCTGTCGGATGGAGAGCACACGACGGGCGGTTGTGGTTCGCAACAAAGAAGGGGGCGGTCTTGATTGATCCCAATTCCCTCAGGCGAAACGAGCTTCCTCCTACGGTGCTTATTGAGCAAATAATTGCCGATCAAAAGATAATACCGCTCGATCAATTTGTACGTCTTTCTCCCGGAAAGGAAAAATTGGAATTCCACTATACTGCGCTGAGTTTTCTTGTACCAGAGAGAGTGTTATTTAAATATTTGCTTGAAGGATATGATCGTGAATGGGTGAACGCCGAAACTCGGCGAATAGCGTACTATACCAACCTTTCACCTGGCCATTATCGTTTTCGTGTTATGGCTTGTAATAATGATGGTGTCTGGAACGAAAGAGGAGCAAGCTTTGCATTCGAGTTAGAACCCAATTTTTACCAGACATATTGGTTTTACGGAGTCCTGGTAATCTTGGTTGTGGGAGCAGGCTTTGGAGTTTATCGGGTTCGAGTATGGCAGTTGCTGAAGCGTGAGAAGGAGCTCAAAGAGAGTGTCGATGAAGCGTTTTCGAAAATCAAAGTACTGGGTGGGCTCATTCCGATTTGTGCTAATTGCAAGAAAATCAGAGATGACCAAGGGTACTGGGATCAATTGGAAAAATACATCCAGACACACTCTGAAGCGCAATTCACTCATGGTATCTGTCCGGATTGTGCAAAAAAGTTTTATCCAGGATTGATTGATAAGATAAAGCAGCCATAAACATGATTTATTACAAAATTAATCGTTTATTCCATTTCAGCGTTGTTGTGGAATTAGTTCGAACTATTATATGGGTTCATGTCCTTTATAATACCTTCAGGTAATAATGAATCAGAAAAACATCTTTCATCATCATCATCCTCCTCCTCTTTGTTGATTCCCTTTTTTATGAATACTGTTCAATCTTAACTTGGAACCGGACGATCGAATAAAAATAATTTTCAATTCTTTAAGAAGGGAATTTACATATGGCGTTCCTGCGAAAAACTTGTTCCTTGAATCTTTTCATCTTGTGTATAGCCGCTTCACCGATTTTTGGATTAGATAAAGATATCAAACCGGTAACCCCCAATGCATCACCGGAAGCTCAAGCGCTGTTGAATTTCGTCTATCGTATTTCCGGACAATATACGCTGACCGGACAGCATAATTATCCAAATGCAAAAAATAGGAACTCTCAGTTTGCAGCTTCTTATATCGGTAAAACACCTGTTGTCTTCAGCACTGATTGGGGGTTTGCTAAAGAAGGCGACAAGGATTCATATCTTGCACGCCCGAATATTGTGGAAGAGATAAAGCGCCAGCATCGTCTGGGTTCTATCATAACGATATGTTGGCATGCAGTACCGCCGACTGCCCATGAACCTATTTCGTTCGGAATTCAAGGCGGAGGGAGTGCACCGGATTCTCTCGCGAGTGTTCAAGGTCAAATAATGGATCAACAATTTAAAGATGTATTGACACCGGGCACCAAATTGTATAAGCACTGGTGTGTACAAGTCGATTCGATTGCATTCTATTTGAAAAAACTTCAGGATGCACATATACCGGTGCTTTGGCGACCGTATCATGAAATGAACGGCAACTGGTTTTGGTGGGGAGGACGTACTGGAGAGTTCAGTACTGCAGCGCTCTACCGTCAGCTCTATAACAGGCTCGCGATTTATCACAAACTCAATAATCTGATCTGGATATGGAGCGTTGACAGGCCGGTGAAACCCGAAATGAATTTTACGTATTACTTTCCAGGCATTGAATTCCTCGACATCCTTTCTCTGGATGTTTATAGGAAAGATTTTAATCAATCCTATTATGACAGCTTGGTTGTTTTGTCGCAGGGGAAACCGCTTGCATTGGCAGAAGTAGGAAATCCGCCGACTCTTGATGTTCTGAAGAATCAACCGAAATGGTCCTTTTATTCCATCTGGGCGGGATTGGTTCGAAGTACCCTGAAGAAGCAGCACTTGGAACTGGTTCATAATGCGCGCATACTGAGTTTGGAAGATTCTGTTTATTGGAGAACAATTGCTCCCTACCGTATTGTATGCGGACTTCCTCCTCTTCCTTGGAAGGAGACAAAACCGGACAGCGTAAGAGTAAATTTTTCAGGAGATTGGATTTTTAATGAAGAAAAAAGTGTCCTTGATATTTTTGGGGTGAACTCCATTCCATACAAAATGAAAATTATCCAAAAAGAAAATGATCTCGCGATTCAAAAAACCTTCATTCTTGAATATACCGATGATAAGATCACGAATGACACTTTGATACTTGACGGCAAAAACAATACATCGGAATTTATGAATTTTCCACGGATCACAAAAACTACATGGTCTCAAAAAAACGACACGCTGTTTGCTGAATCAAAAGTTACATTGAAGAGAAACGGTCAGGATGTAGAAAGTGTGACCAGCGAAGCCTGGAGTTTAGATGACAAAGGTACGATTCTCTCGCTGAAGCAGTATTCTCATTCATTTTGGGGTGAAAGAAAAATTATCATGGTTTATGATAAAGAGTGATTCCCAAAAGAGCGGCGCTTAAAAATGAGTTAGAGAATATCTTGTTTCATGGCGCATGAATTCTTAACACTCAACATCTCACATACTGGACATTTCCGAAGAATGTACCAGAGAACCTGTACAAAGTTTTCAGTGTTTCTGGAAACAAATCTGGACTTTTTGTTTTGTACCGGAAAGAAATACTGAATAATGCGCCGCCAGCGTTCAGTATCAGGTAAAATCCATGTATTCATCAAATCAGAATTGAGGTTTTTATATGCCGTTATATTAGTGGGGGAACGTCGCTTCATGATGATATTCCCGAAGAAAATTACTCACAGGTGCGCAAACCCGTCACTTTGCTTATATCTTCTCTTTTTCAATTCAAACATTGCTCTTCAATTCTTTCTTTTGTACCTTTATGAAGTGGTGATTTGAACGATAGCTTGCGGCCACGGTAAAGAATCGCTAAAGCGTCAACCGAAATGAAATTCGATCCCGACGCTCATAACGTTGGGAATTTTTTTAAATAAAGGAAAAGTAGCCAGTCACGAGTTTCGAGGGTCGAGTTTTTAGAGGCTAGAATTATGCAGGATTTTCGAAAGCTTGTTGTATGGCAAAAAGCACATAAGCTTATTCTAGATATTTATATATTTACAAAGAAATTTCCAAAAGAAGAACTCTATGGTATTACTTCTCAGATACGTAGAGCGGCAGCATCGATTACAGCTAATATCTCTGAAGGATGCGGAAGAAAAACAAAAGCGGATTTCGCTCGTTTCTTGACGATGGCACTTGGTTCGACAAATGAAGTTGAATATTTTCTACTTCTCTCGAAAGATTTGGAATATTTAGACATAGATAAATATGATTTGCTGACGCGACAACTTGTTGAAATTCGAAAAATGCTACTATCATTAGAAAACAAAATTAGCAGTGAATCCAACTTATAGCTGGTAACTCAAAACTCGTCACTCGATGCTTACTTGAATTCTTTCTTAACCATATTAAGTCAAAAAATCATCGTCTTTGACGGAGCTACAGGTACACACCTGCAAGGCCAGGGATTAACTCCTGATGACTTTGGCGGCGAGCATCTTGACGGATGCAATGAGTATCTTGTTCTCTCAAAGCCGTCAGCGGTGGAGAATGTACACACCGACTTCCTCGAAGCAGGCTGTGATGTCATCGAGACAAACTCATTTGGCGGTACGCGCATTGTGCTTGCAGAATACGGCTTACAGGATCGCGCATATGAATTGAACTTCAAAGCCGCTCAGATTGCCAAACGCATCGCGCTGGATTATTCCCAAAACGGACACCAGCGTTTTGTCGCGGGTTCGATGGGACCAACCACGAAACTTCCATCACTCGGACATATAAGCTTTAAAGAAATGGCGGAGGCATACAATGAACAGGCGAAAGGTTTGGTCGAAGGCGGCGTTGACCTGCTCTGTATTGAAACATGCCAGGATGTACTACAGACAAAAGCAGCGTTGTATGGCGTGTTCGAATATTTTTCTCAAACGAAAATAAAATTACCGATCATCGTTTCGGTTACTATCGAATCGATGGGAACAATGCTGCTTGGTACGGAAATCTCTGCGGCATTGACAAGTATCGAACCGTACGATGTTGACGTCATTGGTATCAATTGTGCAACCGGTCCGAAAGAAATGTCCGAGCATGTCCGCACACTTGCGAACATCAGTCCCAAGCCGATTTTTGTCATGCCGAATGCCGGCATCCCGGAAAATATCGGCGGACACGCACATTATCATCTGACTCCGGAAGAGTTGACGCAAAATCTTTCTCATTTTGTGAAGGACCTCGGTGTCAATGTCGTGGGCGGCTGTTGCGGTACAACGAAAGAGCATATCCGTCAGCTTGTGCAAGCGGTAGGCAATTGTATCCCGAAGAAACGCAGTTATGAATTTATTCCGAGTGCATCGAGTTTGTACCAATCTGCACCATTCCGCATTGATAATCCGCCGACACTCATCGGCGAACGGACGAATGCCAACGGCAGTAAACTCTTCCGAGATTTATTGGCAAAGGAAGACTGGGAAAGCATCGTTGCGATGGGACGCGAACAGGTGAAGGAAAGCGCGCATATGCTTGATGTCTGTGCGGCGTATGTCGGACGCAATGAAGCAGCAGACATGCGGGAGATCATCAGCCGCTTCAACAAGCAAATAACCATTCCACTGGTTATTGATTCAACGGAAGCGAATGTGATTGAAGAAGCACTTCAGCGCATCGGAGGCAAAGCGGTCGTCAATTCTATCAATTTGGAAGACGGTGAAGAACGCATTAAAAAAATTGTACCGTTGTGCAAAAATTACGGTGCTGCTGTCATCGCGTTAACCATTGACGAACAGGGAATGGCCAAGACCGCGGAGAATAAACTTTCCGTCGCCCGCCGCATATACAATCTGGTTGTGGGTCAATACGGCATGAAACCGCACGATTTAATTTTCGACACGCTGACATTTACACTTGGCTCCGGCGATGAAGAATTTCGCCGCTCAGGGATAGAAACAATGGAAGCTCTGCGGCTTATTAAAAAAGAATTTCCGGAAGTTCATACGTCGCTGGGTGTAAGCAATGTTTCATTCGGACTGTCACCGGCTACAAGGCAGGTGCTGAATAGTGTCTTCCTGCATTACGCTCTTGAAGCCGGCCTTGATATGGCGATTGTGCACCAATCAAAAATTCTCCCGCTTTTCAAGATTGATGAAAAAGGACGCGAACTTGCCAGGCAATTGGTCTTTGATGAAAGGCGTTATGAAGGCGAAGGTGAGAATCGAAAAGTTGTCTTCGATCCGTTGACGGAATTAATGGCGCATTACTCAGGCAAGAAAAAGGAAGAAAAAGAATCGAAAGCCGTTGCTGGAACTATTGAAGAGCGATTGAAAAACCGCATCATCGACGGCAATAAAGTCGGAATCAATGCCGACCTTGACGAAGCGTTGAAGAAATTCCCTCCGCTGGAAATAATCAACACTGTTTTGCTTGATGGGATGAAGACTGTCGGGACTTTGTTCGGTTCGGGACAGATGCAGCTGCCGTTTGTTCTTCAGTCGGCAGAAGTGATGAAATCGGCAGTCGCGTACCTCGAACCGTTTATGGAGAAGAATGCTGAGAGTCAGAAAGGGACCATGGTCATTGCTACGGTGAAAGGCGATGTGCATGACATCGGCAAGAATTTAGTAGATATTATTCTGACGAATAACGGCTATAAGGTTTACAACCTGGGTATTAAATGCTCGATAGAGAAGATGATTGAAGCTGCGAAAGAGCACCATGCAGATGCAATCGGTATGAGCGGATTGCTTGTGAAATCAACACTGGTGATGAAAGAGAATCTCGAAGTGCTGAACGAGCAGAACATCACCATCCCGGTAATTCTCGGCGGTGCTGCGCTGACACGGCGTTATGTCGATCAGGATTTAAAATCCGTGTACAAAGGCAACGTCTTCTATGCAAACGATGCGTTTGACGGCCTGCGGTTGATAGAAGAAATTAAAACAGGGAAAACTGGAGATGGCAGAAGTCAGCAGGAAATCACTCGTGGAAAAGAGGAAAACGGAGAAGAATTAATCGGTACGGAAGCAAAGATTGCACTCATGCTTGCGGAAAAAGAACATGTACCGAAGCGCTCAAAAATTCGGATAGATGTTGTTATTCCAAAGCCGCCATTCTGGGGATCAAAAGTTGCAGAGGATATTTCGCTTGACGAAGTTTTTCGCTACGTCAACGAAGCTGCACTTATTCGCGGTCAGTGGCGGGTTGTGCGCGGAAAAAAGAGTGAAGAGGAATACAAACACATTCTTCGGGAACAAATCTATCCGGAGTTCGAAGCCATAAAATCAAAAATAAAAAATGAAAAACTTCTTGAACCGAAAGCAGTGTATGGTTATTTCCCTTGTCAGTCCGATGGGAATGATTTAATTATTTATGATCCAAAGACAGTTACGAATAACGAGGTTCAATTTCTAGAGAATCAAAAACCTGGAACTCAGAATCCGGGACTCGACACTGGAAACTCAAAATTCTTTTCTCCCAAAGAGTGGCTTCGGTTTTCATTCCCTCGCCAGATAGACGACCGCTTCCTGTGTATTAGTGATTACTTCGCGCCGGTAAACTCAGGCAAGATTGATGTTGTCGCATTTCATCTTGTGACCATGGGAAAGACCGCATCCGAGTACTCGAAGAAGCTTTTCGATGCCAATGAATATAAAGATTATCTTTACTTTCATGGACTCAGTGTTGAGTCTGCTGAAGCGCTTGCAGAACTATGGCATAAGAAAATTCGCGAAGAGCTTGGTTTTGGCGGTAAAGATTCGTCCGAGATAAAACGGCTGTTCAGTCAGGGATACCAGGGATCGCGGTTCAGTTTTGGTTATCCCGCGTGTCCGAATCTGGAAGATCATAAGAAATTATTTGATTTACTAAAACCGGAACGAATTGGCGTCACCATGACAGACGAGTTTATGTTGAATCCCGAACAAACAACGGATGCAATTATTGTTCATCATCCGGAAGCAAGGTACTTCAATATCAAGTAAAAATGAAAAATGAATAAGGAAAATGAAATAAATATAAAATGTAAAAGTTAAAAAAAGTAAAATAAATGTTCATTACACTGAAAACTCATAACTGAAAAACCAAAAGGAATAAAATGCCAAATTTAATTCTCATACGACATGGTGAATCTCAATGGAACCTTGAGAAC
>Ga0182027_10011616_pt1 | contig 12435 bp, 12 predicted proteins | sample 712E1DmetaG_FD_121300 | JGI IMG/M metagenome (GOLD analysis project Ga0182027, IMG submission 121300) | Permafrost microbial communities from Stordalen Mire, Sweden - 712E1D metaG (Illumina Assembly) | ecosystem: Environmental > Terrestrial > Soil > Wetlands > Permafrost | place: Sweden...
CTGGGTTTATTAATCTCTCGAATAATGACATTGGCTATTAATAGTGCTGCATCTAATACAATTGGGATTTTATATGGTGCCTCAAATTATTTATTTATCTATATTGCATTATTCCTTATGGTATTCTATCTGTCGGATTACATTACTCAATTAATTTTCCTGGATCGTAATAAGACTTAGAACTTACTACTAAACCATGGCAATTCTTGGAGAATAAGTAACTGGACACATAATCAAAATATTAATTTATAAAGAGCATATATGAAGAAACATTTACAAACCTTGGTTACTGGTGGTGCCGGTTTCATCGGTAGCCATTTAGTCGATCGGTTGTTGGAGGAAGGTAAACTGGTTACAGTGTATGATAACCTCAGCTCTGGTAATATAGACAATCTGAATCAATCTATTCGCAACAAGAACCTTACCTTCATTCAGGCTGATCTTGTTGAGCCTGTTTCTCTAACCAAAGCAATGAGGGGTTGCGAGGTGGTCTGTCACTTGGGAGCCAATACCGATATCGTTGGCGGTAACAAAACCACTGACCTTGACCTCAATAACGGTACTATTGCCACTCGAAATGTGTTGGAAGCAATGAGAACGAATAAGATAGACAAAATCATTTTCTCATCCAGCGCCTGTGTCTACGGAGATGGGACAACAGAAGGTTCATTATCCGAAACATTCGGCCCTCTATTACCTATCAACATTTATGGCGCTAGTAAACTTGCCTGTGAAGGTTTGATAAGCTCTTATAGTCATCTTTTCGGCTTTCAAGCATGGATGTTCCGTTTTGGAAATGTGGTGGGAGATAGGATGGGACATGGTGTTATCTATGACTTCATTCAGAAGTTAAAGAAAAACCCAAAGGAACTTGAAATCCTCGGTGATGGTAAACAGGAGAAGCCATATTTCATGGTCGAAGATTGCGTTGACGGCATGCTCTGTGCTTTCCAGAAATCGAACACCCAATACGATATCTATAATCTCGGGGCAGAATCCTACTCTACGGTTACACGAATAGCTCAAATAGTTACTGAGGAGATGGGATTGAAAAATGTTAATTTCAACTATTCCGGTGGTAAAAGAGGTTGGCCTGGAGACGCACCGGTAGTACATTTCAATGTTAATAAGATGAAAGGTCTGGGATGGCAAGCAAAACATAGCTCTGACGAAGCCGTAAGATTAGCGGCGAGCCGATTGTTAGGGAGGGTAACGTGAAAACAGTAGTTACCGGTGGCAATGGATTTATTTGCAGTCATCTGGTAAAGAAGTTACTGAGCGAAGGTCGCGATGTCATCGTGGCGGATATTACACCACGGTACAATGGTGATAAATTATCAGGCTTAGGTATTAAGGTCGGAGATGTTGAATTCCGCCAGGTGGAATTAATCGATTTCGACCAGGCGATGAAGGCCGTTAAGGGAGCAGAATCGGTTTTCCATATGGCAGCACGTGTCGGTAGCCTGCAATATTTACATGCCAACGAGTCGGTTGAATTGATGACCATGCAAAATAACTTGGTCATCGATGCCAATGTATTCAACGCCTGTATTAAAAACAACGTACAAAGCATTGTCTATGCGTCCAGTGTTGCCATTTATGATATGGCGCGACAGTTCTCGCCCGGCGCGGTATATTCCGAGGATGAGTTTATCGTCCGTCCTGGAATGCCTTATCCCACGATCAATCCTGATGGGGGTTATGGATGGGCTAAACTCATGGGAGAAGTGGAACTTAGCTGGATGAAAAATATCAAAATCGGCATTGCGCGCATATTTAATATCTATGGCATAAATGAACCTATCGACGAGAAAGCACATGCTATCGGTGATCTCATGCGGCGGGCAATACTTAATCCAGGTGGTGATTTCGTTGTCTTTGGCGATGGGAAACAGACCCGGGATTATCTCCACGTTACAGATTGTGCCGCAGCACTCGTGAAATTGGAGGCGAAAGCAAACCTCTCTCCGGTTACCGTCAATATCGGCTCCGGCCAAGCCACCTCCATTAAAACTGTCGCGGAGAAAGTAGTCGGGATTTCTGGAAAAAAATTTAAAATGATATTTGATATTACGAAACCGGTAGGGCCTATATCACGGACAGCCGATATCACCCAAGCGAAAGCGTTGCTTGGCTGGCAGCCGAAAATAAGTCTGGACGAAGGCTTGAAAAACACCTATACTTGGATAGAGCAAAAACTTGTTTAAGGTAGTTAATAGAGAGAAGATAAATTTACTGATTTGGCTAAAGAAATTGGCGTTCAAGAAAAACAAATATGGCTCAACTTGGGAGAGCAACTTATGCCATATGACGGATGGAGTTGGAAGAACATCCAAAGGCATCTAGGCCTTTATGCATTCGCCTCGAAATTTGTAAATAACAAGAAAATGCTTGATATAGCGTGTGGTTGTGGTTATGGCACCTACTATTTTATGAGAAAGGGTGCAAAATCAGCAGTAGGTGGGGATATTTCAGCAGAATCGATCGAATGTGCTAAGAATTGTTATCAACATGCTGGATTATCTTATCAACTATTTGATGCAGAGAAGTTACCTTTTCCAAACGATTATTTCGACTTGATTGTTTCATTCGAAACAATTGAACACCTAAAAAATCCCAGAGCTTTTTTAAGTGATTGTAAGAGAGTTTTAAAGCATACGGGAGTTTTCGTTTGTTCAACTCCAAATAAAGAAATAGAACCAGTTAATACTGATGGAAAACCAGTTAATAAATATCATATAAGGGAATTTAATGTTAAAGAATTTATTGATCTTGTAAATGAATATTTTAAAAATTCGGAGACGTATGGATATATAAAAATTACGGAAACAGGAAGATTAAGAAATAAGATAGAACAAACGTTTAAACATTGGATATTATCGATTCCCTATTCTGAAAAACTCGTGAATGTGATTGGATTATTTTTACGAGATTACCGCCTCGTTAGATTGATTGACTTAAAAAATGCTGATTTTGAAAAAATATTAAATAAAATCTATTATCCCTACAAACTTGATGCATTGTCTCCAACTGCAAAGCATACGGTCGTGGTAAGTATGTGTATAAAAGATACGCCTATAAATCAGAATGAATAGCGAAAGTACTAATGAAAACAATTAAACCTTTGTTATTGATTACCTTTTTTGGCGACATTTTCAGCGGTGCTAGTGCCGGAAGCACTTATGTTAAACTCGCTTCAGCATTAAAGAGAAACGGCATTGAAGCCGTGATGGTATTCTACCATATTAATAATCAGAAAGTACCTGACGCTATTTTTATTGCAAATAAAGATAATTTCATTAATCGCTTGATATTTCCTTTCTTAACAATCAATAAAATAGGTAAAATAATTTCAACGCAAGATATTTCGCTTATTCATCAAGTAAGTTTTCCTTTCGAAGGAACTGAAGGTTATAATTTATTGTTTTTAAGGAAGTATTTTCAAAAACCTTTTATAATTGGGCCTTTAGAGGAGCCGCATTCTTTAACTAGTGATGATTACGCCCGCATTTATTCTCGAAGCAAACATTTTCAAAAATTGGAATTCCGATTCATGCATTCATTAGTATCTTTAACTCGCCCGTTTTTCAAATTTATGTCGATGAAGAATTTAAAGGACAGTGATGCGGTGTTGGTTGTTAGCGAAGCTACAAAAAGGCATTTAATAAAAATAAATAATGATGTTGAAAATAAAATAACTATAATTCCTTATGGTGTCGACGTTGATTTGTTCAGTCTATCACCACCAAAGATAAATCATGAAATCGTAATAGTTGGCTCACTTATTGATCGGAAAGGCCATTGTTACCTGATAGATGCCATGATAGATGTTGTTAGTCTATTCCCAATGTCGAAATTGAAAATAGTTGGTGATGGGCCGCTAATGGCATTTCTCACAAAAAAAATTGTAAATTTGAGGCTTCAAAATAATGTTGTATTCTACGGCAGAATTGCAAATGATGAAGTCATAAGGATAATCCAAGATTCACGCATAATGGTTTCTGCTTCGGTTGAGGATTCATTTTGCCACACCATACTGGAAGGGATGGCATGTGGAAGGCCTATTGTTTCCACACGAACGAGTGGGTCTTTTATGGTCAAGGATGGTAAAAATGGTTATTTAGTTCCTATAAAAAATAGCCAAGCTCTCTCTGAGGCAATAATAAAATTATTTAATAATGACATTTTAACAATTAACATGAGCATTGAAAGTCGTAAAGAGGCAGAAACTTATAGTTGGGATAATATAGCAAAACAATATAATAAATTATATGAAAGAGTATTAGGTAACAGTAGTTAAAGTTAAATGTATAAACGCTTAATTTGGATATTGTTTTTAATATTATCTGGGTTGATATTGATTTACCCGGTGCATCTTGAACCGGTATTTTATACAATTCAGGGTGTTCACATATTTCAAAGCCTAACAACTTTCTGTATTATTTTTATTATCTGGTTTATTTTATTGTTATTTTTAATTCTTAAGGGGAATCAAACAGAACAAGTTTTTGCTCTTTGTGCATTTGGTTTGATATTTTTAGGATTTTGGGTACTCAAAACTCCCTATGGCGGAACAAGTGATTCAATATTTAATTTTGGTCACGTTGCATATATTGAAAAAACCGGACATATAATTTTTAACCATCCAAATCTTGTATATTTCGAATTTCCTGTTTTGCACATTGAGGGTGCAACAGTTTCTGAAATATGCGGAATAAGCGTTACGACAATGAGTGTATTATTCCTTATGTTTAATAGTCTTTTATTTGTAATTTCTCTTTATTTGCTTTTTCAATCTCTATTGAAAAACTCATTGCAAGCTTGCCTTGCCGTATTATTTACCATTATCGCCAGCGTAGTACTTCCTCAAGAGTTTCGTATTTTTTATCCCAGAACGTTGTCATATTCTTTATTATGTTTGTTCCTTTTTGTTTTGATTAAAGCCCTAAAGTTCCGATACCAACCATATGCAATAATTTTAGTGTTATTGATATCTGTAATGATTTTAGAATATTTTCCAGTGCCAGCTCTTTTAATTCTCATATTAATTTCAATGTTTCTTGTGACAATAATTAATCATACCTTTTCAAAAAATGGTTATGATCAATTACCAATTATATTGATTTTTTTTGTTGTTGGATTTATTTCTTGGGAGTTATATGTAGCAACAAACATGTTTGGCAATATTTTGTCAATGGGACAATCCTTTTCAAATAATATATCTTCAATGGAATTCTTTTCTATTAAACTTCTCGCTACTTCTACGCTGGGTATAGTGCCTTTATGGGCAAAAATTACAAGGATTACTTCGTGGATATTACTATTATTAGCCGGGGTTTTGATCTGGTTGATCACGCTGTTCAAGATAAAAAGAATATCATATGAAGAGACGTTTCTTGTAGCTGGCCTATGTGGAACTGGATTGTTAGAGATATTCTCTATTTTGGGAAGCCAATCTGGAATTGAGTTTGCGAGGTTCTTACTTTATGCTCCTTTTTTCTGCGCACCATTAGTGGTCAAATATTTTGCTGATAATTCAAGAAAATATTTCGCCATCATTATTAGTATTATTTTATTTTGTCTTTCACTCCCATCTTTTTTATCATCGGTACATTTAATAGCCACTGATGCTTGGTATCCTTCAGAATATGCTGCAGGGGCTACCCTATCTGAAATAACTATATCCTCTAATACGAGAGGTTTTTATTTGGGATCTGGAGCCATTCCATGGGTTTATTATTTCCCTGATAGCGAGCAAACAACCACGCCTAGAATTAACACAGAGACCCAATTAAGGCAATATACAAAAGATATTGTGACACAGTTCGAGGAATATCCAAACAATGCCTATTTTACATGGAGTGAACGTGCTTTAACACCATATGAGAATGTTTTTCAGATAAAACCCGATGATATTCTATGGAAAGATACTTATAATACCTTGAATTTAACTGATCGAATTTATGACAATGGAACTGTCGAGATTTATTATAACCAAGTCAATTAATCTTGATTCTTGGGAATACAAATAGGTAGTGATTTATATGTTAGATGTATTAAAGAGAATTTATTTACGCATTCATCAAGAAAATACGGATCCACTAAAAATTGGAGAGAGAGCAAGGAAAGCTATTTGGGATACCAGGGCAGAGTTTTTTATTGGAGACGTTATCGGTAAAAATGTGTTGGAAATAGGTTGTGGTTATGGATATAATGCGTTCTTGTTTTCAAAATATGCTAATAACGTCGTAGGCGTAGACATAGATAAGAAAGCGATCGAAGCTGCAATGCAAAATTATCAAAATATAGATAATATTGAATTCATAAACAATGATGCCATTTCTTTTTTGAGGTCAACTTCGCGGAAATTTGATTATATTGTTATTTTCGAATTTATTGAACATTTAAACATAAAGGAACAAACCGAATTGGTAGGTTTATTTGTTAGAGTTCTAAATACTTCTGGAACTGTTTTTATCTCTACTCCAAACGGGAAACATGTGCCTATATATCGTAATAATCCTTATCATAAACATGAGATGAGTCTTAATGAACTGGCAAAAGTTTTTAAAGATTTTAACTTCTTGGAAGTGAAAGGACAGATACCATTATTTTTTATATATATTCCATTACCGTGGTCTTGGATTGGAAATATGATAAGTTGGTTTGGTCTTTATCACTGGCTTTACGAAATTAGAACAAACCCTAATGCTTCGAGGACTTTATTTATAAGGGCAAAGATAAAGGAAAAAGAGAAAATCTGACTGATAAAATGCTAGGAAATCCAATGTTGCATACCGAGATATGATAGAAGGATTACAAATTTATGGTATATAAAAAATATTTTTTAATTTTTATATTCATGTTATCAATTATTCTTTCTCCAGTTACAAAAAAGGTAAAACGAAAGAGTAATATTTGGGTATTTGGAAGTTTTGGCGGTAGACATTTTACCGATAGTCCTAAATATTTCATGATATATTTACAAAAAGTAAAACCAGAAATTAGAACTATTTGGTTGACTAATAATAAACAAGTGGTTGATGCTTTAAGAGAACAAGGATATGAATCTTATCAGTCATACAGTTTAAAAGGCTTTTTTTATACACTAAAGGCTGGCTTTATTATCGTTTCAACTGGTATTCACGATGTTAATATAATCGGTTCTCCGGGTGCTAAAATAATTAATACATGGCATGGTATTCCTATTAAGAAAATACAAGCTGATGCAGATGTTGATGAATTAGATGTTAGTTATCTAGCCAAAATAAAAAGTAAATTTGTTTCTTTTGCTAATAGATACGAGGACAAACAAATATCATCTCTTTTATGCTGTTCTAAAGAAGAGAAACAAAATTTAACGTCAGCTTTTCGCATTAATTCGAATAGAGTCCATATTACTGGTTTGCCGCGTAATGATATATTGTATTCAAATAATTGGACGGAAATTATTGGAGATGAATTCTTATTTCAACTGAAAAAAAAGTTCACGATACAAAAAGTGTTTTTATATTTACCGACATATCGTGATTCTAAAATTGGTTCGAATGATTTATTTTACAGGTACGGTTTCGAAGAACAAATGATCCAAACTATTTTAGAGAGCCAGAATGCAATATTAGTGTTAAAAATGCATTATTTAGACCAAACTAAGTTGTCACTTAAAAATCAAAATAATTCGCGAATTATAGATGTCTCAAATAGCATCAGTGATATATATCCCATCCTGAAACAATCAGATATATTGATTACGGATTATTCTAGTATCTATTTAGATTATTTACTCATCGATAAACCAATAATATTTTCTCCGTTTGACCTAGAAGAGTATGTTAAATATGATCGAAAATTATATTACGATTATGATGAAATAACTCCCGGTCCAAAAGCTAAAAATTGGTTTGAAGTATTCGAATTAATAAAACACGTAATGGAAATCGATGAGTGGAAATTACAGCGAGAATTGATACGCAATCGTTTTCATCAATATAAAGATGGGAACAGCGCTGAAAGAGTTTTTCAGATGATTGTGAATGAATTGAAATCTGAAAAATAGGAGGTAATTTGAAAGCGATAATTCTTGCAGCAGGTGTAGGTTCAAGGCTTAAAGCCATAACCAAAATAAAACCTAAATGTATGATTAATGTATCGGGAATTCCAATTATAGCTCATCAAATAAACGCTTATATTGATGCAGGAGTGAATGATATTATTGTAGCCACCGGATATAAAAACGAAATTGTCACTGGTTATTTAGCATCTAAATATAGTTCGAAAGTCAAAATTGTGGAAAACCCTGATTATTCAAAAACAAATAACATGTATTCTCTTTATCTAGCTAAAGATGAACTAAATGGAACCGATTTCATATTAAGTAATGGAGATGTAATTTTTGAACCATCTATCATTGATGATTTAGTTAATAAAGCAGGTTCTGATGTTATCGCATGTGACCAAGGTTCTTATGATGAAGAAGCAATGAAAATATCCATTGATAATGATGGTAATATAAAAAATATAAGTAAAAATACTTTGTCGGATTCAGCTTATGGTAATTCAATAGATTTATATAGATTTTCCGTCCTTTCATCTCGTATATTTTTTAGGGAACTTATACAAATAATCGAAGTTGAAAACGATATTAATAGCTGGGTTGAAGTCGCGATAGATCGTTTACTTAGGAATGAACAATTAAAAATGAAACCATTTGATATAGCTCATCGACGTTGGGTCGAAGTAGATAATATGGGTGATCTTCTTATTGCAGATAAAGTATTTAGTCAAATCACATCTCTGCGTGGTAAAAAGTTGTTTTTAATTGATTTAGATGGAACCATTTATCTCGGTGATAATGTTATTTCAGGCGCAGTTAGTTTCATTCAAATGTTACAACGCGAAAATAAACATTTTTATTTTATGTCCAATAATTCTTCTAAATCTAAAGCTGATTATGTTAATAAATTAAAAACAATGGGAATTATAATATCGGAAAGAGAAATCATATTATCTACGGATGGTGTGATTGAGTTTTTATCCAACAACGGCTATTACAATGTTTATCTGATTGGTACTGATTCTATGAAACAAACATTCAAAGAAGCCGGTTTTAATATGGCTTCTAATAAACCACAATGTCTGGTGCTAGGTTATGATACAGAATTAACTTATGCAAAACTACGGGAAGCTTCATTATTGTTACAAAAAGGTATTGATTATTATGCAACTCATTGTGATGTTGTTTGTCCTACCCCCCAAGGCCCAATTCCAGATATAGGTTCGTTTTTAATTCTATTAAAATCAGTAACCGGGAGATCCCCTGATAAAATATTTGGTAAACCTAACATAGAAATGGTATCCAAAATAATTAAATCCCATGATATGCTTCCAACTGATATTGTAATAATTGCAGACCGTTTATACACAGATATGGAGCTAGCAAAAAGAATTGGGTGTAATTTTATTTGTGTTCTTAGTGGAGAAACAAAAAGAGAAGATATTGAAATGATTGCCAATCATCCTGATTTAATTGTAAATAATGTGGGAGAATTGTTATCTTTGGTTAATAATTAACATTAAGGTGGCTTTCCCTTGACCTTCCCTGGATGCAGTGTGCTATCTTTTTTTTATTGCCGGGTTCGCGGATATATAGTTTATGCCAATCCATAAAGCAACTATACTTTGGCTTCCGAGCCAAGCAATTCCCACTGCATTTATACCCATTGATGGTAGCAACAAGTAACTTGATACAAGAGTCGCAATACCGATAAAGCCAGTCATAATAATTACACTTTTCATCTTCTTCTGCACCCTTTTAATAGCATAATAGATATAGTTGATGCTGCCGGGTATACCGGATATAACTAAAATACGGAGCAATACGGCAGAATTTTGGGAATATGCCGTGCCGAAAAGAAGAAGGAATTTGTCGGCTATAAGTAAAATAATAATTACTACTGGGATAAGAAGAATGAGTAAGAACTTTAGGCTTCGTTTGATCTGGGTGTTTAGTTCCTCCTCTTTATTGGCACCTTCTGCAAAGAGTGAATTAGCAATACTACCGGGTATGGCAAAGATTGTAGTACCCATAATCCAACCGATGTAGAAATAGGCATTTTGTTTGGCACCTAGTAGATTTACTACCATCAGCGGGATAATAAAGTTTGGAGCATTCTGTAGTTGATTGGATAGAAAGTTTACTAAAGAATATTTAAGTATTGGATTGATGCTGCGTTTCTTGATGATAAGTAATCCTCGGTAATCGGATATAACTTTGGGGATAAAAATAATAATAGCTACAATTGCGACCACAAACGGGCCAATTCCCCATGAGACGAAAATACCCATTGTGGTAAAAATCATTAATGGAGCAAGGGGAACGAATGCTAATAAGTTATCAATCAAAGAAAGCGATAAATCAAAGCCGGTTCTGCGCATGGCAATAAAAACTGCCTGGACAATGCCATAAAGATTTTGAGCGATAGTAATCACAACAAAGGCTATCATAAATAAAGGATGTGCTCTAAGCGGGAGTAGGGCAGGAGACCAAAGAGTAAGTCCGGCAAGAAAGACCAGAGCCAGCACGCCCGCGAATATCCCACTAAGTATAAGGGATGAGTTTACCATCTCGCTCGCTTTGTCTTCGGAGCTTGGTAGAAAACGAATTAGCCCGTAATTCAAGCCCATGTTAGAAATTGAACTCAGCAGACCAATAGCTGCAATAGCAGCCGAAGCCAAGCCAATGCTCTCAGTGGAATAAAGTTTAGCGGCTATTATCCAAAAAAGGAAACCGCCAACAGCGTTAGTAGCTGAATTTATTGTTAAATAAATAGCATTACGATAAAGCGACACTCCATAAAGGCTTTTTATATTTTCTTTTGAAGTAAGAATCCCCTTAATATCGGCTATTGTTGTTTTTACAAATGAGATAAATTTGCCTATCAATATATGACACTCGCTCTATCTTTTACTTGACTGAAATCCAAACATGCACGTTTTCGTAGACATTTGTAGCTGTGCCTTTGTAAAGCAGGAATTCTACTTTTTCGCTATTTCCCGTGTGTGTAGGAGTGAAGGTTACTATCTGCTCCCATTTATTTTCAGGGTCCAGTTTGATATCCCCAATTTCTCCTGTGTTTACACCATCGATATTTATCTCTACTCTGTAATCTGTAATTGCGTATTCATGATTTATAATCTCAAGTATTACCTCGCCGCTTTGACCCAGAGTAATAGAACTTGGATAATTTTCAGCTTTACCGGCACTGTCCAATACATAGAATTCAGTATACTTGTCTGGCGTTCGGGGTAGCATGCCTACATAAACTAAAGTACCAATTGCCCCGATAATCACCATTACTAAGAGGATAGAAAGAATTTTATCCCCGCGCGTCCGATTTGCCCATAAATCAGCCATATGTGGGAATTTAAAGGAAATCTGTAGAGAAACTTTTTCCTCCGGTGAAAACCTTTTTCCACGATACCAAGCAATACCAGACATTATGAAAAAGAAAATAAAGAGAGATATCAATATTGGGTAAAGCCGAATTCCCCATGGTAGGAAATTGAGCAATAACCCGATAAGTGGTACTACTGCGACACTTAATGCAAAACTTAAAGCAAATCTTTCGATGTCACTGAGGCTTATTCTTCTGGGGAATAAGGCAGAAAGTAAGGTATATCCTGGGAATAAAAGCACCAAAGGTATGCCAAGAACTATACGCAAGACTTCATTAGGGAAAAATGTAATTATTATAATAAATAAAACAGTAAGAGCATTTATAAAAAAGAGTATTTGGTTAGCCTTAATCCTCACACTTAAACGCTCCCTAATTAGAAGAAATGTTAAATATAATATACCATATCGATTTGTTTATTAAACACTTTTTAATTTATTAAGATTTAAGGATAAGCTGAGTGAAGCTATAAAATTAGCCTTATAAAAGAAGGTTATGTGACGAAAGTCTAAATACGAATTGGTTTTTATCGTGGAGTGATTCCATGGAGAAGATTGAAATATGGCCCCTGATTGTAATGAGGTGGCATGTCTTTTCACGCCAGGAAGGTAATGAGATATTTATCTTGACAACTATAGGAGCTAAAGATAAAATCAATGCGAAATCTACTACTACGCGCACGTTAATATGATATGGAGGGCTCATAGATGGCAAAAGATTCAAAGGCCAAGAGAACGTTAAAAGAGATCAGAGAAGAGAAAGCCCTAAGTATGCGTGATATGGCACGCAAAGCTGGTGTCTCACCGATCACCATAGCCAGAATTGAAAATGGGTTGCCAGTTACTCATGCTACGAAACTAAAGGTAATGTCAAGGGGATTGTGTGAAATTACCCTCGATTAAGTTACGAAGGGAAGGGAGATTGTAGTGCACTTTCCCTACAGGGTTCGACCGCCAGTACATTTCCATCTTGATGCTGATAA
>Ga0182027_10011617_pt1 | contig 12435 bp, 10 predicted proteins | sample 712E1DmetaG_FD_121300 | JGI IMG/M metagenome (GOLD analysis project Ga0182027, IMG submission 121300) | Permafrost microbial communities from Stordalen Mire, Sweden - 712E1D metaG (Illumina Assembly) | ecosystem: Environmental > Terrestrial > Soil > Wetlands > Permafrost | place: Sweden...
CGGCGATCTTCTCGCCCTTGGCCACCCGGACGCCGGGCTGCACCTTGATGTCGACAATCGTGAGTTCGTTGACGGTCGCGCCCATGGAGGGCATGGGAACGTCGATCAGAAACAATTCCATGCGAGTTGAGAGGTTGAAAGGGGCAAAGTGTTGAGGGGCGGACGGGCTCCGGTCAATGCCGGGGCGCGCCAACGATTGGCGTTGCTGTAGCCGGTGGAAAATCAGCCGCGGACGGCACGCCAGACCGCCAGACAGCGTTCGATGAGCGCCGGAAATTCGGCCAGTGGAATCATGTTGGGCCCGTCGCTGATCGCTTGGTCCGGCTGCGGGTGCGTTTCGAAAAAGAGCCCGTCGGCGCCGGCGGCGAGGGCCGCGCAGGCGAGCGGCGGAATGAATTCGCGCTGGCCGCCGCTCTTGCCGCCGGCCGCACCCGGCAGCTGCACGCTGTGCGTGGCGTCGAAGATGGCGGGAAATCCGTTCGCCTTCATGAGCGCGAACGAGCGCATGTCGACGACGAGGTTCTGGTACCCGAAGGTCGTGCCGCGCTCCGTCTGCCAGATCTCGCGCGCCCCACCCTGCTTGAGCTTGTCGATGACGAACGGCATCTCCTGGGGCGAGAGGAACTGGCCTTTCTTCACGTTGACCGTGCGCCCGCTGCGGGCGGCGGCGAGCAACAGATCGGTCTGCCGGCAGAGGAAGGCGGGGATCTGCACGACGTCGCACACGGCGGCCACCGGCGCCACCTGGTGCGTTTCGTGCACGTCGGTCAGGATCGGGAAACCGTAGTCGCGCTTCACCAGCGCGAGGAGTTTCAGCCCCGCTTCGAGGCCGGAGCCGCGCGGGCCGGCGCCGGACGTGCGGTTGGCTTTGTCATAGGAGCCCTTGAACACAAACGTGATCTCGGGATGCGTACGCTGCACGGCAACGAGTTGCTGGGCGACGGCGCGGCAGACGCGCTCGTTTTCGAGCGAACACGGGCCGGCGATGACCAGAAGTTTGGCAGGATCGAAAATCATGCGACTGGAATCGGAATACACGGAAACCGCCCGAGGGGAAGCTGCGAGTTCGACCGGGGTCGACATGGGCGCACCTGCCTTGCAGACATGGGCGAGACGCCCATGCCACGCTTGCCCGCCGTGGCGGGTGGCCCGGGCGTCTCGCCCGTGGTTTCGAGCCAGCATCGGACAAAACCTGACATTCGCCCCCGTCTCGCCCGCAAACTTTCCCTTGAACCTTCAACGCGACCCCGGAAACATCTCCGCTATGAGCCCGCCCCCTTTCCGGCCAGCGGTGCCGCTTTGTTCAATGCACAGGACCCGTTTGCCCGTACTCGTGCCGATCATGCTCGCCGGGCTCTGCGCCCTCGCGCACGCCGACACCCAGTACAGCATGGATCCAGGCTGGAAATTCATCAGAAAGGACGTGGCGGGAGCCCAGGTAATCGATTTCGCCGACAGCAGTTGGTCAACGGTGAGCACCCCTCACACCTACAACGACGTCGATTCGTACACCAAACTGATCAGCCATAGCAGCGGCGACACCGGGACGTACACGGGACCCGCCTGGTATAGAAAGCACTTCAAAATCCCCTCCCAATATTCCGGCAGTAAAGTAATGGTGGAGTTCGAGCGCATCAAACAAGGCGCGCGCTTTTATATCAACGGGACGGCAGTCGGCATCTATGACGACGGCATTACGGCCTGTGGCATCGACATCACCGATCTCGTCAATTACGGCGCCCCCGAGAACGTCCTCGCGGTGCGCGTCGACAACAGCAACAACTACGTCGAAACCAGCACTGGCGTGGGTTATCAATGGATGGGCAAGGCCTTTAATCCCAATTACGGCGGATTGATCGGCCATGTGTGGCTGCACGTTTCCGGCCGGGTTTACCAGACGTATCCACTTTATAACAATCTCGGGACCACGGGTATTTATATTTACCCATCGGACTTCTCGAACGTTACTCCGTCGGCGGGCAACCTGACCGTGAACGTGCAATCGCAAGCGCGCAACGAGTCCGGCAGCTCGCAAACGGTTACCTTGACCGCCCGGGTCGTAGACCCGGCGGGCGGGGCCACCGTCGCCACCTTCCAAAGCGGCGCGACCGCGTTGTCCAACGGCCAGACGGTCGTGCTCAACGCCAGCGGCGCCCTCGGCAACGCGAAACTCTGGAGCGATGAAACGCCGAATCTGTACCACGTGGTCACGGAGCTCACCATCGGTGGAATGGTCGTCGATAGCCGGACAACCGTCACGGGATTTCGCCAGACGGACTTCCGCGGCGGCGCGGGCACCGGAGGCGTTTTCGTGAATGGCCGGTTCGTTTACTTGATGGGATTCGCGCAACGGGCGTCGAATGACTGGGCCGCCCTCGGCGAGGCCGTGCCGGATTGGATGCACGACTACCACGCCAACCTGATCAAGGCGAGCTACAGCAATTATGTCCGCTGGATGCATATCACGCCACAGCGGATCGACGTCGTGGCCAACGACAAGGCCGGCATCATCAACATTGCCCCGGCGGGAGACAAGGAAGCCGATGCCACGGGCGTGCAATGGACGCAGCGGACCAGCGTGATGCGCGCCAGCATGATCTATCTGCGGAACAACCCGAGTATCCTCTTCTGGGAATCGGGTAATTTCGGGGTCACCCCTGCGCACATGCAGGAAATGAACAACCTCAGGATCACTTGGGACCCCAATGGCGGCCGCGCCTCGGGCTGCCGCGATCTCTCCGACGTCGGCGGTGCGCCGTACTCGCAATACTTTGGCACGATGGTTTCCTACAGTTCCACCTGGTCGCCCTCGAGCAACTCGGACTATTTCCGCGGGTACTGCCACAATTACCGAAACCAGGCGCCGATCATCGAAACGGAAGATCAACGCGACGAAGCCCGCCGCGGAATTTGGGACAACTACTCGCCCCCGTCCTTCGGCTTCAAGCCCGGACCCAACGATACGTGGCACTGGACCTCGGAATCGATGGTCGTGGGCGAATCGAGCGAGACCGGCGCCATTTGGCGTCTCGATGTCTGGAAGAACCGCTACACCATCAGAAACACCGACCCCGCTTTCTCGCGCTATGCGGGCTACGCCTCGATCTACTTCTCCGACTCGAACGCGGACGGCCGCCAGCAGGACCACGAGGTGTGCCGGGTGAGCGGCAAGGTCGACGCGGTGCGGATACCGAAACAGGTCTATTATGCGCACCGGGTCATCGGGAATCCCCAGCCGGACATCCACATTATCGGGCATTGGACTTATCCGGCCGGGACCACGAAGACCGTGTACGTCATCGCGAACACGTCGTCGGTGGAGCTGTTCGTCAACGGCGTATCGCAAGGCCGGAACGCTACTCCATCGAACCGCTATATCTTTAGCTTTCCCGATATTGCCTGGGCTCCTGGCACGATCCAGGCCGTGGGTTACAACAGCAGTGACACGCAGGTCTGTGAGCATCAAATCGAGACCGCCGGGGCACCGGACCGCATCCGGTTGACGCCCATCGTCGCTCCCGGAGGTCTGCAAGCCAACGGTTCCGATGTTGCGATGTTCGAGTTCGAAGTCTTGGACGCCAACAACCGCCGCTGCCCCACCGACGAAGCCCGCGTAAATTTCACCATGTCAGGCCCCGGCATCTGGCGCGGTGGTTATAACAGCGGCGTTGTGGGCTCGATCAACAACCTGTACCTCAAAACGGAAGCGGGCGTAAATCGGGTCTTCGTTCGCTCCACGCTAACCGCAGGGACAATCACGGTCACGGCGACCCGCGGCGATCTCACGCCGGCCACGGTTTCAGTGACATCGAACGCCATCCCCGTCACGGATGGTCTGCTTCTTGTAGAGCCGTCGACTCCATCGCCAGCGCCCGCCACGCCGACCGGACTGGTGGCCACAGTCGTTTCCGCCACCCGGGTCGATCTCGCCTGGACCGATGCGTCGACCAACGAGACCGCCTTCACCATCGAACGGAAGGCCGGGGCCGGCAGCTCCTTCGTCCCGATCGCCAGCCTGCCAGCCGGCGCGACCTCCTTCTCCGACCCGTCGGCCCTCGCCGGGGCGGCCAACACATACCGGATCATCGCCTCCAACAGCAGCGGAGATTCCGCTGGCTCGAACGAAGCCTCGATCGCCACCCCGCCCGCTGTCGCCCTGTTCACGCGCACCACGGTCGTGCAGCGCGGCGGCAGCCTGGGGCTCGCGGCGAGCGCCACCAGCGCCGGTGCGCTCAGCTACCAGTGGTTGTTCAACGATGTGCCTCTCGCCAGTGCCACGACCGCCCTGTTGCAGATCGACAACGTCGATGACCACCAGGCCGGCAGCTACCGGGTGCGCGTCTCCACCGGCGCGCTGTCGGCCACAAGCAACGCCGCGGCGGTCACCGTCGCCACGACCGTTTCCCGCCTGCGCAGCCTTTCGGCCCGGGCGCGCGTGGCTCCGGGGGCCGGAGTGCCCATCGCGGGATTCGTCGTGTCCGGCAGCGCCTCCAAGCGACTCTTGATCCGTGCCGTCGGACCGGCCCTGCGACCGTACGGCATCAATTCTCCGCTGCCCGACCCAGCGCTGAATCTCACCACGCTGGCCGGAGTCCGCATCACCGCGGCCGACGCCATTACGTCCGCCGATGCGGCGATCATGCAACAGGTCGGCGCCTTCGCATTGCCTGCCGGTGGCGCCGATATCGCCGTGGTGGCGACTCTGCCGGAAGGTGCGTACACCGCGATTGTGACGGACCAAAACGGGGCCACCGGCGTGGGCCTGGTCGAAATCTACGATCTGGAGCCGGGCAACGGGAAATTGACCAGCCTCTCAACCCGGGCGTGGGTCGGCACCGGAGCCGATGTGCTCATCCCCGGGCTGGCGATCGAAGGCAACGCGACCAAGCGGGTGTTGATCCGGGCGGCCGGCCCGGCGCTGCAACAATTCGCCATCGACGGCTATCTGGCCGATCCCCAGCTGGAGGTAACGACCCTGGCGGGCGCCAGTCTGGCAACCAGCGACAACTGGAACAGCAATGACGCGGCCCTGAAGGCGGCCGGCGAATCGGTGGGGGCGTTTCCCTTCGCGCCGGGCAGCAAAGACGCGGCGCTGCTGATCGAACTGCCCCCCGGCCTGTACACGGTGGTGGTCCGCGGTGCCAATAACACCACGGGAATCGCCCTCGTTGAAACCTACGAGCTGCCGTGAGCCCGTCCCGTAACCGCGAGCGTGAGCGAGTGAATCCGCCATCCGTCTTCCTCGTAGCCGCCGCGGTTATGCGGTGGAGCCCGGGGCGGCTGCCGCGATTACCTCAGGCTCAGACCTCCTGATCCCGTGGAATCACGTTGAGACCAAACGGTATTCTGTAGCGGCGGTCTATGACCGCCGAACAGGGTCCGCCGCGTGCCTCGGCGGTCATAGACCGCCGCGTTTCCAACTCTGGGCTCAGTCGTTTTCCACGTTTCGCGCCAGCCCGCCTGGCGGGATCAGGAGGTCTGAGGCTGCCGTTGGCCTCACTCCAGATTTGCCAGCGAGCCTGTCACGCGATTGCCTCACCGCCGTGCCCCGTTTTCCGCCAAGCCAATCGGTCAGGGCGAATAACATCATTCGACCAAAGGAATCCATGCACATCCCCGGCTTGAGATCAGACCGCGAAACGGTCGGCGGCTTGGTTTTCTTCGGCCGCATGCTCGACAAGATTCGCCTTCACGCCAAAGGACAGCTCCCCCCGGACTACAATCGGGGAACCGGATTCGACGCCCGCATCTGCCGGTTCCTTCGCATGGAGTACGATTCGGTCGTGAAACAAGCACTTGATGAAAAGGACGATTCGAAGGTGCTGGAATGGTGCTACGCCCACGGTCGAAACCCCGGCGACGAAGAAATCCATATCTTCAACGCCTTTCTATCCAAGCGAGGCTGGAATGATGAAGTCTCCGACGAATTGAAGAAATTCAAAAAGACGATGGGGCTCTCAGATAGAGACGATCTCCAGACCTTCTTCGATCTCCATGATGCCGACGAAGGCAGAAAGTAAAGAGCACCACCAAACCCTGACGCCCGCGCCGGGATCGGTCACCCGCCAAGGTTTATGATTAACATCGGCAGGAATATGAAACCCCGGGTAATGCTCATTTGCTTCGCCTTCGCCTTGGTGGGCCAAGGACGATGCGATCAGGAATTCTACGCCACGGCTTCCGTGGGCCGCGTATTGGGCCGTTACGATACGGCCAGCACCAACACGCCGTTTGCCAGATATGAAAAGAGCCGTGATTCACTTTCGCCGTCATTCGCGGTGGGCGATTGGTTCTCGAGCGTGGTCGGCGTGGAACTTGGTTATACGGGCGATGGCAGCTACCGCTATGACTACGAGTATGGACTCTCGCCATTCGCCAGGCCCGGAGGGGTTAACACGGCGGTAACCCAGCGGCTTCTCATCCGGGAAAAGTTGTACGACGTGGCGCTGCGCGCACCGATTCGTATTCCGCTTGGATCAAAGTGTGCGATTGAGTTTTGCCCGGGAATCGCCCGGCAGGAGCTCTATTCGAGCTATTCAGCGCGGCAGGTTCTGGGGGTCGCAGTGGCAGTGCCCATATCATCTCCCTCTTCATCCAGTGGTCCCCTGCAGATTTCAGACCTGCCCTTGTTCTCACAGACGACCGGGCGGTGGGCTTGGGAGGGCGGTGCGCGGGTTTCGTGGTCTTTGAGCCGGGCGTTGGCGATAGTCGGTGGTTACAGGTACACCCCAGCACCGCAAAAGAACATCTCGCTGCTCTCTCTAGGCTTATCAGCAAAATATTAGGAGACGCCCCTTCCAAGCCGATCGACCGGCCGCCAGAGCAACACCGCCCAACGGTGTGATTCATCTCAAACATTCAATCACGACATGAAAAACGACAACACCCCCGAATCCGTGGTGCAGCGGCAGCTCGACGCGTTCAATGCCCGCGATATCGACGCTCTGCTCGCGGTCTACGCCGGCGACGCACAGCTTTTCGAGCACCCATCGAAGCTGGTGGCCCACGGTTCGGCCGAGCTACGAGAGCGATTCACGCGGCGCTTTCAGGAATCTAATCTCCATGCGGCCCTGTTGAAGCGGATCGTCGCCGGCTCCATGGTCGTCGATCACGAAAAGGTTACCCGCACCTTTCCGGAAGGCACAGGCCAGATCGAGCTGGTGATGATCTACGAGGTAAAGGAAGGTCGGATCGCGAAGGCCTGGACGATCGCAGGCACCAGGACGATCTTTGCGACCGCATAAAGCCAAACGGGTCCCACCGGACGTCAGCCGGAACGATACAGTCGCAGATGTAGGGCGGGGGCGCCTGCCGTGAGCCTGCCGAATCGGCCGAACCCCGCCGTTCCTCCGAAAATACGGCGGCATGTCAAACTGTCGCCCCTGCACATCCTACGGTCTCTGGCCGGCATGGCCACCGAGAGCAAAAGACGGACCCTGGCCACGACCCAGAGTGTGCGAAATGTGCAGGCTAGCGGGGCTCGGTACGGCGATGCCGCCCTACAACCTTTCAACCGCGACGTTTTCATTCGAGGCGCGGGTTTGACTGCATCGTTCCGGCTCAGAGTCCACGATCACAAAACCGGCTTGGCGCTTGTGCCGTTATGGAACTTGCTTTCCTACTGAACCCAGATTTCCCAGAAGAAGTAACCACTAATGGACACTCATTGACGCTAATGAACGGAATCGGCTGAACGCCACCACCCGACCGCACCGTGATCTCGCCACAGAATATTCAGATCGTCAGCAACGAGGTCGCCATCGCCTGGAGCGATGGCGCGGAGAGCTATTTCACCTTCGAGCAATTGCGGGCCGCCTCGCCCAGCGCCGAGATGCAGGGCGAGCGGGACGTGCTGGGCGTGAAACACGGCGGGCACGAAGGCCCCCACCACTTCGAGGGCGTGCAGGTGCTCGGCTGGGAACAGATCGGCAACTATGCGATCTGTTTCAATTTCAGCGACGGCCATCGCACCGGACTTTATTCCTACGATTACCTCCGCGACCTGGGACGGTCATCTTAGGTAAACATTCGACCCCCGTCACAGAGGGCACAGAGCGCGGAAGGAGGGCACGGAGAGACTGCGGGAAACGCTCCGGTTTCTGCGGATGAACTCGCACGACCGGTGAAACCATGAATTCGATATCTTCCTTTCTACTCTCTGTGTGCTCATGCCTTGCCTCTGTGAACTCTGTGACGAACGGTCGAATCGAGATTCAGAAGAGAGAACTGACCCGCACTTGCGTCTCATCCATACCCGGTTTTTCTGTTTCGTATCACGCCGTTTTGCTCGCCTGTCCGCCGGCTTTCCCTCACCGTCCGTTTTTAAACCCAGAATAACCAACATGAATTTTCCCGCCCGCACCAACAACGCCGAGATCGAACTCGGCAAGACCCTGCAACCGAAATTCGGCGCCGACGGCCTGATCCCGTGCATCACGCAGGACGCCGCGACCGGCCAGGTGCTCATGTTTGCGTTCATGAACGCCGAGGCGCTCGCTCACACGCTGCGCACCAAAAAGGCCACCTATTGGAGCCGTTCGCGCAACAAGCTCTGGGTGAAAGGCGAGGAATCCGGCAACGTGCAAATGGTGAAAGAGCTCTTCACCGACTGCGACCAGGACGTGCTGCTCATCAAGGTCGAGCAGACCGGCGCCGCCAACGCCTCGTGCCACAACGGCTACAAATCCTGTTTTTACCGCCGGCTCACCAATCTCGACGATCCCTCCTTCGCGCTGGTCTTCACCGCCGAACGGCTGTTCGACCCGGCGACCGTGTACAAGAAAAAGTAGGGCGCGGGGCCATCGCCTTATAGTCGCAAGCAATTCCTCCCGGTGAAACGCTTCCGTTACTGCCTCGCGCCGCTCCTCGCGCTCTCGGTCGGCTTTGCCGCCAGGTCGTCTTCCGCTCCCGCTCAGCGGACTGCCAATTCCGATTCTGGAAAATTTGTTTTCTCACTGCTTCCCAAGGCTTTCCAGCTGAATCCCGAGTTCAACATGACGGTTGTCACGGAAATGACCGATTACGGTCGGATGATGCGGCCAGTGTCGCCGGAGCAACCGATGTACTACGTCGCGCAAGCCGGTGGCTTTCGTCAACTCGGCGAGACGGTGGGCGGCGAAAAATCGCCGGCCGCGGCCGACTTGGAGCGCACGCTGAAGAAATCGCTGGCCGCCAACGGCTATTTGCCGGTCGCGGAAGAGGGCCAGAGGCCGACCCTGGTTCTCATTTATACTTGGGGCTCGCATGATGCCGTCGATCGGGAAACGGCGCGCATGTTTCCCGAATTGGCCCGCCGATACATCCTCGAACGATCCATGCTGATCGGGGGGAGGAGCTTCACCACCGGTTTGGGCCGGACGATGGAATTTGGGGAAAGCATTCTCGACCGGACTGAAAAGCAGGAATACCTGACGTATCAGGCGGCAAACGATTGCTATTTTGTCATCGCCTCTGCGTACGACTATGCGGCGCTCGCCCGCGGCGAGAGAAAGCTGCTCTGGCGCACAAAAATGACGGTGAACGCCCAGGGCCTATCGATGACCGAATCGCTGCCCCCGTTGATCGCGACGGCCGCGCCGTTTCTCGGACGAGAGACGGCCGAGCCGGAGATCATTTCCAAACGAATCCTCCGGAAGGGTCACGTCGAAATCGGTATTCCCACCGTTGTCGACGAGAACTTCGCGCCACCGGCGGCGCCCGACCCCGCCAAAGGCGAAGGCGGCAAGCCGTAAACCGAGTAGGTCGCTTTCAAGAGGAGCCGAACCCGTGCAGCGGGCCAAAGGCCCGTCCGATTTCCAGCCTGGGCCAACGGCCCAGGTCTCTTGTAGCGGTGTCAATTCGAGGGCTGAAAGCCCGATTCATCCAGAATAAATCGGGCTTTCAGCCCTGGCCAATTGTTGGCGAATGATTTCCTGGGGCGTTGCCCCAGGCTTTGATAAACATGCGCCTTTGGCGCGCCGGACCGGCCGCCGACGCCGCGCTCAACCGCCCGGGGCCAGCCCGCGCTGGTTTTCCCGGGCGAATTTCAGCATGCGCTGAAATTCCGGGGTGGCGGCGTCGGGATGGGAGGCGATCTTTTCCAGGGCCTGCGAACGGTTGAGCCCGTCGCGGTAGAGGAGGCGGTAAAGCTGCTTCACCCGTTCGATTTGCTCGAAAGTAAAGCCACAGCGCTCGAGCCCAACCTTGTTGAACGTGCGGACTGTCGCCGGTTCGCCATCGACGATCAAATATGGCGGCACGTCCTGCACCACCTTGGCGCAGCCCCCCACCATCGCATGGGTGCCCACCCGGCAGAATTGATGCACACCGCCATAAGCGGCGATCAACACGTGGTCCTCCACCTTCACGTGGCCGGCCAGCCCGGCATAGTTGCTCATGACCACGTGATCGCCCACCACGCAATCGTGCGCGATGTGCGTGTAGGCGAGCAGGGTGTTGTCGGAACCGACGACGGTGAGGTCGCCATCGTTGGTCGCCGCATGCACCGTGACGTATTCGCGGAACACGTTGCGGTCGCCGATGCGCACACCGGGGTTGCCCCCGCGGTATTTCAAATCCTGGGTCTTGCCGCCGAGACACGCGAACGGGAAAACCTCGCACTGCCGCCCGAGGACCGTGTGGCCGTCGATGGCCGCGTGATGATGGAGCCGGCAACCATCGCCGAGCGTGACCGCGGCGCCGACATAGGCGTAGGCGCCGAGTTCGACGTCGGCGCCGAGCTGCGCGCCCGCCTCGACGATGGCAGTGGGGTGAATGTGGCTGGCCATGGTGCTACTCGCCATTCTCGTTGACGAAGGCGAACATCAACTCGGACGAAGACACCACCTGGCCACCCACCGTGCAGGTGCATTCGGCGGCGGCGAGTTTCTCGCCGCGAATCCGGGTGATCTTGGCGTTGATGATCATCTGGTCGCCCGGGCGCACCGGTTTGCGGAATTTCACCTTGTCAGCGCTCAGGAAAAACGGCGTGCGGCCATCGTTCGTCGTGCGGCGCAGCATGAGGATGCCGGCGGCCTGGGCCATGGATTCAAGTTGGAGCACGCCGGGCATCACCGGGTTGTCCGGGAAATGCCCCTGGAAGAACGGTTCGTTGATGGTCACGTTTTTCACGGCCACCAGCTCGTCCGTGCCAATAAACTCCACCACGCGGTCGATCATCACGAAGGGGTAGCGGTGCGGGATCATCTCGAGGAGGCGGCGGATATCGAGCGCCGTCTCCAAAGGCGCCACGGACGTCCGCGCCTTTTTCTTCCCAGCCTTCTTGAGCTCCTCGGACCGGGCGAAGAGCGCCTTGGTGAGCTCGGCATTGATCGCGTGTCCCGGTCGCATGGCAACGATGTGTGCTTTGAGCGGCAGGCCGAGCAGCCGCACGTCGCCGATCAGGTCGAGAATCTTGTGCCGCACGAACTCGTCTTTGAAACGCAGCGGATCCTTCGAGATGATCTTGTCGCCCTTGATGACGATGGCGCAATCCAGCGAACCGCCCTTGATCTTGCCCAGTTTGACGAGCTCCTCGATGTCCTCGTAAATCGTGAAGGTGCGCGCCGCGGCGATCTGCGAGATGTAAACGTCGGGATCGATCGTCAGCGAGAGGTGTTGCGTGTGGATGCCGCGGTCGTCGGCCGACGTGCAGGAGATTTTGAACTCGTCGCATGGCAGCGCGATCAACGACGAGTTGCCGTTGGTCACAGAAACCGGCGCATCGAGCACGAAATACTCGCGTTCCTTCTCCTGCTCGACCGGTTCGCCTTGCAGGATCGCGTTGACGAACGGCTTCGCCGAGCCGTCCATGATCGGCGGCTCGGAGGCATTCATCGCAATGAGCACGTTGTCCACGCCGCAGCCGTGCAGCGCGCTGAGCACGTGTTCGACCAGTTGGATCTTCACATGGCCCGAGGAAATTCCGGTATTGCGGACCAGATCGCCGATCAGGCTGATGTGCGGTTTGATCTCCGGGGCACCGGGCAGATCGGTCCGCTGGAAGACGATGCCGTGGTCCGCTGGCGCGGGTTTCATCGTCAGGGTGACCAGGTCGCCGGTGTGCAGACCGTGGCCACTGACCGAAACCTCGCGCGCGAGGGTACGTTGTTTCATAAGGTTTGATCGGAAGTGTCGGCAACCTACGCCGCCAAGCGCAAGCGTGGAGATGGGCCCCGCCGGCCGGCCGGCACGATCGGCGGACCGCCAAAGCCAAGCGCGCCAAGCATTCCAGAGTGGCGATCGGGGGTGGTGTCATCGTCTGCTGTAGCGGCGGTCTATGACCGCCGAAACGAGACCGTGAGTCCTTCACGCTTGGTCGGCGGTCATAGACCGCCGCTACAATTTTTCGAACTATGCCACTACCTGGCCTAGGCCCAGCTTGACACACCTTGCCGCGGTCCCTTACTCACCCACCCTTTCTCAACCAAGCATCCCCCTTCCCGTCATGCCCGCTGC
>Ga0182027_10011619_pt1 | contig 12433 bp, 7 predicted proteins | sample 712E1DmetaG_FD_121300 | JGI IMG/M metagenome (GOLD analysis project Ga0182027, IMG submission 121300) | Permafrost microbial communities from Stordalen Mire, Sweden - 712E1D metaG (Illumina Assembly) | ecosystem: Environmental > Terrestrial > Soil > Wetlands > Permafrost | place: Sweden...
CAAAGTACATAGCCTTCCATGAGGGCGGCTTCCTTCAAGTCGCTGTATCCGAAGCGCCCCGCCCAAGAGCACGCACCTGCGCACTGTTGCGTCGCGGGGCGCTCCAGATACAGCACTAAGACTACCCGGGAGCTATCACGCGGTGGGTTCGAGAAAGGCAACAGCCGAGTGCCACCCCGCCGGACCGATAGAGGGCGACATTTGCAGTCAGAAGATCCGTCAATGCGCCTAGAACGCGAGCGCGTCGCCGTTATTGCGGTTCGGGGAGGCCGCGCTGAGCTTGCCCGTCGCTGGATCGCGCGCGATTGCGACCCAATCGCCTACCCCGCCGAGCCTGGCTCGGGCTAGAGGGAGTTCTCGCCACGCATAGCCAGTCGCGTCGAGAAGTTTGTGGTCGAAAGCTCCCGCTGGCACAGTGATCGTTAGCTCTCCTGTTTTGCGATCCACCGATGGTAGGTAGAAGTCGGCTGTGTTGATCGCCTTATCGACCGGCATTCCAAAGTGTGTGTAATCGAGCAGACATTGGAAGGTGCGCTGATGCAGCCCCGCTCCCATCGAGGCAAAGCCAAGAACCGCGTTTCCGTTCTTGAACAAAATGCCGGTTTCGGTTGGCGCCGCTAACCTCGCTCCCGGTTGAATGCGGGCGATTTGCGCCTGTTGGAAGGATGCGGGATCGCCAATCGTCACGCCGCCGACGGTAATTGCCGTCTTTCCCCAAAACACGGAGTTAAGTGAATGCGTAATCGCAGCGATGTTGCCCTCGCTGTCTATGGCGACGACGTCATCCGAGTGCATTGGCGAAGTTCGCTTATAACGTCCAAGGACCGCGCCCTTTTGCATTCTCGCCCAAAGTTTCTCGGCGTGTTCCTGCGTCACTCGCGTTTTTGGACTGAAGTCGAGCCCAGGATAAATCTGCGCCAGCACGGTGTCGGATAAATAGTCTGCTGCAAACTGGTAGGAAATATCGACTGCCATGCGCAGGGCCGCCGGTGATTTAGTCCAGTGAGGCCCCGTGGATAACCCCGACACATTAGCGAGGTTCTGCGCTTCGATGAGCGCGATACCTCCGTTATTCGGCCAGGGGGATGTGGAGACCGAGTAGCCATTGCCAATAGGAGCGACGAGTGGGTCGGCCCATATCACCTGGTAGCGCCGCAAATCCTCCATGGTCATCTTGCCGCCGTCGGCTTGGACCGCGGATACGAGTCGCCTTCCCCAAGGCCCACCGTACATGTAGTCGGCGCCCTGAGTGGCAACCGCGCGTAGCGTTGCGGCAAGACGCGGTTGGCGGAATACTTCCCCTGACCGGTAGAGCGATCCATCGGGCTTCAAGAATGTTTCGCGGGTCTCTGGCAACCGTGCAAGGTCAGAGGCACGATATGCGAATTGTTCGGCAAGCATGGGGGTAACTGGCATTCCCTTTTCCGCAACCTCGATCGCGGGCGTGAAGAGGGCCGCAAATGGCAAGCGCCCGAATCGCTTATGCGCAGCCTCGACCCCCTTCATAAAGCCCCCGACCAGCGCTGTTCGTCCGCTCGGATGGACGCCCCTCAGGGAATCCTCGTTATCGAAGCTGACGCTTCCGGGAATTGAAAGCGGATCTTTCTCCCCAACCACTGTGTTCCACTCGGCGTTCATCGTGTAAACCTTGCCCGACTTCTTTTCGAAGTAGACGAGGGACATGATGCCGAAATAACTAATGGGCGCACCGGCCGTGAGGGCCACTTGAGTCAGCGCCGTGGTCAGCGCCGCATCCATCGCATTCCCCCCCTGCTTGAGCGCCTCAAGACCCGCGCGCGCGGCAAAGGCGTTGTAAGAGACGGTGACCGCCCCATTGCCCCCGGCGGCGTACCCGGCGTTCATCCTCTCGGTAGCCTGCTCCTTCGTGTACTTTGCATAGTCGCCCGCGGGCCAGCGTGAAGGCGAAAGATCGACGCGCCGCTCGCGGCCAGCTGGCGCCGGAGCGCTTGAGACCAATAAGGACGCTGAAAGGAACAGGGACAGGGTTTGGCGCAGGAGAGGCATATTGGAGATTCCTCTGACCACTGTACACCGGGTGTTGGCATTGCCTCGATCATACTTATCACTTAAATGGAGTTCGTGGAGGAAAATGTGGGGTAAAGAGTGAGCCAATGCCACACCGATCCCCTGTTGACTCGCTCTGCGAATCGCACTGTGGACGTGCCCACTTTTCCCGGCGGATTGAGCCCGGATGACCGCCGACTCGGATGTGACGTGAGCCATATCATGTCAGCGAAGTATCGGCGACGAATGTGATAGTGGGTCAGCACGTTCGAGCTCCAGGTGTGCAGGATGCAGAGGAATCCGATCTCGGCGCTCGGCCGCTTGGGATCGGCGGCCGCCTCGAGCAGGGTCTGGGAGCTGGTCTCGAACAGCAGGTCGACGAAACGCCTGGGGTAAACGGCTGATCGAATGCGATAATCTGACAAAGACGTTGCGTTTTTTGACCACTTAAAGCAGGAATTCAGACCGCAGAGAGCAAGATGAACCAGGCAGCATTCAAGAAGTGCGTTCAAGATCTGCTCACGGAGCAGGAGCGGTTGATCACCCGCCGCAATCGCAAGTCGGCCGACGGCAACGGTATCGCCAACGGCAACGGTATCTTTGATCGCTATGATTTCCCCGTCGTAACTGCCGCGCATACGCCAATCACCTGGCGCTATGACCTCGACCAGAAGACCAATCCTTACCTGATGGAGCGGATCGGGGTCAACGCCACTTTCAACGCCGGCGCCATCTTGCACGAAGGCAAGTATCTGCTCGTGGTGCGTGTCGAGGGTTCTGACCGAAAGTCGTTTTTTGCCGTCGCTGAGAGCCCGAACGGCATCGACAACTTCCGCTTCTGGGATTTTCCCATTCTTTTGCCCGAGACCGAAGATCGCGACATCAACGTCTACGACATGCGCGTCGTCAGGCACGAAGACGGCTGGATCTATGGGCTGTTTTGCACCGAGCGCAAGGACCCGAAGGCGCCTGAGTGGGACACCTCTTCGGCTGTCGCGCAGTGCGGCATTGTGCGCACCAGGGATATGAAGACCTGGGAGCGCCTGCCCGACCTGAGGTCCAGGTCGCCGCAGCAGCGCAACGTGGTGCTGCACCCGAATTTTGTCGACGGCAAATATGCCTTCTATACCCGTCCTCAGGACGACTTTATTCAGGCGGGCACAGGCGGCGGCATCGGCTGGGGACTCTCGTCGAGCATCGACAATGCCGTCGTGGACGAAGAGATTATCGTCGATGACCGCCAATATCACACCATTCAAGAGGTCAAGAACGGCCTCGGACCAGCTCCCATCAAGACCGCCAAGGGCTGGTTGCAGTTGGCCCACGGTGTGCGCAACACGGCCGCGGGGTTGCGCTATGTGCTCTATCTGTTTTTGACCGAGTTGGAGCGCCCCTGGGTGGTCACGCACAAGCCGGCTGGCTACTTCATCGCTCCCGAGGGTGGCGAGCGGGTGGGCGATGTCTCGAATGTCGTCTTTAGCAACGGCTGGATCGAGGGCAACAACGGCGAGGTCTTTATCTATTACGCTTCGTCCGATACGCGCATGCATGTAGCGACTAGCACGGTCGACAAGCTTCTCGACTATGTGCTGAATACACCTGCTGATCCGCTGCGTAGTCACGCCTGCGTCGCCCAGCGCAATGCAATGATCGCGAAGAACCTCGAAGAGCTGAAGACGCTGAAGCTGCCAGGGGCGGAGTAAAAACTGCTGGATCTCGAGCGCTCCAAAGCACCGCGCAATGGCTCGCCCCGCGATTCGGGCTCAATTTGCCGGTTTCTGGTGTGTAACCGCCTAACCGGACAGAACTCTCCGAGGGGCGGCGGTTCAGCAGAATCCAAGCACGCGACCGGCCGCAAGGGACAAGCAGGGTCACACCTAGTCGATGAAATAGCCAATGTCCGTGAGGACGCTGTCACTCAGTTCCACGCCCATCAGACGCGCACCGAGTGAGGCGCGCATGTTCTTTTCAAAGCGTTCAAGTACGTCTGCAGATAGTTCCGTTGCTTGCGAAAGCAATTGCAGAAGCGCCCTGCTATCGGTAGGGTATTCGTAGTCGCCAGGCAAGCCGCATGCTGGGCGAATTGTCAGCGAGATCGGAATCGTTCCTGCGCCTGATTCGAAGCGGTTGGACGGTTGAGTGATGAGATTGACTCGCATACGCGAATCCTGACACTAGATCGCGGAACCCTCAATGACACGGATGAGTTACAAGGGTCAAACCAAATGGGGAGACCGACGCTCTGCCGTCCGTTTGCACGTTACACCTGAATCACCGCCCACACGGACGTTACACTCCCGTTACTGCCGGGCGGGCGACAACCCATTCGGAACTCGCCAGCACGCCTGCGATTGCGCCCTGGCGAGCCTCTCGAGAAATACAATGCCTGTAGAACTGACAGGAATGTGCATGGTGCTCGATTTCTTGCGGAGTTTGTTTGTCCACCGTGGTTCAGCCGGACGCCGTCGAGAGGTCATTGACGCGATAAATGCGCGCCGCCGCGAGTTGCGCCGGCAATCCAGCAATGAGTTGAAAGCTACAGGGAAACACGCTCGAATCCTCACGGAAACCGTCGCCGTTGCCGCTGTGGCCGCGGAACGATTGCTGGGACTGGATATGTTCGACGTTCAGCTTCAGGGCTCGCTTGCACTTTCCGATGGAAAGATCGCAGAGATGCAGACGGGCGAAGGAAAGACATTGGCCGCGGTTCCGGCAATTGTCTGGTATGCCAAGGCGGGCAATGGCGTCCATGTAATGACCGTGAACGACTATCTGGCCCGGCGGGATGCCAAATGGATGGGCCCGATCTATGAGTTCTTCGATCTCTCGGTGGGCTGCATACAGCAGAGCATGAGCAGCGAAGAGCGCAAGCAGGCATATCGCTGCGATATCACCTATGCCATGGCAAACGAGATCGGCTTCGACTACTTGCGCGATCAGATTGCTCTTTATCCGCAGGAGCAGGTTCATCGTCCATTTGCCGCGGCGGTCATCGATGAAGTCGACTCGATTTTGATCGATGAGGCCCGTATTCCGCTGGTTCTTGCCGGCGGCCAGTCGGCCGACTCGGCTCTTGTCTATCGGGTCGATCAGCTGACGCGCCACTTCAGGCGCGGCGTCCACCATGTGCTCGATCAATATGGCCGCAGCACGTCTCTGACAGATGCCGGAATTCAGGCGGTGGAGAGAGCCTTCGGCTGCAAGAATCTCTTTGCCGAAGGGAACCTGCGGCTTTTTACGGCGGTTCAGGATTCGATCCATGCCCATGGCTTGCTGAGGCGAGACGTCGACTATCTGGTGAGGAATGGCGCCATCGAATCTGTGGATGAGATCAAAGGGCGCGTCGTTCCAGACAGGCGCTGGCCTGCCGGTCTGCAAAGCGCCGTTGAAGCCAAAGAGGGAGTCGCGGCCAAGCCGCAGGGCAGGATTCTTGGATCCATCACCATCCAGAATTTGATCGCGCTCTACCCGCACGTCTGCGGCATGACTGGCACCGCCGCGACCCAGGCCGAGGAGTTTCGCACCATCTATGGGCTGGATGTCGAGGTTATCGCGACCAATCGACCGGTGATCCGCGTCGACCTCGCAGACAGGGTTTTCCAGACGAAGAATGAAAAGGAGCAAGCCGCTCTTGCCGAAATCCTTCGCATACACCAGTCCGGAGGGCCAGTGCTTATCGGAACGGCAAGTGTGGAAGAGTCCGAGCGGCTCACTGCCGGAATGGGCAGCGTTCCTCACCATGTTTTGAATGCGCGGAATGAAGAGGAAGAGGCAGGGATCGTCGCTCGGGCGGGTGAGCCGGGCGCGGTGACCGTCTCTACCAATATGGCGGGCCGTGGGGTCGACATCCGTCTCGGAACTGGCGTGGCGGAACTGGGAGGCTTGCACGTGTTGGGCCTCAACCGGCACGAGAGCCGCCGCATCGACCATCAGTTGCAGGGCCGCGCCGGACGGCAGGGCGACCCAGGCAACTCGCAGTTCTTCGTTTCGCTCCAGGACGACCTGCTGGTCAAGTACGGCGTCGATCAACTCAATTCGCCCGATGCTCCAGCGCGTATCCAACGGCTCATCGAAGACCAGAATCTCCAGATCCGGCATTTTCTTCGCAAGTACGAAGGCGTAGTCGAGGGGCAGCGGCAAGCGGTGCAGCAACGCCGCCAGGCAATTCTGATCGGAGACATTGCCTGCTCATCGGAACTTGAGAGATTAGTCTCGCTGGCTGCAATCGACGATCTTTGGTCGGAGCACCTGGCTGGTGTTGCCGGATTGCGTGAAGCAACACAATGGGTGTCGTGGGCCAACCATGATCCGCTGCACGAATACCTCAAGGACATCGATAGCATGTTCGAAGCCATGCAGGCGGCGGTTGCCGATGAGATTCCGAAGCGGCTGATGCAGGCTGAGGCATCCGGCCTGAATCCTTCCCAGCGAGGCGCAACATGGACTTATCTCACCACGGACAGGCCGTTCGGAAGCATTGAAGAAAGGATGATTAGCGGCCTGAGACGGCTGATCGGGAATCCTTCAGGCCCGTGAAGGCCGGACGTTGCTCACAAGTCAGCCGAACAAGCAAGTCAACCACAGGATCCCCACGGCCTCGATGCGCGTTTGAAGCCGAGTGAACCCCCGCTCGATACTTACCAGCTCTTCGCGTAAGCTTGCCAGATCGTGCTGTGTGCTTCGCATAGACTCCTCGCGTCTCTGAGTTCTTGGTCTCTATCTACTGGTTCGCACGGTTTGTGATTTGAATCACCAAAACGCTGATCGCTTTATCTGCTGCAGCCGCATTTCCCCATACTCCACTCTCTGGATGCGCCCTGGCAGCGGCTCAATTCGGGCAGAAGTCCATCTTCCAAGCGTGGACATTCTCTCTTAGGTTCCGCACACCACACGGCACCACGAGTCATTTAGAGACCACCGTCGACCCCTTTGGAAAATTACAATGGGGTGGTTATTTAGATGGGATGCGTTATCACGGCATCGCTTCTGACTCCGGTTATAGCGATATAACGTTTTCAAAGTATGTTATCAAAGGTAAGGTCGAGGACGAGCAAGGCAAAGGAATTTGGGGCATCGCTCTCATGGTTGGAAAAGCGATGGTGATGTCCGATGATAACGGAGCGTTCTTCGTCCACGTTGCCAATACCAAGCCAGTGCCCTTTGCCGTGGCCGCAAACGCTTCTCTGCAAAGCCAGCGGTGGACTCTAGCCTCCGCCCCAACCGTAGCTCAGGGGCGGTCTGAGGGCGCCGCAGATACTATCCGTGTGGTTGTTCAGATAAGGCACAACAAAGAGATTGTTCAAACAGGGCAGCTGTCAAGATAGTCAATACACACCCGTATCTGGAGATTGGTCGGGGGGCGGCGGCGGATCATCTTGGCGGCAGTACCATTCTCTATGGCCGCAGAGGCCTCTACGGGCGCGTTTGCGGGTGCCCTCATTCCAGACAATGTAATAGGTCTGGCCCTCAGGAAGGTCAATCAGCTTCTTGGGTAGACGATTACGGTACCCCGATGATCTTCTGATTTGCAGCCTTGCTGAAGTATTCGCCATCTTCATCCTCCAAGCCCTATTACTCGGAGGTCGGCGATTCTTAACAGTGTATCGTAACAGCGACCGTATCTTATTGATTCTAAATGTCTGGCGGAGAGAGTGGGATTCGAACCCACGTTAGAGTTTCCCCTAAACACGCTTTCCAAGCGTGCGCCTTCAGCCACTCGGCCATCTCTCCGATAGAGCCCGTTGACTGTATGAGTTTACCATCTTCAATCCCGTCCGCTTTGTGTTGCCGGCGCGGCCGCTCGACCCCCCGGGCAACCACTTTTCGGCGGTTTACTGTAACCGTATACAGCCTGGCGCGGCCTCATTTATAGTGCCTTGTTGCCCGCCGTTCGCTTGTTTGCCTTTGTCCACGGCGTAACTTCATCGAAAGAGGCCTTCTATGTCTCCTATCTCCCGCCGCGATCTGCTCTGCTCAGGATTAGCGCTGTCGACATCCTCTCTCGTGGCCCGTTCGGCCTGGGCTCGCACCGCCGCTCTGCTGGCAGGCGTTCCCGGTGTTGCCGCCCCATCCGCCCTTGCGCCGCGCGAGCAACTGCTCTTCGACTTTGGCTGGAAATTCCAGTTCGGCAATGGCATCGATCCCGCCAAGGACCTCGGATTCGGGATGAATCAGGAAGCCTTTGCCAAAACCGGCGACTTCAAGTTTGCGCGAGTGGGATACGACGATTCGAAATGGCGCGCGTTGAATCTGCCGCACGACTGGGCGGTGGAGTTGCCGTTTGTGTGGGACGACACGCTGGGGTCGCACGGGTACAAGCCGCTGGGCCGTCGCTATCCCGAAACCACCGTGGGGTGGTACCGCCGCGAGTTCGAGATTCCCGCCACCGACGCCGGCCGCCGCATCGCCATCGAGTTCGACGGCGCCTTCCGCGACGTGCTGGTATTCGTGAACGGATGCTTTGTAGGCCGCAACGACAATGGCTACGCGCCCTTCCGCTTCGACATCACCGACTTTCTGGCGATCGGCGCAAAGAACTGCATCGTGGCCCGCGTGGACGCGAGCCTCGGTGACGGCTGGTTCTACGAGGGCGCGGGAATTTACCGGCATCTGTGGCTCACCAAAACCGATCCGCTGCACCTGGGCAAGTGGGAGAGCTTCGTCCGCGCCGACCTGAAAGGGGATGCCGCGGCGCTCTCGCTCAGCGCAATGGTCGTGAATGAGGGGAAGGACGCTGAAGCTGCCGGCGTAAGTTGGCAGATTCTGGACGGCGATGGCGAGCCCGTAACGACTGCCGACGCGCCGGCGCAACAGATCGCCGCAGATGGGACGGCGAGCTTCGTGACGACAGCGAAGATCGCGCGGCCGAAGCTCTGGTCCGTCGACGCACCCAATCTCTACACCGCCGTCGTGACCGTCAAGTCCGGCGACAAGATCCGCGATGCCGAGCGCATCCCCTTCGGCATTCGCACGGTGCGCTTCGACGCCGATCACGGCTTCTTCCTCAACGGCCAGCCGCTCAAGATTCAGGGCACCTGCAACCACCAGGATCATGCCGGAGTGGGCGCGGCGCTGCCCGACCGGCTGCAGGCCTTCCGCCTCGGCGTGCTGCAGCAGATGGGCTGCAACGCCGTGCGCACCTCGCACAATATGCCCACGCCGGAGCTCGTGGAAGCCTGCGACCGGATGGGGATGATGATGATGTGCGAGACGCGGCAGATGAGCTCCAGCCCGGAGGGAATGGCGCAGCTTGAAGTCATGATCAAGCGCTACCGCAACTCGCCGTCGATCGTTCTGTGGTCTATCGGCAACGAGGAGTGGCGCCTGCAAAACGAGGATGCCGAAGAAGGCGCGAAGATCGCCGCCACCATGGTGCGGCGCTGCCACGAGCTGGATCCCACGCGCGTGGTTTCCGCCGCGGTGAATGGAGACAACGAGAAGGGCGTGTCCGACGCGCTCGATATCATCGGGTTCAACTACGGCTTGAATCGTCCCGACGGCTATCACAAGGAGCATCCCACCCGGCCCATCTACGGATCGGAGACGGCCAGCACGATCGCGACGCGTGGCGTGTATCAAACCGATCCTCTCCGCAACACGCTGAGCGCCTACGACGTGAACCACACCGTGTGGAGCGAGCTCGCCGAGGAATGGTGGACGTTCTACGCCACGCGCGAGTGGGAGGCAGGCGGGTTCGCGTGGACGGGCTTCGATTATCGCGGCGAGCCCACGCCTTATGGATGGCCGTCGATCAACTCTCAGTTCGGCATCGTGGACATGTGCGGGTTTCCCAAGGACGACTTCTTTTACTACAAGTCATGGTGGACCAAGCAGCCCGTGCTGCATCTGCTTCCGCACTGGAACTGGGAGGGCAGGGAAGGCGACGAGATTCCCGTGTGGGTGCATTCGAACCTCGACGAGGTCGAACTCTTTCTCAACGGAAAAAGCCAGGGAAAGCAGAAGGTTCCGCGGCTCAGCCACGTCGAGTGGAAGGTGCGCTACGAGCCCGGCGCGATCGAGGCCCGAGGGTGGAAGGACGGCAAACTCGTCCTCACTGAAAAGCGCGAGACCACGGGCCCGATTGCGTCCCTCCGGCTCACGGCCGACCGCAGCGCCATCGACGCCGACGGCGAAGATGTCAGTGTTCTCACTGTCGACGCGCTCGACAGCGCGGGCCGCGCCATTCCCACAGCGCAGAACCTGGTCAACTTCAAGATCACCGGCGAAGGCGCGCTGATCGGCGTGGGCAACGGCGATCCCAACTGCCAGGAGAGCGACAAGGAGCCGCGCCGTTCGCTCTTCAACGGGCTCGCGCAGGTCATCGTGCAATCGACCAAAACGGCGGGCACGATTGCAATCGAAGCCAGCACCATCGTGCGCGGCAGCGTGGTCGCGCCGGCGAAGCTGGCGATTACGACGAACAAGGTTGAGCTGCGGCCGGCAATGTAAAGGCAGGGAGCGAGAGACCAAGGGAGCGAGGGAGCGAGACGCCCCAGCGGCCAAGACCTGTCGCTAGGGACCCCGTCAGGAACCAAGCCGCCAAGGGAACGAGGGACCAGGGGAACACTGCCGAGCTTCAAACACATCTGCGGCCCGCCGTCAGGCGAGGTATATAATTCGCCACAACCGCGAAACCAAACGCGCCACTTTTCCCAACGCCATCGTAAGATCGCAATCGTTTCCGAAGGATGGCCGACGCAGGAGGCAGTATGAATGACGAAGCGCAGGAGAAATCATCCTTTGTTGGTTTCTCATTTCTCGCCGCCATCGCCACGGTGGCCTGGTGTTATTTCCTGGGCCACAGGAATATCGAGCATTTCAGCATCGCGTTCGTCACCTGCTGCGCCGCATTCGCGGTGGGCAGCCTTTTTGGGTTTCTCTTCACCATCTTCGGCGATGAGATCCAACCGTTTGGGAAGATTCAGAATTCGGTGATCGCCGTGGCCAGCGGCATCGCTGGAATCGGGCTCGCAAAAATCAACGCCGTCGGGGCTAAGCTCGGCGAGATTCAACTCTTCGCCGCGCCATCGGCGATGAACTCCTGGTTTTCCGCTTTCTTTGTGGTTACTTACTGCCTGGCCGGCTTCTACTTCATGTATCTGCTGCGCACGCTGGTCTTGAATCCCGCCCTGGCAAAGGCCCGCGCCGAAGTGAATCGCATCCAGCTCTCCGGGAGCGCCGAGGACGCGGCCATTCAGGTGGCGAAAATCCTCACTCCCGGCGTGCTGCTTGGCCGGGCATACATTGCCGATATTGTGGAGGCGAATGATAAGCAGGCCGCGGAGCTCCGTTCGCAGCTCTACAGCCCGGCCGTCAGTTCCTTCCTCGATGGCTGCGAGAAAGACTTGGCGTCCGGCGTGGAGATCTCGCCAGACAGCATCACCAGGGTTGCTCTGATTCATTACTATCGAACCTACTTCGAGACCAAGGGCTCCGACGGGCGGAAGAAGCAGGAACAACTGGCGGAGGACTGGCTCAACCGGGCGCTGCTCCGCGACCCGCTCGACCTGGGGCTGCGCATCAAGCTTGCAGACATCTATGGCATGCAGGAGCGGTATGATGAAGCCGCTGCGATTCTTGAACGATTGGAACGCGATGACTCCTCGCCGCAGTATGTGCAACAGTGGCTCGGGTATTTCCTGCTTTACGCTGATGGCAAAGAGCAGGAAGCGATCCGGCACTCGCTTGAATATCACGAGCGCTTTCCCGACGATGCGGCAGCTGTCTTCAACGCTGCCCGCGGATACGCCCAGCTTTACTCGATCGAAGCCCACAAACGCGGCGCAACCGAGATCCCCAATTCAAAAGATCGCCGGAAAAGCCTTCAGCTCCTCAGGGAGTCTATCGAGATCGACCCCGGCGCGCGTGCATTTGCACGAAAGTATGCGGTGCCCGGCGACAGCTTCGAATTGCTTGCATCGGATAACGAATTCAAGCAACTGATCGCGGAGCCTCCGGCTGCCCGGCAGCAGCAACCGCCGCCACCGCCCGGCGCAAGCCAGCCGCCACCACCGGGGGCAAGCCCGCAGCCGCCACCTCCAAGCGTAAGCGAGCAGGCTGAAAAGGCCCGGTAGCGGCTGGCGGTGTAGAGGCAGGGAACAGGAAACGGCGATCAGGGTTCACGGGTCAAAAAAAGAACGAATTAAGGCGGGGTGAGCGGATCGATTTTCGCAATTGGGGGTCGACAAGCGGCGGACGGTGCGCAGCGACAAGGGCATCCCGCTTGATTTTCCGCCCCTCATGGTCCGTTTGGAGGCCAAAGAGACGGCAAGTCGCTGCCGGCAACGGCGTTTGAACTAAGCCGCCGGCGCAGCGGACGCTGCGGCATGGGCATTCCTTGAGCTTTTGTGCGGTATAGGGTGTGGGTCACAAGGAGGTTACTGTGACCCATCTTCGACGCATGATGCTG
>Ga0182027_10011622_pt1 | contig 12431 bp, 8 predicted proteins | sample 712E1DmetaG_FD_121300 | JGI IMG/M metagenome (GOLD analysis project Ga0182027, IMG submission 121300) | Permafrost microbial communities from Stordalen Mire, Sweden - 712E1D metaG (Illumina Assembly) | ecosystem: Environmental > Terrestrial > Soil > Wetlands > Permafrost | place: Sweden...
ACCTTCGGTTTTATTTTTCAAGTCTGAACGAACTTAGTGGGACTAAGTGCGTTTCAGAAGTGAAGACCAACAGAATACCGCGGCAGCGGGTATTTCTGGGGTCTTTTTTTTTATAGCTAATTTTAAACTTGGCTGCTAAACTTAGTCACTAATGTAGGGCAATGAAAGGAACCTCATGAGCTTGAACCGGAAACTTGACAAATGGGTCAAAGAAATGGCCGCCATGTGCACCCCTGACGCAATCCACTGGTGCGACGGCTCGCAGAAGGAATACGACGGGTTGTGCGATCTCATGGTGAAAGGCGGAACGTTTACAAGGCTCGATCCCCAAAAACGGCCCAACAGCTTTTATTGCCGGTCAAACCCGGCCGACGTTGCCCGCGTGGAAGATCGCACGTTCATTTGTTCGAAGAACAAGGATGACGCCGGTCCCACCAATAATTGGCGCGATCCCGTTGAAATGAAAAACACTCTTAAGGCGCTCTACAAAGGGTGCATGAAGGGTCGGACCATGTATGTGATCCCGTTCAGCATGGGGCCGCTCGGTTCGAACATATCCCATATCGGGGTCGAAATTTCGGACTCGCCTTACGTGGCGGTAAACATGCGCATCATGACACGCATGGGCAAGGCCGTGTTGGACGTTTTAGGGGCAAATGGGAAATTCGTGGAATGCCTCCATTCGGTTGGAATGCCTTTGGAAACAGGCCTGACCGATGTACCCTGGCCATGCAATCCCGACCAGAAATATATCGTCCATTTTCCCGAAGAACGGATCATCTGGTCCTATGGCAGCGGGTATGGCGGCAACGCGCTCCTCGGTAAGAAATGTTTTTCGCTCCGCATCGCCTCGGTCATGGCCCGTGACGAAGGCTGGCTTGCGGAGCACATGCTCATACTGGGCATTACCTCTCCAAAGGGCGTGAAAAAATATGTGGCCGCCGCCTTTCCCAGCGCATGCGGCAAGACGAACCTTGCCATGCTCATTCCCACAATTCCCGGCTGGAAAGTGGAATGCGTGGGGGACGACATCGCCTGGATGAAATTCGGCACGGACGGCAGGCTCCATGCCATCAACCCGGAATATGGCTTTTTCGGCGTGGCCCCCGGCACGTCAATGGATTCTAATCCCAACGCCATGCTTACCATGACGAAAAACTCGATTTTTACCAATGTGGCCTTGACTCCCGACGACGACGTGTGGTGGGAGCAGATGACCGATAACCTTCCCGATAAGCTTATTGACTGGAAAGGACAGGAATGGACCCCGGACTGCGGCCGAAACGCGGCGCACCCCAACGCGCGCTTTACGACGCCGGCGGGACAATGTCCCGTGATCGACGCTTCATGGGAAGACCCAAAGGGCGTTCCCATTTCAGCCATTCTTTATGGAGGCAGAAGGCCGAGCGTTGTCCCGCTTGTCCATGAGGCCTTTAACTGGCAGCACGGGGCATTTCTAGGGTCTATTGTGGGCTCTGAAATGACTGCCGCCGCGACAGGAAAAATAGGGGAGCTTCGGCGCGATCCTTTTGCCATGCTTCCTTTCTGCGGTTATCATATGGGAGATTATTTCAGCCACTGGCTTAAGATTGGGACAAAGACCCCTCCTGACAGGCTTCCGAAGATTTTCTACGTCAACTGGTTTCGCAAAACCGCGGACGGCAAATGGCTCTGGCCAGGTTATGGCGAAAACAGCCGTGTGCTGAAATGGATCTTTGAGAGGACCGAGGGCAGAGGCAAAGTACTGGAAACTCCCATAGGATTTGTTCCAACCACTGATGGTATTGATATTTCAGGCCTTTCCATATCAAGGGAGAACATGGTGGAATTGCTCAAAGTCGATGCAAGTGAATGGAAAAAAGAAATAAATACAATCAGGGAGCATTATAAGAAATTTGGAGACAGATTGCCAAAAGCTCTTTGGGAAGAATTGGCGGCACTTGAAACCAGGCTTTCAAAAGGCTGACCAGGATTTGCCTGAAAAAAGAAGGATTGTCATGATTTTGACTGTGGAAAAAGATTATTAACATTATATTCCGTTTGAATGGGTAATCTATTTACTACAAGTTTGGCTGGTTTTTACTATATTAATAATTAGGTATTCAGAGCTATTTTGTTTGCTGTATCGGCGAAAAGGACCTGTAACGAATGCCCTGGTTCACAAAATCAAAAAAAGCGACCGAGCGGAAGCCTGCCAAAGAAGATATTTGGATCCGCTGTGAATCATGCAATGCCCATATTTTCAAAGAAGATTGGTTTTCTAACCTTAAAGTCTGTCCGAAATGCAATTATCATTCAAAACTGACTGCCTATGAACGGGTGGAGTATACCCTTGACGCCGGTAGTTTTAAAGAAATGTTTGACAGCATCACCCCTTCCGACCCGCTTGAATTCGTGTACCCCAAAGGCAGTTATGTCGACCGGGTCAATGAGGCGATGCTCAATACCGGGCTCAACGAATCCGTGGTCACCGGGACGGGCAAGATCGCCGATACAACCGTTGCGTTGGCAATCATGGACTTCCGTTTTTTAGGCGGCAGCCTTGGCAGCGGTACGGGAGAAAAAATCCTCTTAATGGCAAACTATGCTTATCATCACCGGATTCCTTATCTGATCTTTTCGGCCTCCGGCGGCGCGCGGATGCACGAAGGCACGCTGTCGCTCATGCAAATGGCGAAAACCTGCGCTGGTGTCGCGCGGCTCAATAAGAAGAAGGTTCCCTATATATCAATTCTTACCGACCCGACCACCGGCGGAACTTCCGCGAGTTTTGCGATGGTCGGCGATATCAATATCGCGGAGCCGGGCGCCCTCATCGGTTTTGCCGGCAGGCGCGTTATTGAACAGACCATCAAACAAAAGCTGCCCGAGAATTTTCAGACATCGGAATTTCTTCTGGAGCACGGATTCATCGACATGATTGTCCAGAGAAATGAAATGAAGAAAGTGCTCAAACAGGTGCTTTCTTTTTGCACCCGCTGATCATCACAAGGGGAAATCAAGCGTATGGATGATTATTTTGATTTTGAAAAACCCGTTTATGAGATAGAAAAAACAATTGAAAAACTAAAGAACGTGTCTCCTGAAAAAGGCGATTTGTCCGATGAAATACATGATCTTGAGAAAAAATGCCAGACAATGCGCGAGGAAATTTATTCCCGGCTTACGCCCTGGCAAATGATTCAGATCGCCCGGCATCCCCGAAGGCCTGTTCTGCAAGATTACATCACATTGATTTTTACCCAGTTTATCGAACTTCACGGCGACCGGCGGTTTTCCGATGACCGGGCGCTCATCGGCGGGTTTGCCATGCTCGGGAAAAACCCGGTGATGTTGATCGGCCATAATAAAGGTAAGAACCTTGAGCAGAACATTCAGAGAAACTTCGCGCAGCCGAACCCGGAGGGGTACCGGAAGGCGCTCCGTCTCATGAAACTTGCCGAAAAATATAATCTTCCTATTATCTCTTTTGTCGACACCCAAGGGGCGTATCCCGGAGCCGGCGCGGAGGAACGCGGCCAGGCCGAAGCCATTGCCCTTAACCTTACCGAAATGGCAACGCTCGAAGTCCCGATCATCGCAGTAATCACTGGCGAGGGCGGAAGCGGCGGGGCGCTGGCAATAGCGGTCGGCGACGCGGTGCTTATGCAGTCATATTCGGTGTATTCGGTCATTACGGCCGAAGGCTGCGCGTCGATACTCTGGCGTGACGCGTCTTTTGCCCCGCAGGCGGCCGAGGCGATGAAAATAACCGCGCCGTCTCTTCTGGAACTCGGGATCATCGACGAAATAATACCCGAGCCGCTCGGCGGCGCGCACCATGATCCGGAAGCCGCGGCATCGGAGCTGAAGCGATCACTTTTGAAACACCTTAAAAGAATCGCCGGTTACTCTGTGTCCAGGCTTACACGTAAACGCTTTGAGAAGTATTCGGCAATGGGGAAGTTCAACAAATAAAGTAATTTCAAAACTTCAACTAATGCCTCATGATATTTAAATATTATCCTGATAAAGAAACCGTTGAAAAAGCAATTGAGGTGGACGACCCGTTACTGTTGCTCGTGGCTTTTGATGAATCAAGCGCCCTTGTGGCCAATGTCGACGATGCGTTGGAACATTCCGTATTGCTCAAAAAACTCGGCCATAAAGAAACAGAATTGGATATTTTTTACAGGGTCATGCTTAATCGTCAAGGCGCGGACTGGACGTTTGTCTGTCCAAGCGATTACAAAGGGATCACGGACCGGAACAAAAGAATCGAGACCTTTTATAATAACGGCGTTCTTTCCATTGCAAAAGCAATTGACTTTTTAGGGTACAAGGCGTCCATAACAATTCCCGATAGATATCGACGGCATTTCGATGCTCTGTCCGGATAAAAAAGGGATTCACGCATGGCAAAAAAAACCTTGAAAGAAGCGCGGGAAGTCAAACTTCATACAATACCCCTTCGTATCACAGATACCACGCTGCGCGACGGCCATCAATCGTTGTGGGCGACGAGGATGCGGACGGAGGACATCGGTAAAATCATCGACGTCATCGATAATGTCGGGTATTATTCGCTCGAATGCTGGGGCGGCGCGACCTTCGACGTGTGCCTGCGATTTCTGCGGGAAAACCCATGGGAGAGGCTGCGGATCATCAAATCGAAGGCTGTCAAGACCCCGTTGCAGATGCTTCTGCGGGGCCAGAACCTCGTCGGCTACCGGAACTATTCCGACGACGTTGTCGACCGGTTCGTGGCGCTGGCGTGCGAAAACGGCATCGATATCTTCCGGGTGTTCGACGCGCTTAACGATACGCGGAACATAGAAGCCGCCGTCAAGGCCGTCAAGAAACACGGCGGGCACGCGCAGGGCACGCTGTGCTATACCATAAGCCCGGTGCATACCATTAAAAAATTCGTCCAGTACGCGAAGGAACAGGTGGCCGTGGGCATCGATTCGCTGTGCATCAAGGACATGGCGGGGATTTTGTCCCCTATTTCCGCGGAAAAGCTCGTGTCCGCGCTCATTAATGAGGTCGACGTGCCGATCCAGCTCCATTGTCATGCGTCAAGCGGCATGGCGGTTTCGACCTATGTTGAAGGCGTCCGGGCGGGAGCGGGGGCCATCGATTGCGCCATCGCCGCCATGTCGGGCACCAGCAGCCAGCCGCCCGTGGAGACGCTCGTGGCCATTTTCTCGGAGACCGATTACCATGCTGACCTTGACAAAGACGCAATGCTCAGGGTCCACCGCTATTTTGCCGAGCTCTATCCGCGGCGCAATCTGGACACATCGCTGCAGTTCTGCATCGACCCGCAGATCCTGATACACCAGATCCCCGGCGGCATGATTTCAAACTTCCGCTCCCAGCTTTCCCAGCAGAACGCTCTTGACAAACTCGAAGAAGCGCTGGTAGAGGTGTCCCGCGTGCGCAAAGACCTGGGATGGCCGCCGCTGGTCACCCCGACCAGCCAGATCGTGGGCACCCAGGCGGTCATGAACGTGCTTTCGGGAGAGCGGTACAAAATGGTCCCCAACGAAGTCAAGGATTATTTCCGGGGGCTGTACGGACGCGCCCCGGCAAAGGTAAACGCGGAACTGGCGCTCAAAATCCTGGGAGATGAGAAACCGATAACCGGTCGTCCGGCCGACACGATAGCGCCCATGCTTCCCAAGGCAACCGAGGGTATCGACCCCAAATACATTAAAAATGAGGAAGACATTATATCATACTGCATTCTGCCCGAACCGGCCCTTGCCTATTTCAAATGGCGTGACCTGCCCGCCGAGCAGCGCTCGCCGACCCCCGCCGATGTTGAATTATCCAAGCTCAAGAGCGAAGCGCAGCCCAAAGCCCAGCCCGTGGAAAAACCGCAGCAGGAAAAACCGGCCTCCTCCCCTGCGCAACTATTGCACCCCGAGGATCTCAATGGTCTCCTCGATATGCTGCACAAGGCAAGCAGTCTCAAATTCAGCGAATTGACAGTCAGGAAAGCCGACATGGCGGTCACCCTGCGGGTCGACGGCGCGAGCGTCCAGACCGTCCTGGCGCCGGCCGCGGCGCATGCCGAAGCCCCGGCAGCCACTGCGCAAGCCCCTTCCGTCGCTCCTGCGAAACCTGTCGAGACGGCAGCGGCTGCCGCCGCTCCGACCGCACCGGTCTATTCCCGAACAATAAATTCTCCGATCGTCGGGACGTTTTATTCGTCGCCCGGTTCGGGGAAGCCGAAATTCGTCAATGCGGGGGACATCGTCAAAGCCGGTGACAAGGTATGCATCGTGGAGGCCATGAAGCTTTTCAACGAAATCGTCGCGCCGTGCGCTTGCACGATCGTCAAGGTGCTCGCCGAGGACGGTCAGCACGTTGACAAAGACCAGCCGCTTGTAGCCATTACAGAAATATAGCGTCGCCATGATATAAAAAATGCCCAAACCCCTGCCTGTCCGCACCATAGGGAGTGCTTTGAGGGGTCCCCGGTGTGGACAGGCAGGGGCTTGGGCATTATATGTATGTCAATTTCCCGCCGCGATGTCGCAGAACAGGTCGATTTTTTCGAGTTCATCACCCAGCCTGATTTTCACTTTCTCAAGGCCGTGCTCGGATATGCCGAGGCGTTTTACCTGCTCATGGTCTAAAAACGGCGGCACGTAATCTTCGCTCACGGTTAGCTTCAGTTCGTAGCACAGATAATCCGCATAATGACAAAGCACGGCCATGTCCCTGCAGTCTTTTGCTTTTGATGGGAGATGGTGGTGGATTATCGGTGACAGCAGATTACCGGGCAATTCCCAATTTGTCGTGAGCCATCGCGCGACGTCGGTATGGGCGTATCCCAATATTTCTTTCTCCGCCTCATACAAGGATATTTTTTTGCTTTTCGCGTGATGCAAAGCCTTATGGAAATCTTCATGAAGGTACTGTTCCATGACTACCTTGCCGATATCGTGAAGCAGCCCGGCGCAGAAGGCCTCTTCGGCATCGAAGGGAAAAAACATGGTCATCTGTTCCACCAGAAAGCGGCTGATCGCCCCGCAACTCGTGCAATGGCGCCAAAAGGCGGTCCTGTTGAAAAGGGCTGATCTTTTGTCATGGGGAAACAAATCGAAAACCGTAAGACCGAGGACCATGGTATTGATGACTTTGAACCCCAGGACCACGACCGCGTTGTGTATGCTGGTGATCGACCGCGGAATGCCGTAGAAAGCGCTGTTTGCCAGGCGCAGCATCTTTGCCGACAGCGCGAGGTCTTGCCCGATTGCAAAGGCTACGTCCTGGGCGGACGTCGTAGGTTCATGGATTATATGCATGACGCGCGTGACGATTTCCGGCAAGGTCGGCAGATTGGTGATCCGCTCGATTTTATTATGTAATTCTTTTGAAGTTGCCATAGAAAATACTGGTAATTACTCAGCACCGCTCACTGAGCGAAGCCGAAGTGAGCAAGCGTGCAAATGAGTTCCCTTCGGCTTCGCTCAGGGAACGTAGGTACAAATATTGTATCTATTTAAAAATAATTATGCACGAAAAAATTTGTCCGATTTGCTAACCCAATCTTAAATGATTATTTTAAGCTTCCAGAGGAAGCGATGGTCATCAAAAAAGAATCACGCGTTTTCAGCGTTCTGTGTCTGTTGATGGTTTTTCCCGCTGCTGCAAGTGTCAACACCGACGGACAAAACGGCCTCGAACGCACTATTTCGGCGAAGCCTTTAGGGGCCGCAACGCTCAATTTCGGCGTTACCGGCAATTATGCCCAATCAATGGATTATGTCAAGGGGCCGACCTTGCCGGGCTACAGCATCAACAGCATCGTCGATCTGTCGAATCCCCATTCCAATGTGCTTCAAGACCCGGCAAAAATGCTTTCGTCCAATTTTTTCATGGCCGTGGGATTTGCCGATTTCTGGGATTTTTCGCTGGCGTTGCCGTTTTATTACGATTGGGCAGGTTTCGGCGATGTGCGCGACGGCGGTCTGGGCGATCTGGAAATTACCACCAAGCTGCTGATGCCGCCGGTCTCGCTGAAAAAGGTTTTTTATCAATCTTTGGTTTTGTCCATGACGCCGCCCACGGGAATGCGCGGAAACGGACTTTTTCCCCGTCAGACGCATTATTTCGCAAGCGATACCGGGTGGAACCCCGCGAGCAATTTTTATTCAACCGACTATATTACCGTAAAGCCCATGCTCGCGTTTACCCTGGATTTTGGCCCCTCTGCCGCATCGATACCGGTGCAGGTCCATGTGAATGTCGGCGGGGTATTTACCGAAGCCAATAAGCAGAATACCATGGTAGGGGCGGTTGCCGCGGAATATAAACCCGCCGATTTCCTGACTCTTTTTGCCGATTTCTCAGGGGAGTCGCGCTGGCGGAATTTATCGGCCGGATACAATATCAGAAAAGACCCGCTATGGGCGACGCCGGGGATGCGCATCACGACCCCATCGGGCGTATATCTGTCGCTTGCGGGCGATTTCAGCATGTCGTCGACCAGCGATGAGGACCGGCTCAATTGGAACAAAAAAGGCTACCTCTATTCAACGGGTGTAATGCCTTTCTATGGCGTTCGGCTTACGTTCGGTTGGAACGGGCTTCTTACCACTCCCGACAAAATGAAAGAGGGCTTGACGGCCGCCAGTATCGAAATGTGCTCAAACAGGCCTTCGGGACCTTCTGAAGCGTTTGAAGACGCCGACGGGTGCCCCGATTATGACAACAACAGGATCGGTAATGCGGATTCGCTGAACAGGTGCTGGAAAATCCATGATAAGGATGAAGCGCTTCACGATGAAGACGGATGTCCCGATCCGGACAATGACACCGAGGTGAAGGACCGATGTTCAAATTCCTCGGATGCCTCGGAAGATTTTGACAGGGTATTGGAAAACGACGGATGTCCGGATTATGAAGGCGATTTCAGCGGTCATATGGATTCAACGGGCGGATGTTTCAGTGATCAAGACGACATCGGTGGCCTTCAGGACGTGGACGGCTGCCCGGATTTCGGTTCCAAAGTCGCTGAAACAGGTAATGGATATTGGGATGATGACGGATATCCGGACACCGCTGCCGCCAGCTCCCCGAAAAAAGGCCCTGAATTTTTGCAACAGCAAATTCTTGAAGGGCTTGAATTCAAAAACGGAAAAGCGGAGCTGTTGTTCACCTCATATTCAGCGCTTGATCGTTTGTCAAAGGCCCTCAAGGACAATCCCGGAGTGGAGATTGAAATACGGGGGTATACCGATGCTCTGGGCAAGGCCGGCGTAACTACGCAATTGTCGCGAATGAGGGCCGAAGCCGTGCGGCAATACCTGATCAACCAGGGCATCGATCCTCAGCGGATGCGCGCCATGGGGTTCGGCCCGAGCAACCCTATCGGGGACAACAGGACCGCGGCCGGCCGTGCGCTGAACAGACGAATCGAAGTTGTGCGCATGAAATAACCATGACAATAAGAAATATTCAGCGCGTCCTCCTTTCCCTTTTAATCGCATTTCCCCTCGCAAGCCAGGCCGCGCCGCTGAGAAAATGCCTTGATGCCCTGAGCGGAAAAGACACCTCATGCGTTGTATGGGTCATATTTATTGACAAACAGGAAGGTGCGCACGTTCCCTCGATTTCATCCCACGCTTGTGCCCGGCGCGCGAAGGCCCGGTTTGACCGGGCGCGGGCTTCGGACGCTCCTGTTTCGATGCTTTACATCTCGGAAGTCGAACGGATGGGCGGCGCGCGCAGAAACATATTTAAATGGGCCAACGCCGCAAGTTTTTCGATTGCCGCTTCAAAACTCAAGGCGCTGGCGGCACGGCCGTTCGTGAAAGACATTGTTCCTCTGCGTGTTTTTTCCAGGCGTCTTCCGGAGGCGCGGATTCAGGGGAAAAAATCTTTAGAAAAGCGGTTGGCAATCGACACCTCAAGCCTTTACGGCCCCGCCTTTTCGCAACTCAATATCGTGTCCGTGCCCTCGGCCCATCGATTGATCGCCTCCCAACTCAATAAAGCACCCGGCGATGGCGTCATTATCGGCATGTTCGACAGCGGCTTCAGACTTAATCATAAATGCTTTAATTACGGCAAGGCACATAACGCCTTTTTAGCTGACAGCGACTTCGTGGAGCACCAGCGCGATGTTTCGGACCCGGATTCCGTCAGGCAAATTTACCATGAGCTTGGTCAATCACCTCCCGAGGAGCACGGTTCATGGACCCTGTCGCTCATCGCGGGAATCGATTCGGGGAATTTTGCCGGCACGGCATGGGGCGCGCAATTCGTCCTGGCCAAAACCGAGTGGGCCGACAGGATACTCAAAACCGCTTCGGGCAACGATACAATCGTTGACATTGAAATACACGCCGAAGAGGACAATTGGGCATCGGCCATGGTCTGGGCGGAAAGCCTGGGCGTGGATATCGTCAGCTGTTCGCTGGGGTACAGCACCGGCTTTACCGATTCTTTGGGTAATCTCCTTCCGCAGGATGATTATACGTTTGCCGACATGAACGGCACTACCACGATAATTTCAAAGGCAGCAACGGAGGCCGCGGCGCGGGGAATGATCATAGCAAACGCCGTTGGCAATGAAGGGCCCGCTCCCGGCACTGTTGACGCGCCGGCCGATGTTGAAGATGTAATTTCGGTTGGAGGCATCTATCCGGACAAGTCCATGGCCGATTTCAGCAGCAGGGGGCCGACATCCGATGGAAGAATCAAGCCCGATCTGGTCGCGCAGGCCACTGATATTTATGTGCCCGATATTTACTCTCCGGATTCCGCCGAATATGAATGGGGGCTGGCCGGCACATCCTTTTCCACGCCAATAGTGGCCGGAATATGCGCGCTTGTCCTTCAAACGCACCCTGCCGATTCCGCAGCGCAACTGCGTGGACGGTTATATTCGTCATGCGCATTCGCGCCCGGACAGACCGCCGTCGACAATAATTATGGAAGAGGAATACCCAACGCGCTTAGTGCATGTCAGGTCAGCGCGCCCGTCCCTCCGGCGGCGGCCGAATTTGTCGTATATCCCAACGTTCTCGACCCCTTCCATAATAAGAACCAGTTCCTTACCGTCAAATTCGTCGCGGCCGCGGACGCTCCGGATAATTCCCCTAAGGTTTTAAGCGTTGCCATTCGTACCATCGACGGGAGGCTGATATGGGGCCGCTCGGAAAATTACCTTGAGAACCAGCCGCTTTCCTTAAAGTGGCCGGACTCCCAGAAAACGTACGCCCCCGGCATGTATTACCTTATAATCACCTGCGCGGGAAAATCATACTCGAAAAAATTCCTTATCCTTGGATGAGCCACTGGAAACCCCACCGGAAGGTGATGCCGGGCATGCGATACCCCGGAACGTAAGCAAAATTGCGGTTAAGCATATTGTCGATTTTATAAAACAGGCTGAATGTTTTTATCTGTACGGCCGCTTTGAAGTACACATTGTAAATTTCCCTGTTCCAATTGCTCGTGTCTCCGTAGGTCATGGTGTCGCGTGTGCTCCAGTAATCGAGCGCAAGGTCGAGGAGGATATGCTCTTTCCAATGAAGCGGATGGGCCTGATAGCTCAAGCTTGTCTGCGCCTTGACATAAGGCTTTCTATCTGAAAACATCCATCGGCTGGCCGCCGATAATCCTCGCCATTGACCGAAGAGCGGGGCGACCACGTATGAAAGCCGGGGCTGTTGATAGGGGAGCACATTGTGCGGCCAGATTTCCGCTGAATCCGCTCCGCTCAGTCCGGACAGGGCGCATACTCCCGCGGTGACGCCGATTTTTTTGTAGAACGCAAACAGTTCCGCGCCATGGGCGTCGTACGGATCAAAAAACACCTTGAATGGCAGGTTGGCCGTATCGTAGATGATCGGGTATGAAGCAAAATCATGGACCGAATAAACGCGCAGCATGCGGCCGTTCGCCTCGATTTTCGCGTTGACGTTCCAGGTCCAGTCGTGATCGCGCCGGCCGTTGTCGATTTTCAGGTAATGCTGTCCGACGGCGCCCGATACCATGGCGTCCATTCCGTTCAAGAGAGTAAAACAATGGAGGTACGAAAGCGTGCCGTCCACACACAGCGCCGCCGGTTTTGAATTGTCGTAGATGGTCTGGTCGTGCCGCACAAGCGTCCCCGACATCGACAGCGTGTCGGCGAAAAGCGGCGCAAAAGGCCTGACGGCAAGGGAATATTCGTCGTTTCTCCCTTTGTTCTCCTGGTTTGTCGCGGGGACGTCCCGCGTATTTCCCTCGGTTATCAGGCGCGATTCCACGTTTAAAAAAAACGGCCGTACACGCATGCCGTCAATTCCTACGGCCGCGGTGGTCCCATAGTGGAATATTTCTTCCCATTTCAAGGAGTCATTGGCCTGAAAGGACTCTTCGTCGCGCTGGTCGTCATAAAACACGGAAAGGTAGCGGCGCTCCCCGTTTTCCCCGGTTGAGACGAG
>Ga0182027_10011623_pt1 | contig 12428 bp, 8 predicted proteins | sample 712E1DmetaG_FD_121300 | JGI IMG/M metagenome (GOLD analysis project Ga0182027, IMG submission 121300) | Permafrost microbial communities from Stordalen Mire, Sweden - 712E1D metaG (Illumina Assembly) | ecosystem: Environmental > Terrestrial > Soil > Wetlands > Permafrost | place: Sweden...
CACGCCCGCCGGCCCACTATAGCGGTTCCACAATTGCTGTACCCCGAAACCACTGCCGCCAAGTGGCTTTTTCCTCAAGTAAAAGCCACCTTGCGTGGTGCCGGAAAGGGCACGTTTATTGTGGAACCGCTCTAGTGCTCCAGGGAGTTCTTGTCGATCCGCATCATCGGCGTGTGGCCATCCGCCTGCGTTCCGCGAATGACGTGGGGCGTCATGATAATCAGCAGCGTCGAGTAGTTCTTCTGCATGTCTTTATCGGTCAAGTTGTTCAGGCCGGGAATCTCGCTGATCCCTGGCGTCCCGCTGATGGCGCGGCTCTCTGACTTGTCCAGTTCGCCGGCCACCACCACGGCCTCGCCTTTTTTCACGATCACCACCCCTTCATAGGAGCGATTGGCGAGGATGGGATTGTCATTGACGGTGGCTCCTGAAAGGGCATCGATCTTCAAGTCGATGGTCAGCGCCACTTCGTCGTTGCGCATCACGCGGGGGGTCGCCTTTAGTTTCAGGCCCAGATCCTGGTACTCCACCTGCGGAACGTTCGGCACGCTGTTGGCGGCAGCGAGCAGTGAGGACAGGGCGCTGGAGTTTCCTGCGCCAGTCAGCCCTGCAATACTCGAAGTGCCGGCGGAGAGACTCGAGAAGGAGGATGTCTGGATCGGATAGCGCTCACCTACGGTCAGCTTTCCGTCCTCGCCGTCGCCCAGGCGCAACTGGAGCTCTTCCAGCTCACGCGAATCGGAGGAGTTCAGGCTGATGTTCGCCGTCATCTTGCCCGGAGACAGCGCGGATTGCGTGATTCCGCCGCCAAACAGAGCGATCCCGTTGGAGAACAGGGAATTCGAGATCTGGCCGGAGGCGAGCAGAATGCCGAGAATCGCCAGAGTGTCGCCGGGAGCAGCCAGCCCCGAGGAAATAATCTGCTGCACCAGGGCCTGGTTCGCGGTCAGGATGGACTGTTCTTCGGCATAGACGTTAACCGCTGAAAAGCTTTGTGGCGGTTGGACTCCGGTATTTCGATCGCTGGTGTGCGCAAGCTGGATAAGGCGCACGTCGAGCAGCACCTGGTTGCGCCCCTCCACAAGGTCGCGCAGTGTCTTATTGAAGGTGGTCAGCACGCTTGTCGGCGCACGCACCGTGATGGTCCCGGCGCCGGGATCTCTCACCACATGTTGCATCTGAAAGACGTTCTTGGCCACGTTGACCACATCGGTCATCTCCGGCTCGGTCAGTCCCGAAAGGTAGATGGTCTCCAAATCCTGGCGCATGAACTGCACGCGATTCTCGCGGGTATCGCGCGCCACCAGCACGCGGTGCGGGTCCAGTGGAACATAGAACGAATTGGTGACCATGGCAAGAACCCGCGTCGCCTCTTCGAAGGTGGCCGAATCCAGGTCCAGCCGCACCGGCGTGGAGAGGATGCTCTGGTCCACGGTGGCGTCCAGCCCGTAGGACATGAATACTTCCTGGATTACCTGCGCCGCGTCGGTGTGCAAGTGGAAGTTGTGTACCCGGTAAGTGGGCAATAGCTTCACAGATTCGCCGATCGAGCTTGCAGCCTCTTCGTAGAGGGGCTTTGACTGCCCGCGCACCGCATCGTCGCCCAGTTCGTACAAGTGTTCGGTGACTTTAGCGTTTTTTGGGTCGAGTTCAAGAGCATGAGTCAGGGCGGCGCGTTCGCCTGCCGCATCTCCGATGAGTCTGTCCTTGGTGGCGGCCTGAATCAGCGCCGTTACCGCGTGACTGCGGGCAAGCTCGGCCGCCAGCCGGTAATTGGCATTGGAGGGGTCAAGCTCGGCCGCCAGCCGGTAGCCGTCCATTGCCTCTTCAAATTTCTCCTGCTCAAAGAGCTTACTGGCTTGCAGGTAGAGCTTGACTGCGCGCCGGCGGTCCTTGTCCTTTGGCTGCCTTGCGTCTTTGGCTTGAGCGCCGGCAGGCGCGGCGCCCTGGCTGGCTGGCGCGGCTTGTGAAGCAGTTGGCGGCTTTGCCGCTTGGCCTTGCAAAGCGCTCGCGGCCAGCGCAAGCAGCCCCGCCATGACCACGGAGAAAATCCGAATCCTGGGCGAATTCCGCCAAAAGGGAGACAAATGGAGGGGTTGAAGTCCGCCCGTGCCGGCTTCCATTGTTTCTGCCGCATTTGCACCGGGACTCATCTCCCGGCCTGCCGCGCGAGGGAGGTTTTCGGCGGTCTGTGCCGCTTGGCAGCTCGTTTTGGATCGTTGCGGGTTCACTGTGCGGTCCGTGACAGCGCCAGCAGATCGGCCAGCGAGGAAGCGCAAACCTCTGGTTGATAGGCCAGCAGCTCATCGAAGCTGTAGTGGCCGGTGGCGACGGCAATCACAGACAGGAAATTGGCGCGCGCCGCCTCAATATCGCGCGGAGTGTCGCCGACTACGCAGATTTTGGCTCCGGTGCCGGCCAACTCCCTGGCCATGCGCCCCGCGTGGCCGATCAGTTCCGAACGGACTGAAAAGCTATCGCTGAAGCCGCCAAAGCGGAACCATTCGCGCAGGCCAACCTGCTCGATCTTGATCCAGCCGATTGTCTCCAGGTTCCCTGATGCCACGCCCAGCAGCGCGCCCTTGCGCGCCAGGTGGTCGAGCGCGTCTTTTACTCCCGGCATGAGCCGAATATCCATCTCCTCACGCCGTTCGGCAACCGCGTGGCGCATCGCTTCCAGGATGGCCTCCAAGCGTTGCTCCAGAACCTCGGCGGGAACGCCGGCCTGATGGCAGGCCTCGCGCAGGATCGCCGTATCCGTGCTCCCGTGCAGCAGAATGCCCGACAGCGTGACCTCGAATCCCGTAACCCGTTGAATGCTGGAGGCGAAGGAGTCAAAGTGGACGCGGTCGCGGCTGCGCAACAGGGTGCCGTCAATATCAAACAGATAAGCGTCCTGCCCGTCCCAGGCAAACCCCGGCTCAATGGCGACTCGCGCTTCGTTGGTGGTTGGAGTTGTCAGCATGTCCTTGAGCAGAATCGTCAGCCTCGGCGGTAGACCTGGCGCACCGCGCTATATACAGGACGCTCGCTGCGCGGTGGACGCTTGAGCCCGGCGCGCACTTCGGCTAGATCCAGTCCCAGCTCCGCCATGGTGCGGCTCAGCGTGTTGCGGTGCATCCCCAGCTCATCGGCCGTCTTACACTGGTTTCCCCGGTGTGCCACCAATACTTCGCGCAGATACTGCCTCTTGAATTCGCGCACGGCTTCCTCGTAGGGAACGCCGCTGGAATGCATTTGCGTCACCAGGTTGTCCAGTTCTCTTCTCACGTGATCCCCTTGCTATTTTATTACTTTGACCTATTTTCCCCGGTTGCAATTTGCTAAAAGTCACGATCTGCCGTCATGTGGATGCAACCACACGGGCGTCTCCTCTTCCAGCGTCCTTAGCCCTGCTCGCACCCGCTGCGCCAAATCGTGCGGGCTCATGCGCGCACTCAAGTGGCAGGCGCCGAAAAACAGCCTGGGCAGCCTGGCCTCCGCCAGCCAGTGGGCTCGCGGATAAAAGGCCACGGATACCAGAATGCACAACGTCACCAGGAGCGCTCCCTGCAGGAAGCCGAAGGCCGCCCCGGCGATCCTGTCCAGGCAGCCCAATCCCAACTGGTGCAGGGTCTTTGCCAGCAAGTTGCCCAGCATGCCGGCCAGCCCCATCACCACCAGCGCAATCAGTATGAAACCAATCGCATTGGCCAGCGCCTCAATGCGCACGAAGGGAATCAACAGCGTCGCGGCTACGTCGTAGTTCCAGGCTGCCACCGCCAGGCCCAGCACCAGGCCGCCCAGTGAGCAGAAGGAGCGGAAGAATCCCTGCTTAAGGCCTCCCAGCACTGACAGCGCTATCACGATCACGATGGCTAAATCCACCCACGCCATACTGCGCTCCGTCTATGCCCTACAAACTCAGATCCCGTCCCGTCAAGCGGCGGAAGGCCTCAAGATACTTGTCCTGCGTGCGCTCCACCACATCGTCCGGCAATCCCGGCGCCGGCGCCTGCTTGTTCCAGTGGATCGATTCAAGATAATCGCGCACGAACTGTTTGTCGAATGAAGGCTGCGCTCCTCCGGGCTTCCACGCCGCGGCATCCCAAAAACGCGAGGAATCCGGCGTCAATACCTCATCGGCAAGGATAATCCCTTCCGCGGTTCTGCCGAACTCAAATTTTGTGTCGGCGAGAATAAGCCCGCGGGACTCGGCATGGCCGGCAGCGCGCCGGTAGATCGCCAGCGTCAGGCGTCGCAACTCCGCGGCATCGGCGGCGCCGGCCAGCGCTTCGGCCTGGGCAAAGGAGATGTTCTCGTCGTGCACCCCTGCCTCGCCCTTGGTGGAGGGGGTAAACAGCGGCTCCGGGAGCCGCGATCCGTCCAGTAGGCCATCGGGGAGCGGAATGCCGCAGACGGTTCCTGCCTTCTGGTACTCCTTCCAGCCCGAACCGGCCAGGTAGCCGCGGACCACGCACTCCACGGGGAACATGCTTGCCCGCTTCACCAGCATCGAGCGGCCTTCGAGTTGATCGGCATAAGGCTGCAACGCGGCGGGGAACTGGCCTACGTCGGCTGTGATCAGGTGGTTGGGCACAAGATCCGATACCAGATCGAACCAGAACAGGGAGATCTGGGTCAGGATTTTACCCTTGCCTGGAATGCCGGTGCCAAGAACGTGATCGAATGCCGAAATGCGGTCAGTGGCCACAAGCAGCAACGCACCGTCCACCGCATAGAGATCGCGCACCTTGCCCCGGCCGAGCAAGGGCGTTGCGCCAAGATTTGTTGACAGAAGAGCAGACATGAGAAGACTTTTCCTCGGTGGAAGCTGAAACTCCGATTTTCCAGCGTGCGCCGCGATTTGTCAATCGGAGGTTTTTCTCGCAGAAGTGTCTGGAATTGACCAGCAACAGCTGTGAAAGAAATGGTTCAATGCAAGTAGCGGCAGGGTGTGGAAAAAACTCACATACCCTTGTGATGGCCGTCACGGAACGCACTTCCCGTATGGGCGACACTCCAGTTGTCAACATGGTTCGGAGAGCTTGATAAGAATGCTCTCTTAGAGCCGGGCGACACGAAGTAGCCGTGGAAAGGGGAAGCCGCAGCTAGCTTCGTTTGTGCAGGGATCACCAGTAGCTGCGCGCTACCGACCTCCAGCGTCGGCTACTGGTACCCGTCTTTATCTTGTATAACGCAAGCGCCTCCGGAGCGACGTATTCCTTCGGGGGCGATTTTTTTGCCTCAAATACAGAAATCCAGAAATCAGTTTCACGCTCAGCGCATTCAATCCATCCTGCTAAAGCCAAAGAAGGATAGAAGCTGTTTCATAACCTCGCTTTGAAAGGCGCGGCTTCAGCCGTGCCGCTGACACTGCAGAAAAATCGACGGCTTTACAGGCTGCGGAAAAACTCCTTCATGCGGTAGGTCGGGGTTTTAACCCCGACATAAACCGAGAAGAACCAACGAGGGCTTTAGCCCCTGAGGTATGCTTTTTCGGGAGCTCTGCCTAAAACATGGCCTTTTTCCGCAGCCTGTGCGGTTATGAAATAGCTTCTAGTCGAATTATGCCGTGGCCCGCTGTTGTTGCCCGCCCAGGCGCACGCTTACCACTTTCGAGACGCCCGGCTCCTGCATGGTGACGCCGTAGATCATGTCGGCGGCCTGCATCATGCGCTTGGAGTGAGTGACCAGCAGGAACTGCGTGTCCTTGCTCAGAGAGTGCAGCAGATCGGCCAGGCGGCTTACGTTGGTCTCGTCCAGCGCCGCGTCCACTTCGTCGAGCGCGCAGAAGGGGCTGGGCTGGAACTGGAAGATGGCCACCAGCAAGGCCAGCGCGGTGAGTGACTTTTCTCCGCCTGAGAGCAACAGCACATTTTGCAGCTTCTTGCCCGGCGGCGAGGCCACGATATCCAGGCCGCTCTCGGCCTGGTTTTCCTGGTCGGTGACGCGCAGGAAGGCCTGCCCGCCCTGAAACAGCCCCGCGAAAACCTTGGCAAAGTTTTCGTTGATTCGGGCAAAAGCCTCGTCGAATTTCGTGCGCGTAATGCGATCGATCTCCTTGATCGTCTCCTGCGTGTTCTCGATCGATTCCATCAGATCCTTGCGCTGTGTTTCCAGGAAGCCGTGGCGCTCGGCTGTTTCCTTGTATTCATCAAGGGCCATCATGTTCACCGGGCCCATCTGCTCGATGCGCTGGCGCAGCGCGCGGCAGGTCTCTTCCTCGGCGGCCAGAGCCTCGTCGGCCATGCGTTCAATCGCTTGATCGGCGCGCAACACCTGGGCCTCCACATTGACCTCGGCAAGGCAGCTTGCTTCCAGGTACTCCAGATCGGAGCGCAGCTTGGCCACCTCGCTGGAATGCGTCGCGCGGTTTTCGCGCAACTGGTCAAGAGAGGCGCGCCCGGTCTTCAGTTGTGTTTCGAGGGTTGCCAATTGCTGGCGCAGCTCCAGCGCCTGGCCGGCAAGAGTCTGTGCCAGGGCCAGTGCCTCAGTGCGCGCCTCCTCCAGTTCCTTCTTCCGCGTGGCCAGCGTGGCGCTCTCGCCGATGCGCCGTTCCCTCTCTGCCACGGCGGCCGCACGCTGTTGCTCGATGCCCAGAACGCGGCGTTCCAGGTCGGCATGGAGCCGGTCGATGCGCTGGAATGCAGCCTCGGCGCCGCGCCGCCGCTCTTCCAGGCCGGCCAGCTCCGCGGTCACCTGCGCCGCCTCCTGCTGCAAGCCTTCGCGCTTCTGGCGCAGCAGGGCCAGTTGCGCCTGCAACTCATCCAGGCCGGCCTCGGCCTGCGCATGCTCGGCCTCCAGGCGCGCAGCCTCTTCGCGCTTCTGGTCGATGCCGGCTCTCTTGGCTTCGCGCGCATCCTTGTTGCGCGCCGCCTGCGCACTCCACTCCTGCAGCCGCCGGTCGATGCGCTGTGCCTCGCTCTCCATCTGCTTCAAGGCCGCGCCCTGGTTGGCGGTATCGGTCTCAGCTTTCCGCCGCTCCTCGCTGTGCGCCTCCAGTTGCAGCGTCAGCTCCTCGATCGTCCGGGTCAGCGCTACAGCTTCAGCCTCAGCCTGCGCCACGCCGGTCTCCAGTTTGGCCAGCCGGCTCTCGGCCTCGCGCAACTCCCTCTTGAGCGCCAGCGGACCCTCGCTGGCCGGCTTGCCTCCGGTTACCGTCGCATTGTGGAAGCACTCACCCTCGGGCGTGAGGAAATAAGCTGAAGGGTGCTGGGCGGCCAGACGCTGCGCCTGGACCGAGTCAGTGGCCAGGTAACTGTGCTTGATCTTGGGCAGAATCATTTCCAGCGACCGTCCAAAGCCATTCAGCACCCGAATCGAGTCCTTGAGCGGGGTCAGGCCTGGGTCGCTTATTGTTTCGTTGCCCTCCTCAAATAGCGCGGGTTGTTCAGCGGGGTGGATCAGGAAAGTGGCGCGGCCATCCACGCCGGACTTGAGCAGCCGCACGCCCTCCTCGGCTGCCCCCCAGCTTTCCACCACCACATAATTCAGCTCCTCGCGCAGGAACTCGTCCACCACGGCCTCATGCGCGCCGCTCACCTCAAGAAAGTCCGCAAGCGTGCCAACAGGCGCCAAGCCCGGGCCCAGCGCGCCGGGCTTCAGCAGCCGACGCACCGTATCAGTGGAATAGCTGTGGTTGCGAATCAGCGACTCCAGTGAGCTGCTTCGTCCGGCCACTGTGGCCTGTTCGCTGCGCAGTTGGTTGGCGCGCGTGCGTTGCGTGTTCTCCTCGGTCCGTTTTTCCTGCAGGGTCTCGCGCAGAGCCGCGATCTCGCCTTCCAGCCGCTTGAGCGCCTCAGCCGCGGACTCAAAGCGCAACCTGGCCTCACTGCTCTGCGCGCCCAGATTTTCCTGCTCGTTCCGCGCCTGTCCCATCTCCGATTCCAGGCGCTCGGCCTCGCGTTCCAGGGCCGCCAGGCTCTCTTCTCCCTGTGCCGTGTGGTTGCGCGCGTTGCCGGCCAGGGTCAGCAGATGCATGGCGTTGCGTCGGCTGGCTTCCAATTCCCGCTCCGCGCTGAAAACCTCTTCGGCCGCCGCGCGCGCCTCCTGCTGCCGCGCCTCCACCTTCTGGCGAAAGGCGCTGGCCTCGCCGGCCGCCGTCTCAAGAAACGCGTGATGCTGCGCCCGCTCCTCGGCGATTGAGCCTAACTGTGTCCGTGTCTGCTCCAGTTCCGCAATGGCCGCCGCGATGCGCGTCTCCAGCTCGCCCACGCGTTCTGCATTGCCGCGCTCCCGCGCCGTGGCGCGCTCCAGCTCGACGGCCGCTTCGTTGGCCCGGTTTTGCGCCTCCTGGCCCTCGCGGTCCAGCGCGTAGCCGTGCTCGGTGAGCGTGTGCTGGCTGGCTTCCTGCGTGCCGATCTCCGCCGCCGAGCCGTTGATGCGATCCGTCAGACCGGTAATTTCCTGCCCCAGCCGGGCCTGCTCCGCATCCATCAGCGCCATGCGGCTGGCCAGCACCACGCGCAGCCGTCCGCGCAACTCGTCGCGCACGGCGGCAAACCGCTCCGCCTTCGCCGCTTGCCGCTTCAGGCTGTTCATCTGCCGCGTGACTTCCTCAAAAATATCGTCCACGCGGGCCAAATTCTGCCGTGCGCCCTCCAGGCGCAGCTCGGCCAGCCGCTTCTTGGTCTTGAAGCGGGTAATGCCTGCCGCCTCTTCGATAATGCTCCGGCGTTCATGCGGCTTGGAGCTGAGCAGTTGCCCAATGCGCTCCTGCCCGATGATGGCGTAGCTGTCCGGTCCCAGGCCCGTGCCCATAAAGATGTCCTGAATGTCGCGCAGCCGGCACAGCTTGCCGTTCAGCAGGTACTCGCTCTCCCCGGTGCGGAAAAGCCGCCGGGTAATTACGATCTCGCCCTTCTGCGGTGTGCGCTGGAACTTGCGCCGGCGAATCTTGAGCACCACCGCCTGCGGACCCTCGACGGTGGCCGCGGGTTGCGGCAATTGATCGGGCGCGTCCTCATCGAGTACCTGGCCCGGCTGCTCGTTGGCAATGATCTCCTCTGCCTCCACCGCCCGCTGACGGCGTTCCTCGTCCTCGTCCCAATCGGCAGGGCCGTCGTGCTCCACCACTACCTCCGGCTCAACCGGCACAGGCCCCTCGTAGGCTGCGGGATCGACCATGGTTATCGTCACCTCGGCCATTCCCAGCGCCTTGCGGTCGCGGGTTCCGGCAAAGATCACGTCTCGCATCTGCGATCCGCGAAGGGATTTAGCGCTCTGTTCGCCCAGCACCCAGGTCAACCCGTCCAGGATGTTCGACTTGCCGCACCCATTGGGCCCCACCACCACGGCAATGCCTGTTCCCGGCACGGTCAATTCCGTGCGGTCGCAAAAGCTTTTGAAGCCGAGGATGTGGATCTTCTTTAGTTTCAGCATGTCTACTCCGACTTGATGGGGCTGTGTGCAACTGTGCTTGAGTGGCTGGCGGTCACCCGTTCCGCGCCGCACAAGCGGTAAAAAATTTGCCGTTCGATTACAGACTCTAAGCAGACTGGGTGTCAGGGTCAACGGTGAAAGACGGTGTTTTTGTGGATAAGGGAGGCCGGAATTCCTCTTCTTGGAAAATCCCAATTTAGCGGTGCGAAATTGGGATCATTTAAGGATACTAGCGGGGTTTTGCACAGCCAAATGAGAATGTGAGAACGAGCTTTGCGGCCCCAGCTCCCAGGCCGCCGGAGCGCGTGAATTCCGGCAGCCTGAAGGGACGACTACAAGTGCAGATAACGATCCGCGCCGTAGACCAACCCCAGCGTAACCAGGGCGATGAAGACTTCGCCGATGGCTCCCACGGCAAAGGGTCTCCAGCCTTGCTTGCCCAGCTCGCGCAGGCTGGTACGGAGACCGACTCCGGCGAAGGTCAGCAGGAATGCCCAACGGGAGAGGTTGGCCAGGCTGGTCAATTGCGGCTTGGTGAAGAAGGCAAGCGTGGCCAGCAGCGAAATGAGCAGGAACCCCAGGACGAACTTGGGGAATTTGCGCCACAGAAACGCGGCCTTGTTGCCCACTGCGTGAGCCTGTCCGCGCGATGCCCAATAGATGGCGTAGGCCAGCACAACGAAGCCGATGAGTGCGTTGCGGGTAGTTTTGGCCAGCACAGCGACCTTGCCGGCGGCGTCGGAGTAGAGCGCTCCGGCGGCGGTGGCTTCGGCGGTGTTATCCACGGCGAGGCCTGCCCACAGGCCGTAAGCCTTGTCGCCAAGGTGAAGCGAGTGGCCGATCAGCGGGAAGGTGAACAGCGAGATGGCGCCCAGGGCGAGGATGGCTGCGATGGCGTAGGAAGCATCTTCATCGTCGGCGTCGATGGCGGGCTTGGCGGCGATGATGGCGGAGACTCCGCAGATGGCCGAGCCGATGGCAAGCAGGGAAGTGAGCTTGGGTTTGAGCTTGAAGACGCGGCCGATGAGGTGCATGAAGGTGAGCGAGAGGGTGAGCGCGAAGGCGACCAGCAACAGCGAGATGCCGCCCAGGTGGAGCACATCTCCGAGCAGGAAGCGCGAGCCGAGCAGCACAATTCCAGCCTTCAGCCAGAACTCGTAGGTAGCCACGCCGGGCTGAAAGATGCGTGGGACACCTATGGTGTTGGCGATAACCAAGCCAATGACGATGGCCCAAAGTACGTATTCAATGTTGGGAAAGGTTACGTGGTGGGACTTGGTGTAGGCGGCGATGGATTGTTCGATGAATTTTCCGGCATAGCCCACGGCAGCCAGCAGCAGCAGGCCGGGGATAAGCGCGGCGATGCGGCGGGTGAGGCTGACTGGGCCGGTTGGGGTGATGCGGTGGTGGCCATTTCGATCTCCTTATGGGTGGTAAGAAGCGGTCAATCAGAGAGTGAGTTGAGGCGCCGGGAGTTAGTTGAGTTACTGGCGAAAAGCAACCGCAGATCCTTCGACTCCGGTCGCGGGCGACCTCCGCTCAGGATGACAGCAAAGCGGTGGTGCAATCGCTTTGGGGTCGAATCACTCAGCGGACGATGTTCACCATTTGATGGGTGGAATCAGGTTGAAGCGCACGAGCAGGGCGAGGATAAGCGCAAGTGCGACGGCATAGACGTCGAGCGAGATGCCGCGCTGGGGCGCGGCGGTAGTGGTATTTGACATTCAGCTGCTCCTAAAAAGTTTTGAGTTTCAGACTGTGACTGGAAGGCCGTCTGCCGCCAATTGGTTCGCGGCAGCGATTTCCCCTACGGCCCAGCCGGCAATCAGCAGGCTGGGCGCGAGGGTGGGCGCGGCATCGCCGAGGGCGGCGAGGGTGGTACATCGCACCTGCTGGCCGGGCTGCGAGACGTGGGAGACCACGGCACAAGGGAAGTCCGGCGGAAGGCCTTGCTGGAGCCATTCCTGGGCCAGCAGATGAAGGTCGCGTCCAGGCATATAGACGACGCGGGTCGCGTCTTCCAGCTCCGGCAGCGGCGACTGGTTGTGCGACTGCGCATGATGGCCCGTGGAAAAAATTACGTTTGACGCGCTGCGGCGGTCGGTCAGAGAGCAACCGATGGCGGCGGCGGCAGCAAAGGCCGCGGTGATCCCAGGAACCACTTGAAAGGGAATGCCAGCTTCCTTCAGCGCATCCATCTCCTCGGCGGCGCGTCCGAAAATCAGCGGGTCGCCGCTCTTGAGGCGAACCACGCTGCGATTTTCGCGGGCATGCTCGATCATCAGCGCGTTGATCTCGTCCTGCGTGATAGTCTTCGTGCCGCAGCGTTTGCCTACGTTGACGATTTCAGCCGAAGGCGAGGCGTAGTCGAGAATCGCCTGCGGAACAAGGTCGTCGTGCAGGATCACTTCGGCAGTCCGGATGAGGCGCAGGGCCTTCACCGTCAGCAGGTCCGGGTCGCCGGGTCCGGCCCCCACTAGATAAACCTCGCCTCCGGAAGTGCCAGACTCTCCGTGCCCCATCCTTTCCGTTTCTTTTTGCGGAAAGGGTGGGAAACCGTTACCCTCGACCGGCGAGTCCAGAGTTATTTCGTTCGCCGCGCTGGAATCGGATGAGAAAACCCGTCGCTGGGCCAGTTGATGCAGCAGAAATTTGCGTGCCTCGCTGCGCGGCAGTGTTTTGAGAATCTCGCGGCGCATCTGGCCCAAATTCTCAAGCCACGGGCCCAGATCTTCGGGCAGTTGCGCGTCGATCTCGCGGCGCAGGTGCTGAGCAAATGAGGGGCTTTCTCCGGCGGTCGAAATGGCGATCTGCAAGTTGCCGCGGCTCACCACCGATCCGAAGAAAAAATCGCAGTTGGGAATGTCGTCAACGCTATTGCAAAGAATCCCACGTTCAACGGCGCCTCGATAAACCGCTGCGTTCACCTCCGGCGAATCGGTAGCAGCGATGACCACGAAGTTGCCGTCGAGGTCTGAGGCTTCAAACGCGCGCTCGACCCATTCGAGTTTGCCTTCTGCGGCTAACTGCCGGATCTCAGGCCGCGCATCGGGAGCCACGACGCG
>Ga0182027_10011626_pt1 | contig 12425 bp, 10 predicted proteins | sample 712E1DmetaG_FD_121300 | JGI IMG/M metagenome (GOLD analysis project Ga0182027, IMG submission 121300) | Permafrost microbial communities from Stordalen Mire, Sweden - 712E1D metaG (Illumina Assembly) | ecosystem: Environmental > Terrestrial > Soil > Wetlands > Permafrost | place: Sweden...
CCGGGGCAGCCGGATCAGTGCTCCAGCACGATGACGAGAGCGCCCAACAGACTGAAGAGACCGCCGAGAAGTCCCGCCTCGTAGCGTTCAAATCGCTGGACCTTGAAGCGTTCCATGCCGAGCAGTGTCAACCAGGTGAACAGAGTCATTCCGGCCAACGCCCCGACGGCCAGGATGGCGCTCAGCAATCCGAACCCGCGCCACCCGAAGCGGACGCTGGAAAGATAGATCGGCAGAAACCCTTCGCACGGCGACAGGGTCAGCATCATGAAAAGCCCGCCGATGGCCGTCCAGTCGCTGGCCCGGTTGGAGACGATGGGGCTGTCCTTCAGTTCCTCGTCCCAATGGGTATGATCCGGCGCGTGCCCGCAGGCTTCGCTGGCGGCGTGATGGCCGCCCGGCGGGTGATGATGGCAGATGCCCTTGCCGCGCCATTGCCGCCAGAAATAGTACAGACCCATTCCTCCGAGGAAAACGCCGATCACCCACGGGAACAGCCGGCCCACCCGCTCGTCGAGCTGGAATCCGAACCAGGCGATGGCAGCCCCGAGCAGCGTCGTCAGACCAACGTGGCCCAGCCCGGCGCCGAGTGTCACCGCGATGGTTTTTGGCCGGCTCCAGCCCCGGACCCTCGAGACCAGCACGAATGGCAACCAGTGCGTGGGGATCGCCGCATGGAAAAAAGCCACGGTAAACCCGGTGGCGGCAATGGTGGCGAGGACAGCGGAATTCATGCGGAGGTTCTGGGCGCCGGTGGCGGACGCCCCGAGGCGAACGGGCACGTTGAACGACCCGATACATAACTCCAACCATTTTTGCAGCCCATGATTGGACGCCCTGGCCCCGCCGTGTCGGCCGGCAACTGGCGGAATAAGATTTGAACCGGCCGGATCCCTGCTCACTACTCACTATGCGATGCTCGCTACTCTGCCGGCGGTTCTGCCGCCCTCCGATTGATTCTCCCATGACCTCCCGGGAACGCTTTCTCGCCGCCTGCGCCTGCCGCCCGCTCGAGCGGCCGCCGATCTGGATCATGCGCCAGGCCGGCCGCTACCTGCCGGAATACCGCGAGCTCAAGGCCCGGCATTCCTTCGCCCACCTCGTGCGCACTCCCGCGCTGGCGGCCGAGGTCACCCTCCAGCCACTGCGCCGGTTTGCCCTCGATGCCGCCATCTTGTTTTCCGACATCCTTGTCGTGCCCGAGGCCATGGGCCAGGGCTACCGGTTCAGGGACGAGGGCGGCATCGCCATGGAATACCGTCTCGAGAACCGGGCCCAGCTCGACCGGCTGTCCACCGAGGATCTCCGGGAGAAACTCGCCTACGTCGGGAAGGCGCTCCGCCTCCTCCGCCGTCAGCTCGGGACCAAGCACGCCCTGCTCGGCTTTGGCGGCTCCCCGTGGACGCTGGCCTGCTACATGATCGAGGGAGGCGGTTCCGAGGATTTCTCCCGCCTCCGGCAGCTATTTGTCGCCGACCGCGGATTCTTCGACACCCTGCTCGAGAAACTCACCATCGCGCTGATTGAGTATTTCAAGCTGCAGATCGAGTCCGGCGCCGACGCCATCCAGATCTTTGACTCGTGGGGCGGGTTGATTGCCGGCCCGGACTACGAGCCGGCTTCGCTGCAATGGATTCGCCGCATCATTGCCGCCCTGCCGGCGGATTTTCCGGTGATTCTGTACGCCAAAGGGACTTCGCGGCATCTGGCCGCGCAGGCCGCCAGTGGCGCGCGCGTTCTCAGCGTCGACGGGACCGTCGACCTGGCCGCGGTTCACGACGCCTTGCGGCAGGATCCGGCGCTGCGCGCCCAGAATATCCAGGTGGCCCTGCAAGGCAACCTGGACCCGGCGCTGCTCAGCACAACGCCCGCGGCGGTCCGTGATGAGACCCAGCGCCTGCTCGAGTCGATGCGCGACCGTCCCGGACATATCTTCAACCTGGGCCATGGCATCCAACCCGACGCCAGCCCCGAATGTGTGGCGGCGCTGGTCAGCACCGTGACCGGATGGAAGAACTGATTGCCCGACACCGGACTGGAAATCCACGGCCTCCTCTAGTAGACCAATATCTGCCCTCCCGCCTTCTCCTCGATCATGCCCACTGACTCCTCAGCCACCAAGAAGCGGATTGCCGTCGTCGGTGGCGGCATCACCGGCCTCACCGCCGCCTGGCGGCTGCACGCCCAGGGGCACGCCGTCACCGTGTTCGAGCAGTCCGACCGTCTCGGCGGCGCCGTCTCGACGACAATCAACGATGGCTGGCTGATCGAGAACGGGCCGAACTCCCTCCTGGAATCACCGCCGTTCGATGCGCTCGTCGCGGAGCTGGGCCTCGAGGCGGAGTGCCGGTATGCCGCGCCGGCCGCAAAGAACCGCTACCTGGTGCGCGGCGGGCGGCTCGTGCCGGTGCCGATGGCGCCGCACAAGTTGCTCGCGACCCCCTTGTTCTCCCTCCGGACAAAACTGGGGCTGTTCGCCGAGCCCTTCTTCCGGGCCCGGGTGCGGCCGGCCGACGTGAGCCTGGCGACGTTTGTCCGCGACCATCTGGGCCAGGAAATTGTCGACTATGCGATCAATCCGCTCGTGGCCGGCATCTATGCCGGAGACCCCGAGATGCTCTCCACCAAGTTCGCTTTCCCCAAGCTATGGGAGATCGAGCAGACTCACGGTTCCCTTATCCGGGGGCAGATTGCCGCGATGAAAGCGCGGCGCGCCCGGGGTGAGAAGCCCGCGGCGCGCATCGTCTCGTTCGCGCGCGGCCTTCAGACACTGCCCACCGCGCTCGCGGCGCGGCTGCCCGCCGGCGCTGTTCGCAGCCGGGCGGCCGTCATCAGCCTTTCTCCGGGTAAGCCCTGGAAACTCGTCAGCCGCCGCGAGGGTCTTGCGGCCACGGAAGAATTCGACGCCGTCGTGCTGGCGCTGCCGGCCGCGGCGCTGGCGCAGCTGTCGCTCGGCACCTCGGGTGAACGCCCGCTGGCCGCGCTTGAGCAGATCGATTACCCGCCCGTTGCGTCGCTCTTTCTCGGGTTCCGACGCGAACAGGTGACCCACCCTCTGGACGGGTTCGGGGCGCTGGTCCCCGAGATTGAGCACCGCTCGGTGCTCGGTGTGTTGTTCTCCTCAACGCTGTTTGCCGGCCGCGCGCCGGCCGCTCACGTGGCGCTGACGGTTTACCTTGGGGGCACCCGCCAGCCCGAGCTCGCGCGCCTAGCGCCCGAAGTCCTCCGTCCGCGCGTCCTCGCCGACTTGCACGAACTGCTCGGAGTCCACGGCGATCCGGTTTTTTCGCACACGACCTTCTGGGCTCACGCCATCCCGCAATACAATCTCGGCTACGAGCGTTTCCTCGACGCGATGACTGAGGCCGAGACCCGGCACCCGGGCCTTTTCATCGGCGGCCATGTTCGCGATGGCATCTCGCTGGCCAACTGCATCGCGGCCGGCCAGCGTCTCGCGGACGCCGCCGGCAAGCCGGCGGTCTAGGCCCTGGCGAAGAGTCTCCGCAGGCGGAGCCGTGTGTCCCAGATCCACCCGGTCTTGGTTGCTTCGGGGCAGACAACCGTCCGGAGGCCAGCATTTTCCACCGGAGGCCCTCTGCTGGGTTGGGCCGGCATGCCGGACTCCCTCTTCCCTTGACTCAGGGGAGACTTGGGGTAGCCTCACGCGCTTTTTCCCGAATGGCCCATGAATTGAAAGACACGCTTCAGCTTCCGAGAACCGAATTCCCGATGCGGGCGAATCTCGTGCAGCGTGAGCCGGCCCGTCTCGCGCACTGGGAGAAGATCGGCCTCTACGACGCCATCCAGCAGAATCGCGCCGCCGCCCCGGCCTTTGTCCTTCACGACGGCCCGCCGTTCACCAACGGCGACGTGCACATCGGCAACGCGCTTAACAAGACACTCAAGGACATCGTTCTCCGCTTCAAGTCGCTGCGGGGTTTCCGCACGCCCTATGTGCCCGGCTGGGACTGCCACGGCCTGCCGATTGAGCAGAAAGTCACCCGCGAGCTCCAGGCAAACAAGCAACCGACGACCACCTCCGAGCTGCGGAAGCTCTGCGACGATTTCTCCGAGGGATGGATTGCCCGGCAGACCGGGCAGTTCAAACGGCTGGGCGTCCTGGCCGACTGGCGGCACGAATACAAGACCAAGGCCCCGGCCTTTGAGGCCGATATCCTGCGCACTTTCGCCGCTTTCATTGAGAAGGGACTCGTCTACCGGAGCAAGAAGCCCGTCTATTGGTCCATCCCCTTTGAAACGGCTCTCGCCGAGGCGGAGATCGAATACCAGGACCATGTCAGCCCGTCGATCTGGGTGAAGTTTGCGGTGCCGGCGGCCGAAGCGAAGAAATTCGGATTACTCGATGCCCTCACCGAACACGACCAAAAGAAGCCAATCTACATTGTAATCTGGACCACCACTCCTTGGACGATTCCCGCCAACTTAGCCATCGCGATAAATCCGACCATAGACTACGGTTTAGTGACTTACGGCGATGAGATCTATCTGGTGGCCCATGATTCCGGCACACTGACCCAGTTTCAGGCGACACTTTCGAGATCCGGACCGCAACCGCCCAAAGAGTTTTCTACTTACGTTGCGAGCGCAATTAGGGGTGAGAGATTGGTAGGTCTTCAGGCGCGCCACCCCTTCGTCGATCGCCCCTCGCCGGTCGTGCTTGCCGATTATGTCACGACCGAGAGCGGCACCGGTTGCGTCCACACGGCTCCCGGCCACGGACTCGATGACTACCACACCGGTCTTAAATACGGCCTCGAGATTTACTGTCCGGTCGGCGATGACGGCCGCTTCCTTGATGACGGCCGCATCCCCGCCGATCTCGTCGGGCTGACGACGCTCGAGACCGTCGAGGACCTGGCCAAGAAACGCACCTCGGCCGCCAATATCGGGGTGTTGAAAAAGCTGGCCGCCACCGGAGCCTTGCTCGCGAAGCAATCGTTCACCCACAGCTATCCGCACTGCTGGCGTTCGAAGACTCCCATCGTTTTTCGCGCGGTCGACCAGTGGTTCGTGTCCCTCGACAAGAGCGGCGCGCGCCAGGCCGCGCTCGATGCGATTGGCAAGGTGCAATGGGTGCCGGCCTGGGGCGAGGCCCGGATCCGCAGTGCCGTGGAGTCGCGGCCCGACTGGTGCATCAGCCGCCAGCGCTCGTGGGGCGTGCCCCTCCCGGCGTTCTTCGATGCCCGGAAGCAGGCTTACCTCGACGCCGGCGTGGTTCGTGGCATCGCCGACAAGTTCGAGGAGCATGGGTCCAACCTCTGGTTCGATGCCGCTCCCGCCCAGCTGCTCGCCGGCGTGAAACTGCCGGCCGGCTGGCCCGCCCCCGAAACGCTCACCTCCGGCCGCGACACGCTTGACGTCTGGTTCGACTCGGGCTCCACGCATGCCGCCACCCTCCGGCGCGGCCTCGGCGGCACGGACTGGCCCGCCGACCTCTATCTCGAGGGCAGCGACCAGCATCGCGGCTGGTTCCAGTCCTCGTTGTGGACCGGGGTCATCGCCTACGGCGGCGCCCCCTACCGGATCGTGCTCACCCACGGCTTCATTGTCGACGAGGAGCGCAAGAAGATCTCCAAGAGCAGCACCTACGAGAAGCCGCAGACGAGCGATTCCTACATCGCGGAGTATGGCGCGGACGTCATGCGCCTGTGGATCTCATCGCAGAATTTCCGTGACGACATTCCCATCTCGAAGGAGATCCTCTCGCACGTTGGCGAGACCTACCGCCTGCTGCGAAACACCTTCCGCTTCCAGCTCTCCAACCTGTTCGACTTCCATCCGGCCGGGGATGCCGTCCCGCTCGCGTCGATGGACCCGCTCGATCGCTGGGCGCTGCACCAGACGGCCGAGTTGCTGCGGCAGTGCACGGCCGCCTATGAGGCCTACGAGTTCCACCGCGTCTACCAGCTCTGCAACCAATTCTGCGCGGTCACGCTCTCGGCGACCTACCACGATATCCTGAAAGACCGGCTTTACACGCTGCGGGCCGCCCACCCGCTGCGCCGCTCGTCGCAAACCGCCCTCCACCAGATCCTGAGCACGCTGGTGCGCATTCTTGCGCCCATCATCACCTTTACCGCCGACGAGGCCTGGACGTTCGCCGCGGCTGGAACCGAATACGCCGGGGGATCGGTGCATCTGCAGGACTGGCCCGTCGCGCCGGCCGACTGGAGCGATGCCGTCCTGGCCCGGGAATTCGAGAGTCTGCTGCTTGGGCTGAGGGTTGAGGCGAACGCCAGGCTGGAGACCCTCCGCCAGCAGGGAAGCATCGGCAAGTCGCTGGACGCCGCCGTCACGATCGCAGGCCCGCCAGCCGAGATTCTCTTTGCCACGGTGCTGAAGCACCGGGCCAATCTGGCCGAACTACTGAACGTCTCCCACGTGGAGCTTCAGGAATCCGCCGCCGATTCGAAGATCTCCATCGAAGTCCGGTCCGCCCGCGAATTGGGTTTCGTTCGCTGTCCACGCTGCTGGCGCTGGGTGCCGGCCTTGCCGCCAACCGCCCACGGTGATCTTTGTCCGCGCTGCGCTGACGCCCTCAGCGCCTGAGCCCCAACCCGCAAACCCCTTATCCATCATGGCCAAAAAGCAGAAGTCCGCCCCCGCCAAGAAACCCGCCAAGCCGGCCCCGTCCAGGACACCCGCCCGGGCGGCCAGGAAGGCCCCGCCCGCCAAACGGGCGCCAGCCGGCAGAGCCCGCGCCCCGGAAGCGAAACCCCAGAAATCTGACGACCTCAAGCGCCGCATCCTTGAGCGCAAGACCACCAAGCCCATCGCGTTTAGCCTCGATGAGGTGCGGGAGATTGCGAAGAAGAACGAGAAGAAGACCACCAAGGCGGCTGAGAACCGGACCAACCGGCCCGCCAGGGAGGCCGTCCGGGGTGAGCCCAGCCCCAAGGGTTCGAGCCGGCCGCCCATCCCCAACCATATCAAGGCCGCCTCCCTCGCCGACATCCTCGGTTTCAATCCCAACAAAAGCAAGAAAGGCACGGCCGATCACGACAATGCCGAGGATGTGCCCGAGAAATACCGCCGGTACTACCGGCTGCTCGTCGATCTTCGCACCCACGTGCTCGAATCGCTGGGCCAGCACTCCGAGGAGACGCTCAAGCGCTCCGCCAAGGAGGACGCCGGCGATCTCTCCGGCTACGGCCAGCACATGGCCGACGCCGGCACCGACACCTTCGACCGTGATTTCGCGCTCAGCCTCGTCTCGAACGAGCAGGAGGCGCTGTCCGAGGTTGAAGCCGCCATCAAGCGCGTGCGCGACGGCACTTACGGCATCTGCGAACTCACCGGCAAACCCATCGGCAAGGACCGGCTGCTGGCGGTGCCCTTCACGCGCTATTCCGCCGACGCGCAGAAGGAGCTCGAAAAGACCCGGCACCGCTCCGTGCAACGCGCGGGCATCTTCGCCGACACCACAACTGAGGAAGGCGGCAAGATCGTCGAGGAAGAACCCGAGGAATGACGTCGCTCCCGCCTGGCCCTTCGGCCACGCCGTCGGCTCCGCCGTCCGCCGCCTCCCAGCCGCGCCCGCGGCTCGACCGCATCCTGGCCTACCGCTGGCTGCTCGCGCTGGCCGCCGGAGTATTCGTGCTCGACCAGGCAACCAAGGCGTGGATTCGCGCGCGGATGGCGTACCCCACCTACGGCCCGCCTGGACAAATCACGGTCATCGAGGATTTCCTTAATCTCGTGAATGTTGGTAACACGGGGGCGGCTTGGAGCCTGTTCAGCGGCCGCAGCGGTTCCCTTGCATTGCTCGCCGTGGCGACGCTGGTCGCGATCTACGCCTGGCGGCGCCAACTCGGTCTGCGCCTGTTGCCCGTGCAAATCAGCTTTGGGCTGCTCTGCGGGGGCATCACCGGCAACCTCCTCGACCGGCTCCTCCATGGGCACGTCATCGACTTCCTCGATTTTCACTTTGGCAGTTACGTGTATCCCACTTTCAATGTCGCCGATTCCGGGATCTGCGTCGGCGTGGTGATTTATCTGCTCCACTCCCTCCGCCAGCCGGAGCCATCGTTGCAATAGGCGGAGCCGCCGTCCTCCCGGCCGGGCGTTACCCGCTCCCGAACGGAGTCGTCCAGCCGCGCCCGTCAGCGCGCGCCGCCGCGGTCCCGCAGGTACCACACCAGGACCGCCCCAAAAAGCACGCCATTGGCTGCGCTGAACGCCACCGCCAGCCAGAGGCCCGCCAGAAGGTTGGCGCTCAGACAGACCACGGTGAGGGTCAAGAGCACGGCGGCCGGTGTCCAGGCCTGCCGGCGCGTGCGTTCCTCTGCCGAGCTCCAGTTGTCGCCGAGAACCACCAGCCCAAACGTCAACGCTAGTCCGACCGAAAACCAGGCCGCCAGCACCGCCCAAGGCATGCCGAAGAGGCCCCCGCCCGCCGGCAGTGAGCCGTTGGAATCCGCCGTCCAGCGCCAGTAACCGCGCAGCCTGCTCAGAAATGGCATGATCATCAGCGCCAGTTGCACCGTGATCAGGGCGGTGAAGACGGAGACCCCCGCCCGCCACTCGCCCCACAGCCCCTCCACCACGAGGTAACTGCCGCCGACCACCAGCCACCACAGGAGCGGCACGCTCAACGGCACCCGCGCAAGAGCAACCAATTCCAGTCCGGTGAACCCGAGGTTGCCAAAGAGGAAGCCTCTTCGTTCCGCGAGGCTCATCACGAGGAGGCTCGTCAACATGACCCAAACCGCGCACAGCCACGCCCGGATCACGCCCACCCGCTCGCGCCACACCAAACCCACCACCCACCCGGCGCCGCCCAACAGCGCCAGCCAGCCGGCCGGTCCCGCGCCGGCTGGTCCGCGCAGGGCCTGTCCCGCCAGCTCGGCCGCGGCGGCGGCTGCAAACGCCCCCACGGCCAGACGAAAATGCCAGCGGGCGGCCGTGCCGACGGAGGTGCACGCGGAAGGTCTCACTCGACGTTGGCAATCTGCTCGCGGATGCGTTCCAGCTCGTTCTTGAACTCGATGACCGCCTTCGCAATCGCCAGATTATTGGCCTTGCTGCCAATCGTGTGACTCTCGCGGCCGATTTCCTGCAGGATGAACTCCGCCTTCCGGCCAATCTCGCCGTCTGTCCGCAGGAGTTGGCCGAGCTGACTGAGGTGACTCCGCAGGCGCGTCAGTTCCTCGCTGACGTCGCAGCGGTCGGCAAACAGCGCGATTTCCTTCAGCACGCGCTCGTCGCCAAGATCGAGGAGTTCCAGACCGGCCTCGCGCAGGCGCTTGAACAGCATCTCGCGATAGAGTCCCGGCACCTGGGGCGCCCGGGCGGAGACGGCGTCAAGCTCGCGTTCCAAGGCGGCCAGGCGTTCCAGCAGGTCAGCCTGAAGGGCGGCGCCCTCCCGGGCCCGCATCGCTACGAATCCCTGCAGTGCCTCGCCCAGCGCGGCGATGATGGCCGGGCGGCTGGCATCCACCGTCGGAAACTGCACCGGCTGCCGTTCATCGCTGGCAATCTGCCACAACAGATCCGCCGTCGGCGCAAAAGGCACGCCCTGTTTCCCGGCCAGCATCCGGAGCTGGTCGAGGGTCTGGGCCACACCCTCCTCGCTCCACTTCGCTTCGGCGGCGTTCGGCCGCCCGGTCAGCTCCACCTCGACGTGCACCTTGCCGCGGACCACCGCTTCGCGGACCTTGACGGTCACCTCCGGCTCGAGGCTTTCCCAGTCCCGGGGCAGCGCGACCGTCAGGTCGAGGGTCTTTCGGTTCACGGAGCTAACCTGCACCGTAAGGTTGTGACTGCCGAGCGCGGCTGTCGCGCGTCCATAACCGGTCATGCTCTTCATGGTTAAAGTTCCAATATCCAAGCCCCAAGTTCCAAGGAAATCTCAGTCACTTGATCACTGTCCGCCTTTCTTTCGAACGATGGCGTTGAAGATGAGCATCAGCTCGCGAGCTTCCTGAGCCAGGACATCCCGCTCAGATGCCAGCTTCTGCTCCTTGCCGGTATCCAGCAGACGCAACCAAAGTCGGCTTTCTTTGGCTTCCTTCCGGCATATCTTGATGCGAAGCAAGAAATCTTTATCGCTCAACGACTCATCCGCCTCGATGTAATTTGCCGCCACGGAGCCGGAAGCCCTCACAAGCTGTCGCACGTCTTCAAAGTTGCAGAGAGTTCTAGGCAGGCACCGCACGAACGCGCGCACACTAGTCGCGAACTCAAAAGTTCGTTCTTCAAGGTCCTTGGGTTTTCCCTCGCTGGACATTCCTTGGGATTTGGGACTTGGGATTTGGAGTTTCAAGCCAGCAGCCTGGCGACTTCTTGCACATCCTTGTCGCCGCGGCCGGAAAGGTTGACGATGATGATCCGGTCCGGGGCCAGCTCCCGGGCCCGCTTCATGGCGTAGGCGAGCGCATGGGTCGATTCCAGCGCCGGGATGATGCCCTCGACGCGTGAACACAGCTGGAACGCCTCCAGCACCTCGTGATCCGTCGCATAGCCGAAATTGATCCGCCCGCGATCCCGGTAGAAGGCATGCTCCGGACCGACCGCAGCGTAGTCGAGCCCCGCGCTCACGGAATGGGTGAGATCGATCTGCCCGTCGGCGTTCTGCAGCAGGAATGTCTTGCAGCCCTGCAGCACGCCGACGCGGCCGCCGGCGAAGCGGGCGGCATGGTCCCCGGCCCGGATGCCCCGTCCGCCCGCCTCGATCCCGGTGAGGCGCACCGCCGATTCCTCCAGAAAATCGAAGAAAAGGCCGATGGCGTTGCTGCCCCCGCCCACGCAGGAGATCAGCTCGTCAGGCAGCCGGCCCTCCCGCGCCAGGATCTGGTCCCGGGCCTCCAGCCCAATCACCCGGTGAAAATCGCGCACCATCATCGGATACGGATGGGCGCCGTAGGCCGTGCCGAGAATGTAGTGCGTGCTGCGCACGTTCGTCACCCAGTCGCGCATTGCCTCGTTAATGGCCTCCTTCAGCGTCTGCTGTCCCGCCTCGACGGCGCGGACCTCGGCGCCCATCAGGCGCATGCGGAACACGTTGATCGCCTGGCGCTCCATGTCGACCGCGCCCATGTAGACGACGCAGTCGAAGCCGAACTTCGCGCAGACGCTGGCCGTGGCCACGCCGTGCTGCCCGGCACCGGTCTCGGCAATGATCCGCCGCTTGCCCATGCGGCGGGCCAGCAGCGCCTGCCCAAGGGCGTTGTTGATCTTGTGCGCGCCGGTGTGCAGCAGGTCCTCGCGCTTCAGGAAGATCTTCGCGCCTCCGCAGTGCCGGGTCAGGCGTTCGGCGAAATACAGCGGCGTGGGCCGCCCGGCATATTCCTGGAGATGACGCCGCAATTCGGCCTGGAACGCGGGGTCGGCTTTCGCCGCGGCGTAGGCCGTGCCCAGTTCCTCCAGCGCCGTCATCAGCGTCTCCGGCACATAGATGCCGCCATAGGGTCCGAAATGGCCGCCAGCGTCGGGCAGCGAGAAACGGTCGAGGAGCTCGGCGGTCTGGGCGGCAGCCATGGGACGGACAACGTGGCTGCGGATGGGCAGGCAGGCAACGGCGAACTTGCCGGGCTTGTCTTTCCCGGCGGTCCGGTCACCGCTCTCTTGGTCAATTCGTCCAAACTTCAGCGCGCCGACCCATGCCCTGAAGCGCACGCCTTTCCGCATGGTCCTCCCTCCACCTTTGCAGGTCCCGACTGGTCTCCCGCCGCGCGAGATCGTGGTCTTGCTGCACGGGCTCTGCCGGACGGCGAGATCGATGCGGCCCATGCAGCGGGCGCTTGAGGCGGCCGGATTCGATGTCCTGAACGTCGATTACCGTTCCCGCGAAGCACCCATCGAGCAACTGAGCGAGCAGGTGGTGGGTCAGGCGCTGGCAGATTGTCGCACCCGGGGGGCCGGACCCATCCACTTTGTCGCGCATTCGCTGGGCGGGATCCTCTTGCGGCAGTATGCGGACCGGCATCCTCAGGCGATTGCCGGCCGCGTCGTCATGCTCGGGCCGCCCAACCAGGGCACCGAGATTGTCGACCGCCTGGGCGGTTGGAGGGTTTTCTCGCTTCTGAACGGTCCCGCCGGCCGCCAACTGGGCACGGCGAGGGATTCGATCCCTCGCCGCCTCGGACCCGTCCGGTTCTGCCTGGGCGTCATCGCCGGCAGCCGGTCGCTGAACTGGATCAACAGTCTGATCATCCCCGGACCGAACGATGGCAAGGTCTCGGTCGAAAGAACCAAGGTGGCGGGGATGAGCGACCATCTCGTGGTCGCGGCCACCCACCCGTTGATGATGCGCCACCGCGAGGTGATCGCCCAGACCATCGAGTTTCTGCGGCACGGCCAATTCCGGACTCACCCGCCGCCATAGCACCAGCGCTTGCTACTGCCGCCTGGCAGCATTGAAGCAGCGCTAGACCCGTTTCACCGTGACCAGCGTGAGGTCGTCG
>Ga0182027_10011627_pt1 | contig 12424 bp, 11 predicted proteins | sample 712E1DmetaG_FD_121300 | JGI IMG/M metagenome (GOLD analysis project Ga0182027, IMG submission 121300) | Permafrost microbial communities from Stordalen Mire, Sweden - 712E1D metaG (Illumina Assembly) | ecosystem: Environmental > Terrestrial > Soil > Wetlands > Permafrost | place: Sweden...
CTAGAATCCCGGCCGCTGTGACTCCTGGAGAGGTCGCATAGTCGGTCTAGTGCAGCGGTTTGCTAAACCGCCAGGTGGGGTAACCTGCCTCGAGGGTTCGAATCCCTCCCTCTCCGCCAGTCCCTTCGCACGGAGCACAGCCGCGCGCCCGTAGCTCAGTGGATAGAGCGCCAGGTTGCGGACCTGGAGGTCGTGGGTTCGAGTCCCGTCGGGCGCGCCAGTTTTCGATCGTGAAACGACCCCGAGAAGGCCCCTCGGGTCGTTCTCTACTCGGGCCTGACCACGCCCAGACCACAATGGACTCGGCGTGTCGGTTTCGGCTGCCCGAACGGCTCCTCTGGCCACGGCGGCGGTAGACTGCTTCTCCGCAGCTTCGGTGCCGCATGAATGACAGCGATAGCAGGTCGGGGAACCAACCGGGCCCGGGCTGGACCGTGCGCGACGCAATTCCCAATCGCGATGCAAACGCCTGCCTCGAGATTTACGCGCCGTTCGTGCGCGACACCTTCGTGTCTTTCGAGCAGCAGGTGCCGACGCTCGAGGAGTTCCGGGAACGGATCCGCTCGACGACCGCGACGCACCCCTGGCTCGTGCTGGAGGATCAGGGCGAAGTCGTCGGTTACGCGTACGCCTCCCCGCATCGGACGCGGGCGGCATATCGCTGGGCGGCCGACGTAACCGTCTACGTCGCTCCGTCGCATCGCCGCGCCGGCGCTGGGCGGCGCCTCTATGCCGAGCTGCTGGAGCGGTTGCGCCGGCAGCGATTTCAGGTCGCGTGCGCCGGCATCGCCCTGCCCAACGATGCGAGCGTTGAACTGCACCGGGCGATGGGCTTCAAGCGGGTCGGGGTCTATGAGCGCATCGGCTGGAAGGCGGGCGCCTGGCGCGACGTCGGCTGGTGGCAACTCGAACTCACGCCCGAGAGCGACGAGCCTCCACCCGAACCCCTGTCCCCGATCGACGCCTGACCGGAGGTGCCCCATCGGTTATCGGCATCCTTCAGAATCATCGATGCATCGCCATCCGCGGGCGAACCATGCCATCGTTCCCGACAGGCCGATTCGAGTTGACACCGCGCTCCGTGGCCGCTACTGTCGCGACCACCGTTATGGAACGCATCTTCTTCTTTTACCGCTACCCGGCATGACCGTTCCCGGAGCCTAGGCCCGGGATCGCGGGTCGTGCCGGGTGCAGCAGAGGCATCGCCTCTGCTTTTTTGTTGCCCGACCAGGACCCCAGCCGGCAGGCCCCCACAAGGAGGACCGCCAGATGATCATCGTGATGTCGATGAGCGCGACGGAGCAGGAAACTGCCAACGTCCGCGACCTGCTCCGCCAGTACGACCTGACGCCCCACGACAACTACGGCACCCAACGGGTCGTGATCGCGGTGCTGGGCGATGTGGCTCCGGTGAGGGACGTTCTAATGAGCAAGCTCTCCATCATGCCCGGCGTGTCATCGGTGACGCCGATCACCCGTCCGTTCAAGCTGACTTCTCGGGAATCGCACCCCGACGACACCGTCATCGAGATTCTGGGCACCAGAGTGGGCAACGGCAGCCTGACGGTGATGGCCGGCCCGTGCTCGATCGAGAGTCGCGAGATGATGATCGAGACTGCCCGAGCCGTAGCCGCGGCCGGTGCCACGATCCTGCGGGGGGGCGCCTTCAAGCCGCGAACCAGCCCGTACGCGTTCCAGGGGCTCGGGGTCGAGGGGCTGACCTACCTGGCCGAGGCGAGCAAGGAGACCGGCCTGCCGACCATTACCGAGGTTATGGAACCGAGCCAGGTCGAGGTCGTCGCGGGGCACTCCGACATCCTCCAGGTCGGCACCCGGAACATGCAGAACTACTCGCTTCTGACGGCGGTGGGCAAGGCGGGCCGGCCGGTCATGCTGAAGCGCGGCTACGGCGCCACGATAGAAGAGTGGCTTATGGCCGCCGAGTACATCGTCTTGTCGGGCAATCCGCAGGTGATCCTGTGCGAGCGCGGCATCCGGACGTTCGAGACGTACACGCGCAACACGCTCGACCTCACGGCCGTGCCGCTTCTCCATCACCTGACCCACCTGCCGGTGATCGTGGATCCGTCCCATGCCACCGGCAAGCGCTGGCTGGTCAGGCCGATGGCACTTGCAGCCGTAGCCGCCGGCGCCGACGGCATAATGGTCGAGGTCCACCCCAACCCGGATGAGGCCAAGTCCGACGGCGAGCAGTCGCTGACCTTCGACCAGTTCGCCGACATGGCCAGGGCCCTCAGGCACATCCACGACGAGGTCCGGACGCTGATCAAGGACCCCTTCGCCATGGCCGGCCCGATCGGGGTCGATGGCGCCAGCAAGCACTGAGATCGTGACCTCGTCATCGCCCGCCGGGGGGTCGCCCCGGTCCGTCTCCACCGCCGCGCGTCTGCGCGGCGAACCGAGGCTGCCCGGCGACAAGTCCATCTCGCACCGGGCCCTGATCCTGGCGGCCCTGAGCGAGGGCGAGAGCCTGATCGTCGGCGCGGGCGACGGGCGAGATGTCCGGGCCACGGCCGGGATCGTGGCCGCCCTCGGGGCCACCGTGGAGCGGGCAGGCGAAGACGGCCTCAACGTCGACTACCGGGTCGCCTCGCCCGGTGCCGAGCGCCTCCACGAACCGGCCGGCGTGCTGGACTGCCGCAACTCCGGGACCAGCCTCCGGCTGTGCTCAGGGATGCTCGCGAGCCTGCCCTTCTTCGCCGTTCTTGACGGCGACGATTCGTTGCGGAGCCGTCCGGTGGCCCGTATCATCGAACCGTTGCGCTCGATGGGCGCAGCGCTGTACGCACGTAGTTCCGACACCCTCCCTCCGCTGGTCGTTATCGGTCGTCATCGGCTCCGCGCCATCGACTACACGACCCGCGTACCGAGCGCCCAGGTCAAATCGGCCATCCTGCTGGCCGGTTTGCGGGCGGAAGGGCGAACGACGGTGCGTGAGGCGGTGGCCACGCGAGACCACACCGAACGGATGCTCCGGTCACGTGGCATCGAGGTCCGGCGCGAGCCGGGGACGAGTTTGGGAGGCGGCCCGGTGGCCTGGACGCTGGATGGCGGTGCGCGACTTCGACCGGTGGACGAGCTCGTCCCGGCCGATCCATCCGCCGCTGCCTTCTGGCTCGTTGCCGGAGCGATCCACCCCGACGCTGAATTGACTCTCCGCGCCGTCGGCGTCAATCCCACGCGCCGGACTGCGATCGATCTGCTGGCCCGCATGGGCGCCCGGATCGACGAGACTCCCGCGGGTAAGGCGTCGGCCAGCGCGCCGGCAGGCGCGGGCGACGTCGGCGAGCCATTGGCCGACTTGACGGTCCGTTCCAGCGAGCTCCACGGCATTGACGTGAGCCCCGACGAGGTCGCCGCCGCCATCGACGAGATCCCAGTCCTCTGCCTGGCCGCCACGCAGGCCCGCGGCAGGACGACGATCCGTGGTGCAGGGGAGCTTCGGAACAAGGAATCAGACCGCGTCGCCGGCATCGTCAACGGGCTTGCCGCACTGGGAGCGAGCATCGCGGTAGAAGGCGACGACATCTCTATAGAGGGCTCGACTCCGCTCATCGGGTCGGCGACCGAGACGCTCGACGATCACCGGCTGGCCATGACCTTCGCGGTCGCCGGCCTCGTCGCGTCGGGATCGACAAGGATCGACCGTGCCGACAGCGCGGCCGTCTCGTACCCGACCTTCTTCACCGAACTCGAAAGGCTGCGAGCATGACCAACCGCGTCGTCCTGATCGGCCACCCCGTCGCCCACTCCTACTCGGGCGCGATGCAGCAGGCTGCTTTCGACGCGCTCGGGATCGATGCCCGGTACGAACTCTGGGACCGCCGGCCGATCGACCTCGCAGACGCGATCGCGGCGCTTCGGGGCGACGATTTCCTTGGCGCAAACGTGACCATCCCCCACAAGGAGCACGTCGTTCCGCTCGTGGACCGCCTGACCGACGACGCCGGGGCGACGGGCGCAGTCAACGTGATATCGCGCGACGGCAACAAGCTCGTCGGCCACAACACCGACGTCGCCGGCTTCAAAGCCGCCCTCGACAAAGTGGTCGGCAAGCAGAAGATGCCCCGCCAGGCCGTGGTTCTCGGCGCCGGCGGCGCCGCCCGTTCGGTCGTCTCTGCCCTGATCGCCGAGGGATTCCAGCGCATCGTCGTCTTCAACCGGCACCTCCACAGGGCGGAAGGACTCGTGCGGCACTTCAACCGCAGCGCCTCGCATATGGACTTGAAGGCGATGCCCTGGCACGAATCGGTTCTCGAGGCGGAGCTGGCCAGGACCAGAGTTCTGGTCAACGCCTCGGCCGTTGGCATGGTCACCGGCGAGACGCCGATCCCGGCCGAGCTGCTGCCACCGGATCTCTTCGTCATCGATCTCACGTACAACCCGCCGGTGACCCAGCTGCTGCGGGACGCAGCCTCGGCTGGCGATGCCACGATCGGCGGCGAGCTCATGCTGCTCCAGCAGGGCGCCCTGGCGTTCGAGCTGTGGACCGGCCGGCCGGCCCCGATCGAGGCCATGCAGGCCGAACTGGATCGAACCCGAGAGCAGGGCCTGCGCCAGCTGCCCGTGGACATGGGTCCTGCCGGCGGTGTTTCGAGCGGCGAGACCGCCGAGGCGACGGGAGGCGCGAGGAACCTCGGCGCCAGGACCAGCGACGCCGAGGGGGCGTCGAACGCGAGCGGCACGACAGCGAAGGGCGGCGCAACGGCCGGCCGGCCGGCCTAGGACTGCAGAATGGGCCGCCTCCGCTTCCTGACCGCGGGCGAATCGCACGGCCCTGCCCTGGCGGCCACGATCGAAGGCGTTCCGGCGGGCCTGCCGCTCACGACGGAGCAGATCGCGGCGGACCTGGCCCGCAGGCAGGGCGGCTACGGCCGCGGCGCGCGAAGCACTTCTATCGAGCGTGACCGGGCGGAGATCCTGGCCGGCGTTCGCCACGGGATGACCATCGGCTCGCCGATCCTGCTCCTCGTTCGCAACCGCGACTGGGCAAACTGGACCCGCGTCATGCAGGTCGAGCCGCTGACCGACGAGCAGGCCGTCGAGCTCGCTGGTCTGGCAGAGGCAGGCGACAAGCGGGCCACGCCGATCACGCGGCTGCGGGCCGGTCACGCCGACCTGGCCGGGGCCGTCAAGTACGGATTCTCCGACGTGCGAAACGTGCTGGAGCGTGCCTCGGCCCGCGAAACGGCAGCTCGGGTGGCGGCCGGGGCCGTTGCCCGGGCGCTGCTGGCAAAGCTTGAGATCGACGTGTGGTCGTTCACGACGGAGGTGGGCGGTGTCGCATGCGACCCGGCCAACGCCACGCGCCCCCGGTCAGAGACCGAGGCGAGCCCACTGCGCTGCCCCAACCCGGCGGCTGAACAGCGAATGATGGCCCGCATCGACGAGGCCCGCGCCGTCGGTGACACCGTGGGCGGCGTCTTCGAAGTGCGGGCGACCGGCGTGCCGATCGGCCTCGGCAGCTACGTCCAGTGGGACCGCCGGTTGGATGCGGCGCTGGCAGGCGCGGTCATGAGCATCCCGATCGTGAAGGGCGTCGAGTTTGGGCTCGGCTTCGAGCAGACGCGGCGCTTCGGCTCGGCCGTTATGGACGTCATCGAGGGCCGCGACGCAGCCGGCGACTGGGGCCGGCGTTCGAACAACGCAGGCGGACTCGAGGGCGGCATCTCCAACGGCCAGTCGATCGTGGTCAAGGGCGCCGTGAAGCCGATCTCCACTCTGGCCCGGCCTCTGCCTTCGGCCGACCTGATCACGGGTCGGCCGGTCGAGAAGGCCCACTACGAGCGCAGCGACATCTGCGTCGTTCCGGCGGCCGGCGTCGTCGCCGAGGCCATGGTCTGCCTGGCCATCGCCGATGCCGCCCTCGAGAAGTTCGGCGGCGATTCGCTGGCCGAGACGCTGGACAACCTGGCCCGGTATCGTGAGCGGATCGCCACCGGCCCCGGCCCGGGTTCCGTTGCCGGACCGACCGGCGGAGCGACCGGCCGCAAGCTCCGCCCGGGTGGCGCGGCCCCCGCCGAAAGCGAGTAGACGGTGGACCTGGTCCTGGTCGGTCTGCCCGGCAGCGGCAAGAGTGCCGTGGGACGCCGGCTCGCCGCTCGACACAACGCCACGTTCATCGACCTCGATGAGCTCATCGAGCGCCAGGTCGGCAAGCCTGTGCCCGCGATCTTCGCCGAAGAGGGCGAATCGGGGTTCCGCCGCCACGAACGCGAGGCCGTAATTTCACTCGGCCCCGCCGATCCCGACCCCGAGCTGCGGCGGGTCGTTGCCACCGGCGGCGGCGCGGTCATCGACCCCCGCAACCGCTGGCTGCTCTACCGCGGCCGCTGCGCCGTCTGGATCGATGGGGCCGCGGAGGTCCTCGCCGGTCGGCTGATCAGGAGCCCCAGCGTGCGCCCGCTCGTTGCCGGCCACGACACACTCGGCACGCTCAGGCAGCTAGCCGAGGATCGGCGCCGCTTTTACGCCCCGGCGCTGCAGATAAGCGGCGCAGCACGCATGGACGACATCCTCAGAGTGCTCGAGGGCCACATCGGCGACGGTTCGAGCCCGGCCGTAACTGTGTTTCGCGCCGACACGGTTACGGGTCGGGTTGAGATCGGTTACGGGATCGCCGCTGCCGCCGTCGGCTCCGCTCTCACCCGCGCCGAAGCCCGACGCGCAGTCCTGCTGACGGAGCCGCGCACCTGGGAAGTGGCCGGAGCCAGAGTTGCGGAGGCCCTTGCCGCCGACGGGTGGGAAGTGGAGCGCGTCCTCCTGCCGCGTGGCGAGAACGCCAAGCGATTGCGCGGCGTCGAGCGGGCCTGCCGCGCTCTCGCGCGACTTCACGTCGACCGCAAAGAGACCCTCGTCGCGATCGGCGGCGGGGCGCTCACCGACGCCGCGGGCTTCGTTGCCGCGACCTACCTGCGGGGCGTGCCGGTCGTCCACGTGCCCACGACGCTCATCGGGCAGATCGACGCCGCTCTCGGCGGCAAGACGGCGGTGGACATCCCTGAGGGCAAGAACCTGGTCGGCACTTTCCACCAGCCCTCGGCTGTAGTCTCCGACGTCTCGTTACTTGCCACCCTGCCGGCCAGACAGCGCCGGGCGGCCTTCGGCGAGGTCGTCAAGATGGCAGTCCTCGGCGATGAGCGCCTGTTCGAGCTTGTCGAGGCGGAAGGGGCGACGTGCGCAAGCGGTGACAATGGGCCGATCGAGTCGGGAGTCGTCGCCGAGATCGTCGAGCGTTGCGCCTGGGCCAAGATCGAGGTAGTCACCGCTGACGCCCGCGACTCCAGCGTTCGCACGACGCTCAACCTGGGTCACACGATCGGCCACGGCATCGAGGCCGCGGCCGGATACAAGTCGATCCTCCACGGCGAGGCGGTGGCATACGGGTTGCGCGGCGCTTTAGCCATCGCCCTGGCGATGGGCCTTACGACGACCCAGCGGGCCCGCCGGGTGAATCGGCTGCTCGACAGCCTGGGGCTCGGCGTGGAGCCCCCGCCTGTCACCCGGGCAGCCGTCCTGGAGCACATGGCTACCGACAAGAAGCACGCCGAAGGCCGCCTGAGCTGGGTGCTTCCAACCGAGTCCGGGGTCGTCGTACGGTCGGACGTGCCGCCGAGTGCGGTCGAGGCCGGGCTGACAGCCGCCCTTCGTGCCCCACGCCGGGGACGCCGCGGAGGCACCGGGGCGAGCTCCGCCGGGGCCGACCTGTGACAACGGTGCTCGTCCTGAACGGCCCGAACCTGAATCTGCTCGGCACCCGGGAACCCGAGATCTACGGCCGCACCACCCTGGCCGAGATCGAGGACGGCCTTCGGAAACGGGGCGCCGACCTCGGCCTGGAGGTCCGTTGCTTCCAGTCGAACCACGAGGGTGCCCTCATCGACCGCCTGCACGAGCGCGACTTCGATTGGGCGATCGTCAACGCCGGCGGCCTGACGCACACCAGCGTCTCGCTCAGGGACGCGCTCAAGGGGATCGATCGGCCCTTCGTGGAGGTCCACATCTCCGATCCGGACCGACGCGAGCCGTTTCGCCGGGTCAATTACCTTCACGACATCGCGGCAGACCGGATTGTCGGCAGGGGCGCGGGCGGCTACACCGCAGCACTGGACCTGATAGCCGATCGAACCCGCTCCGGAGGCGCTCGGTGACACAGGATCTGGAAGCACTCCGATCTGAGATCGACCTGCTCGACCGCGAGATTGTCAGGTTGCTCAATCGTCGTGCCCGACTCGGGCTGGAAGCCGGCGAGGCAAAAAGGGGGCTCGGTCGGCCCATCGCCGATTCGGAGCGCGAACGCGAGGTCCTCGTTCGAGTTGCGATGGCCAACGAGGGCCCGCTTCCGCAGGATGCCCTGCTGGCGCTATATCGTGGACTCATCGAGACTATCAAGCGTCTCGAGGAGCTCGACAGTACGAGCCAGGGACCAGCCTAGCAGCGGAGGGAGGATCGGTGGACGAGGCCCGCCCCGATCGGCAGAAGATGCGGATCCCAACCGTGGCGGCGTTGCTTGGCGTCTTCGTCCTCGCCGCTCTACTGGCGATTGCCAGCCGGCTGCTGCCGGGCGGCCTGTCGCGACTCGTCCGACGCACGCTCCGCAGGGGAGGCCGCGCCGGCGTCGGAAGGACCTGACGGACCCCGATCGACGTGCGGTCGCCCCGCGCAGCTCGCCGACGAGGGCCACCAGGGCAGCTATGTCGCGCCCGTTCGGCCCGCACGAGCAGGCGGGCCCGGCGTCTGCGGGGCCGCCCTTGCGCGGCGCGGAGCCACCCAGGGTAGGCGCGGCCGTGCCCGTTGGGGTTGGCGCGGCCGCACCACGAGTGCCGGCGGCGGCCGTCCGGCGCGTCTGCGCCGTCATGGGCCGCCTCCTGAGCCCGAGAGCAGCGAGATCCTTGCCGCCGCGGCCCGACGCCGAGGAACGCGTAACGCCCGAGTCGCTCTCCGCCTTCGACAGACTCGAGCAGGAAGGCCGGGCCACTGTCATCGAAGCGCATGAAGGTGCCGATCGGCGTCTCGAGGTCCGCGTTGCGCGTTGCCGTCAACAGGATCGTGTCGGCCGAGCCCGACAACTGCCGGACCTCGCGGAGACTGAGCGGATCGTTCCGTGCCATCGGTATCGCCCTCGCCTATCGGGTCGTGTGCACCGTGTCTGTCGTTCCCCCGTCGGTTTCCGCTTCCGGGCCGGCGGCCGCTTCGACTCGAGTGGCGACCGGCGGCTCTTCTGTCGGTCCCGCGCGGCGGAGAATCAAAAGACCTTTCGTCAAGGGACGAAAGGTCGATCCTTCCGCGGTGCCACCCACATTCGGCGAGGCCGCTCTCTAGCCGACGGGTCGGGCTCTCGCGCTGCGACCCTCGGCGCGGTTTCCCGCCCGTGGCCGCCCGCCGCGACTCCCGCCGATCGGTGCTGCCCTGTATCGCTGGCGCTCTGCGCCGGAGCCTACTGGCGAGCCCTGGAAGCTCGCGGTTCGGTCCGGAAGCTCACGGGTCCATTCGCTCTCGTCGCCGCCCCAGCTTGCACCAACCGCTGGTTCTCTATGCCGGCGCCGGGAGGTACTCGTCCCGATCACAGCCCATATTTGGATGTGGCGCGGAGTCTAGGGGCTTGGGCGCGGGGATGTCAAACGCGGCCGGATCGGTTGCATGCCCCCAGTGTGCGGCGCAGCCGTCCTGCCCGAGTTCGGCGCGGGATCGATCGGCACGCACGGGCCACCCGGCGGGCCGGCGGGGCCTTCCTCAGCTCGCTCGACGGCTCTCTGCCCCCGTTGCGATCCGCCCGGGCGTCTACCAGTACTCCTCGGTGTGGAGCGTGCCGACGTCGTGACCCTTGTCGCGGATGAAGCCGCGGCCTTCGGCCCAAGCGATGACCGTTTCGATCATGCCCGGGTTACCGCACAGGAAGATGTCGAAGTTCTCGGGCGTGAGCGGCAACCCGGTCTCCTCATCAATCGCGCCGGAGGCGATGAGGTTCTGGAGGTACCCGCTCCGGCCACGCCAGGTGACGTCCTCCTGGGGCCTGGTGATGACCGGCATGTAGTGGAAGTTGCCGCAGTGACGGGCAAGGCCGGTCAACTCGGTGCGGTAGCCCAGATCCCACGAATAGCGCGCGCCGTGAGCCACGACAAACTGCCGAGGACCGCCGCAATCCAACTCGCTGCGCAACATCGACATGTATGGCGCCAGCCCCGTGCCCGTGCCGACCATGAGGATGTGCTTGCCGGGCGCTTTGTCGAGCGTGAAGACGCCGACGGCTTTGGGCCCGACATACAGGCGGTCCTTGAGCTTGAGATTGAAGAGACGTGGCGTGAGCTCACCACTGAGAACGACGGTCAGGTAGAACTCGAGGTACTCGTCGGCGCGGCTTTCCGACGCGATCGAGTAGGCGCGGCGGATCATTCGATCGGGGTCTGCCGCGGCTCGGGCGCTGGCCGAGGCTTGCGCGGCCACGGCGGCCTGACTGTCCGGCGTTCCCGGAACCGCAGCCGCGAGCCCTGGGCGGGCCAATTCCGGGGTCGCGACGACGACGCTCGGCGCCTCCGGCTCGGCCTCGTCTGCACGCGGTTCCGAGGCCTTCAAGCCCAGCACGACGTACTGGCCCGCCTTGAACTCGAATGGCAGCTTGTCCGGCGCCACCCGCAGGATGATCAGGCCGGGCGCGACTTCGACTCGGCTCGATACCGTTGCGTTGTACTCAGCCGCCATTGGGCCCTCCGATTAGCCGACTCGAACGCCAGGGTTCGATGTTGTGTCGCCGACCGGCAACCATCTGCCCGGCGGACGGTGCAAGTCTACGGGCCCCGGCAGGCGGTGTCAGCCAGCGACGGGGCGACGCGTCGCTGGGGCGGCGCGGGACGATTACGAGGGCGGGGCGATCTTCGGCGAGATCCGCCCGTGAGCCTAGAGGCCTGCCAGGCTCGCAACGGGCCCGGTCGGGGCCATCACCGGGAGCAGGGAATCCCAGGGCACGACGACCGTGGGCAACGTGCTACCGCTCGGCGACACCTGGTACGGGTCGAACGTGATCTTGATGCCGTCCGTCGTCAAAGCCCAGTTGTCGTAGTTGGCGGGTGCCGGACTTGTCCCTTCCACGGCAATCGTCGGGTTATAGGTTGGCCCAAGCTCGACCTGAAGGAGCGACAAAGCCTTGGTAGACACGACGGCCAGAGCCGCCTGGGGGTCGGTGAAGAGGTCATCGAACGCGATGAGCTGACCCGTACCCAGGTCGAAGTTGAGCGTCTCCACGCCGGTGACAGGGCCGTCCGCCGAGCTGTTGTCCTCCCAGGTCAGGGTGAACGAGGCGAGAGCCGGGGTCAGCAGCTCGGTCGTGAACGAGCCGTACAGGGTGTTGACCTTGCCCGCGGCCTGGCGATACGCCGCCGGGCCCTCCTCCCATTGCGTGGCCCTGGTCTGGAGCTGGCCCCTGATGCTGGCGTCGATGGCGTCCGCCCAGGGCGTGGTCCCTGTCACGAGTGCCGGGTACTTCAGGTAGACGTCCCACACGCCGTTCGGGTCGGCGGCGGACACGACCGAGTTCACGAGCGTCGGCCGGTAGTCCGGGAGCGACGCGGTCGGAGCCAGGGTCACGACCGAGGTGCTGCTTGGGAAAGGCAGCAGAGACGGCGAGGCCGGGATGGTGGGCGACGGGCTGATCGACGGAGACGGGCTCAGGTCGATCGCCACCGGCGCGGCCGTGACCAGGACGTTCATTGCCAGGAAGACGCCGGCTACGCCGATACCGGCGACGGCCACCACGGGCAACATGTCTCGCGCGCGGCCAAAGACCGATGGCCTTCGGACTCTCATACCCCGAGTATGCCCGACGGCAGCACCGACCGCACGGCAGCAGCTTCCTGCGCAGGCCGCGCCATGGCCCGAGAGTGGAACGGGCTCAGAATCGTGGCGGAGAGGGTGGGATTCGAACCCACGGATCTCTCGATCAGCGGTTTTCAAGACCGCCCCGTTAGACCGCTCCGGCACCTCTCCGCGGTGGTTTCACGCTCGTTTTCGCTCGATTGTGCCTCGGTGGACACTATCCGTAGTGTCCACCCCGGTGGACACTAGCCCGTTTCCGGGACTCTTTCGAGGCGTTCCAGCGGCTGTCTGTCCGGCACTCTTCGAGCCGAAGAACGTGAGCGTTTCCGCCGCAGCATAAGCCCTTCCGTCGAGGACATGGGCGGGGCCCCGCGTCTCTCGACGTGGTTTCTTACCAAGGCCGCGGTGATCCCACATCACGCATCGACTGTACGGCCACGTCCCCTCCTCCGCAGCGGACGCCCGCGCTGAGCTGGTCGTGTCCCTAACGTGGTGTAACAGCTGAACCAGGCCGACCAGGAAGGCGGCCATCGCGTCATCCTCGCGTCGTTGGAGTCAGAAACCGACGACGAAAGGAACACAACGATGGCCGAAG
>Ga0182027_10011628_pt1 | contig 12423 bp, 6 predicted proteins | sample 712E1DmetaG_FD_121300 | JGI IMG/M metagenome (GOLD analysis project Ga0182027, IMG submission 121300) | Permafrost microbial communities from Stordalen Mire, Sweden - 712E1D metaG (Illumina Assembly) | ecosystem: Environmental > Terrestrial > Soil > Wetlands > Permafrost | place: Sweden...
CATCCGGCCCAACGGCTTCAAGGCGCAGGTGGTGACCTGCTCGCGCGAGATCGCGGCCCTGTACAAGGAGACACTGGATCGCCTGAACGCGCCCCAATCCGCCATCGTGATTTCCGGGTCGAACAAGGATGACGATGCGCTGGTCAAGCACCACACCAGCGAAGAGCAGCGCAAGGACATCATCGAGCGATTCCTGAAGCCCGGCGATCCGCTGTCGATTCTTGTGGTGTGCGACATGCTGTTGACCGGGTTCGATGCGCCGGTCGAGCAGGTCATGTACCTGGACTCGCCGCTGAAGGAACACACCCTGCTGCAAGCCATCGCGCGAGTGAACCGCACCGCCGACAAGAAGACCTACGGCTTGATCGTCGACTACTGGGGCGTGTCCGAGGCCCTGCAGGAGGCCCTGGCAATCTTCGCGCCGAGCGACATCAAGGGCGCCATGCACCCCAAGGGCGACGAGCTGCCGCGCCTGCAAGCCCGGCACGCAGCCGCCATGCGCTTCTTCGTGCGGGTGAAGGACAAGAACGATCTCGATGCCTGCGTGGCCGTGCTGGAGCCCGAAGATGTCCGCGCCGAGTTCGACAGCGCCTTCAAGCGGTTCGCGCAGTCGCTGGACATGCTGCTGCCCGACCCGAAGGCGCTGCCCTATGTCGCCGATGGCCGCTGGCTGGGCAAGATCAGAGGAACGGCCGCCGCGCGGTTCCGGGACAGCAAGCTGGACGTCTCCGACTGCGGCGAGAAGGTGCGCAAGCTGATCGAGGAAGCCGTGATCGCGGACGGCATCCAGATCCTGGTCAAGCAGGTGTCGCTGTTCACGCCCGAGTTCGACGCCAAACTGAACGCGCTCAAGACCGACGAGGCCCGTGCCAGCGAGATGGAGCACGCCATCCGCGACGAGATCCACATCAAGCTGGAGGAAGATCCGGCCTTCTACACGTCGCTGCGCCAGCGGCTGGAGCAGATCATCGAGGACCGCAAGGCCAAGCGCATCGACGCGGCGGCGCAGTTGAGGATGTTCGAGGCCATGACCAAGGACATCCGAGGCCGGGCCGATGCGGCCGAGAAGCTGGGCCTGAGCCAGACCGGCCTGGCCATCTACGGCCTGCTGCACATGCCCGGTGGGAAGGCGCGGGACGCCGCCGAGTCGCCCTATGGCAAGCCCGACGAGGCCCAGACCGCCCTGGCTGGCCTGCTGGAAGAGCACCTGGCTCCGCATGCCGAGATCGTGGACTGGCAGATGAAGGACGACGTCCAGCGCGAGATGCGCAAGGTGATCAAGAAACACCTCCGCGCGGCGGCCTATCCGGCCGAGCGGGTGGACAGCCTGGCCGAAGGCATCGTGGACCTGCTCAAGCGGAGGCGCCCCGCATGATGGCGATTGAGCGATCCGAGGTGCGCTTCGGGCTGACGGCCATCCCATACGTGGTCAGGCGCAGCCAGCGGCGCGGGACCGTGTCCATCGCCATCGACCCGTCCATGGGCGTCCTGCTGACAGCACCACAGGCCACGCCCATCGCCCGTCTCGACCGCGTGGTCCATGACAAGGCGCGATGGATCGTGGAGCGGCTGCGGCGCGGGTCGGCGGGTGCGGAGCGCACGGCGCCGCGCGAGTTCGTGAACGGCGAGACCTTCCTGTACCTGGGCCGCCAGTACCGGCTCAAGATCGCGACGGGCACGGTGCCCAGGGTGGCGCTCACGGGCGGCCGGTTGGTGGTGACCGTGCCGGTGGGCAGCGCAGCGGCGGTGCGGAAAGCGGTCGTGACCTGGTACCGGCACCACGCCGCCGAGCGCCTGCCCGAAAGAGCCGCGATCTGGGCCAAGAAGATGGACGTGCCGGTGCCGGTGGTGCTGATCCGCGACCAGCGACGCCGCTGGGGAAGCTGCGATCCCAAAGGCAACCTGCGCTTCAACTGGCGGATCGTCCAGGCCCCGATGCGGCTCGTGGACTACGTGGTGGCGCATGAGTTGGTTCACCCGGCGCACCGGAAGCACACGGCCACGTTCTGGGCGACCCTGGGAAGAGTGATGCCGGACTATGAGACAAGGCGGGAGGCGTTGCGGGGGGTGGGCGCGAGACTGGAATGGTGAGATGACCCACGTCCTGCGCTGTGTGGTATTCGCCGCAGTCTACCTGACCGTCGCCCGCCTCACTGCCGGACGCTGGCTGTGGCTTGGAGGTCTTTCACCGATGCGCCGTCGACTGGAGCCCCTGTTGCTCGTTGCCATCCTCGGCGGCTGTTCGTCGTCGTCGCCGGGTTTGCCGTCGATCGATCTCGGCGCGCTTTCCAAACCGGCGGTGGTCACCGCGCGCGACGGCGGCGCGGCCGCGCTGGTGGGCGGTCGTATGCTTTGGACCTTTGGCGACACCCTTATGACGGTGACTGGCGTTGACGGGTTCAACTACCGTTCGGCGACGGCGGGATGGGCCAGCGTGGGCGATCTCCAGCTCGACGAGGAGCTGGACGCAATGGGCGCGCCGTTTCAGTTGTTTCCCTTCACGGCCGACGAGGCAGCCTACAACACTGCCAACGGGCCGACGGAACGCTACGCCCTGTGGCCGGGGAGCGTGATCGAGGCACCTGATGGCAGCGGCGCCTGGATCTTCTATCAGCGGCTCAAGGTCCACCCCGGAGCGCTGAACTTCGAGGCCCTCGATGTGGGGCTGGCGCGCCTGTCCGCCGGCTCGACGGTGGCAGTGCGCGACCCATCTCCCCTGTTCAGCGCGCCCACGCCCGCGTACGCGCTCGCCGCCCATGTCGACGGCGGGTTCGTGTACCTCTACGCGTGCGACCCCGTACCCGGGCAACTCGATGAAGTGTGCCGCGTGGTCCGCGCTCCGGTCGCGGACTCGCCCTCGGCCAGCGCGTGGCAGGTGTACGACGGGGCGACCTGGCAAGTCGACCTAAGCCAGGCGCAACCCGTGCTGCACGGACCTCCGGGGGATCTGTCGGTGTCGTTCAATGCGTACTTGGGGCAGTTTCTCGCCGTGTACAGCGGCATCTTCGCGAACGACGTCAGGTGGCGCACTTCGCCGCGTCCCGAGGGGCCGTGGTCGGCGGAGCGGCTGCTCTTCGAGACGCTGGCTCCGCCCTCGGGGAACGACTACGCCGGCAAGGAGCACCCCGAACTAGCCACCGATGGTGGCAGGACGGTGGTGGTCAGCTACGCGCACCCGACGGGAACCTTCGCGGGCGAGGTGCGATTGTCCGCGGTGACTCTGCCCTGATCGAGGCTGCTTGACCCCCAAATAGCCCGTCCCCGGCCGGCTGCGCATCCCCAAACCACGGCTGCTATCGGCGCGCAGTATCGTAGAATCCCTACGTGGGTGAAACCTACGGATTCACGAAGCTCTTGATCCTGGCACTCATGGTGAGCACCGCGTGCGGCCGCACTCCACTCGACAACGCGGCAGTTGCCGCAGATGGTGCTGCAGGAACCGGGACGAGCGGTTTCACGCAGATTTCGGCGGGAGCCGAATACGCCTGCGGACTGCGGGCCGACGGCAGCGTCACCTGCTGGGGCGACAACAGCTACGGGCAGGCCACCGCACCGGCCGGCGCATTTACCCAGATTTCCGCCGGCTGGGGCCATACCTGCGGGCTGCGGGCCGACGGCAGTGTCGCCTGCTGGGGCGACAACACCTACGGGCAGGCCACTGCACCGGCCGGCGCATTCACCCAGATTTCCGCCGGCGGGACTCACACCTGCGGGCTGCGGTCGAGCGGCGGCGCATCCTGCTGGGGTGAGGACTACGCCAGTGCGTCCACCCCATCGACGGTGACCTTTACCCAGGTTTCCGCCGGCGGGACCCACACCTGCGGGCTGAGCATCGACGGCAGCGCGTCCTGCTGGGGATACAACGGCGATGGGCAGGCCACTCCATCGGCAGGCACTTTCACCGAGGTTTCCGCCGGCGCTTTCCACACTTGCGGGCTGCGAGCCGACGGCAGCGCCGCCTGCTGGGGCGACAACAGCTACGGGCAGGCCACTGCACCGGCAGGCACATTCACTCAGGTTTCCGCTGGCTGGGGCCACACCTGCGGGCTGCGGACCGACAGCAGTGCCGCCTGCTGGGGCAGAAACGAGTACGGGCAGGCCACTGCACCGGCAGGCGCATTCACCCAGATCTCCGCCGGCGGGATACACACCTGCGGACTGCGGCCCGACGGCAGCGCCGCCTGCTGGGGGGATTTGGCAGCGCCGGGCCCGTGAGTGGAGAGGGTCGACTGATTCGGCTATTGGAATGGGGCGAGGCGGCCACCGTGGCTCTTGTCCCGTGGAACTACGCGCGTTTCATTGAGGAACTGGCGCGCGGCCGGCAGATCGGGGTCGTTGGGCGAAGCCCGGTTCACGAACCTCGCGCACGCAATGGCAAAGGGCCGAGTGTATGTGGTGTTGATGTGAGAGAGGGCTTGGTAGGCTAGGCCGAGATTCTTCCAGAGCTCTGGACTTGTGTCGAGCTTGCCCATTCCCGGCCACGCGGCGATCCCAAGTTCTTCATCACCGCCGGACTTGGCAACCACGTCCTCGAGAAGACGAAGCGCGGTTCGCGCCGGCTCGGAAGGGTCGCCGCGCTCGTAACCGTAGAGCAGCGCGAGGTGTGCGCGGGTGACTTGGAATTCTAGGACCCGTTGACCCAGGGCCTTCTCCCAGGACTCGTTCGGCGCGCGGAGAGCCGGAGCGACGTCGTAGGCGCCGATCGCCTGGCGATCCCATTCGGCCCATTCCTGATAAGTTGGAAACTTGCTCGTCCGAACCAGGGAACGAACCAGGCCGTAGGCTACCAGCTTGTATCCGTCTTTCCAGCTTTGATCCCAATCGTCCAGATGACCGACGAAGATGACCGGCCGGTTGGGATTGCCGTCGAGCAGGCGCTTGATGTTCCAGCCGTCCTTCCCATAGCTACCTTCGGGCAAGTACACATCGGGATGAAGACGCCGCTTCCGCGCCGTGTACCAGGGTTTAGCCAGGTAGTCGCTATCCAAGTGAATGACGTCGGTGCGAAGCTTCTCCACTTCGTGGAGATAGAAGACAGAGCCGGTTATATCGTCCCCCATCGAGGTAATCACGATGGCGTTGGGTGGAAGCGAGGCGAACGCGGTCGTCACGAAATCTCGAAACACGGTGTTGTTCCGTCTGTTTGCCTGCCCCGCATGAACCGCGACGCCAATCACGAACACTGCCCCAACCCCCACAGGGAGCACGCGCTGCCATGCGCTGGGCGCGCCCAGCCTTTGCAAGAGAGCAGAAAAACCAAGCCCGGAGGCAATCGCCAACAGCAGATCGGACTCTATGCAGAACCGGCCGAGGACGGCCAGCAAGTGCGGCCTCGATGTCGACAGATTGGACAGAGCGCAAAAGGCAAGGCTGTAGAAGCAGAAGATGAAGAGAAGAACGGAGGCTGCTTTGCGAGTTAGGCGATTCCTTATGCCGAGATAAAGGCCCGTCACGGCGAGAAGAGGACCGAACCAAAGCAGACGGGGGAATGCGCGACCCCACATGTGCCAAAGGGTTGGCAAGAACGTGCCGTGCGCGACGAAGACGGTTTGCGGGCCGGTACGGCCCATGCTGAAGGTTCCATAGCTGCTGCGTAGAACGTGGCCAAAGAGGCCGCCGATGCTGGTTTCATCGCCCCACGACACGGCCGCGGCCGAGGCGGAGGCCGGCACGAGGTAGAGATAGGGGAGCAGGCCGGAAATCCCAAAAGCGAAAGCCAGGGCCATCCCCCCTACACCGAGGTTGCGCCGTGCTATCCACAGCGAGCGCAGAACCAACGGTGCTCCCACGAACACATAGGTGTGGTGGTTGCACATGGCAAGCCCACTGGCGAAAAGCAGGGCAAATACCTCGCGGCGGGAAAGCGTACGCTCGACGCGTGACCAAAAGTAGAATGCCAATGCAACGAACATGGCGTTGAGTCCGAATACCTCCGCGCTGGTTGCATGCGACCAAACCAGTGGGTCAGTGCCAAAGAGAGCCGCTGCCAGCAGCCCCGCTGCAGAGTTGCGCGTCCACGACTGAACCACAGCGCACACTGTGCCTCCCGCCGCTGCCATTGGAATAGCGGAGAGCAGATTCACGCGCCAGGCAGGCGAGTGCCCCAGCGGAAGTGCGGCGAAAAGGCGGGCCAAGAGTGCGAAAAGCGGATAGCCCGACGGATGGGGAACGCCACCGGTGAGCGCCGCCGCCGTGAGTTCACCACTATCACCGCCCGCCACCGAGGGAGTCAGGGTCGCAAGGTAGAGCGCCGCCAGGAAGAGAAAGGCCAGGAAAGGCACGAGCCGAGCCCACGTAGCCGGCTCGTCCGAGGAGGCGGGAAGCAAGGAATTGCCATTTGCGCTTTCGGCAACCTTGCGCTCGCCCTTCCTCTGTGTAGATCTGGGTTTTCCCATGGCCGTGCTGTTGAGGCGTTCTGCCCACGCACGCTTGTGTTCAGTAGGTCGGGTAATTGCGCGTGACGAGTGGCGTTTTGTCTTCGTCTGAGACCAGAGCCAAGCCGAGCTGGGTGCGGAGGTCGAAATAGTCCGAGGAGACGCCCCAGCGGACCAGGGCCAGGATCGCGTCCTCGGGACGGGACCTGCGCACGCGCGCTTCTTTGACGATTTCCCGGGCGGACGCCATGACGTCACCGCAGGCGAGCAGGCCCGCGCGATTGGCAGTCTCCTCTGTTGCCGCGATCCAACCATCCAAATCAATGCGGCCGGGACCTGCCAGCAACGACTCGATCGCGGATGCGATGGGTGCCATCTGGGCGGTCGGCAACACCCGTCGCAGATACGAAAGATACTGACGTACCGCCGCGGGATCGGCCTCGGGCAGTCTGTAGCCCGGTCTGCCCAACTGGATGGCTGCGCCCAAGATGGCGCGCAGTTCGCCCCTGGTGGACACCAGGCGCGGCCAGAGCAGACAGCGATCGGCGCGCAGGCCCACCAACCGTTTGGTGAGGAAGAAGGCCAGCTCGCGATCCGACCGGCCCACGGTTAGGTCACGCCCCAGCACGAACGCAAGTACCGGCTGGGATCCCTCCTGCAGAACCACGAGATCGATCTCGCCCGGAGCGCTGGGAGGCGCATAGACGGCGGGCAAGGGCACACCGATGAAGCGACTGACGTAGACAAAAATGCGCCCCAGCAGGGATCTCTGGTCGGTGGGATCGCGGCGATGGCTGGGCTGCAGGCCGTACGCCGCCGCGTCCTGGACCCGCGACATGAGCACCCCGGCGCTGACCGCAGCTAGCAACTGGGAGATACGACGATCCTCGCGCGCGGACGAAATACAGCCTTGCCACTGCGCTTCCGTCAACATGCTGGTCGCCACGGGGACACTGGGTAGGGCGTTGTTCTCGTAGTAGCCGCGCTCGCGGACATCAGCCTTCATCAATACGCTGAGGCCACCGCATGCGCAAAACACGCGATCATACCTTCGCTGTCCGCGGTACAGGTTGGCCAAAGCCCGGATGTGCTTGGCCGCCTCGTCGGCGTTGGGTGATGTGGCCAGCAGACGTTCACGCGTCTTAACCGCCTGGCTGAACGTGGCCGGTCCTTGGGCCTCGTAGGTCTTGGCCAGGGCTTCGTGGTATTGCGCATCGTCTGGAGCCAGCGATACGCACACCTCGTACGCGGCAGCCGCGGCGGGTAGGTCGCGCAGATTGCGCCAGCAAAGGTTGGCCAGGCCTCGCCACAAGCTCAGCAGCCAAGATCGCTTGTCGGGCGACGGGTTGGCCCCCAATCGGCGAATCATGCGGCGCTGGGCTCGGGCCAAAGCGCGCCAATCCTGCCGTGCGGTCAAGATGCGCTGGATGCGCTCGAAACTGCGCTGATCATCCGGGTTCTCGTCCAGGGCCTGGTTGTACAGATCGACAGCTTCGACAGGTGACTCTAGCTCATAGTTGAGAACGTTGGCGGTTGCCACCAGATAGCGTGCCTTGTCGGCGCCAGAGGACAGACGCACCAGCCGCTCGAGCACGTCGACCACGCGCGACCAGTGGCCGTTGAGGGTATGGATCTCCACCAACTCGTGCAGGACATCCGCGTCGTCTGGCCGCAAGATGGATGCCTGCAGGAAGGTTTCCAAAGCGGCACGGTGATCGTTCAGTTCTTCGCGCTGCAGACGACCGACGCGGCAGAGATATTCGAACCGCTCGTCGGGCGAGATCTTGCCTTCAAGCAACCGGCGATGCTGCTCGATAAGTGCCGTCGCATTCTCCGGACCGCGACCCTCGATCCTGGCGTTGGCCTCGATCAGTGCCTCCCGGGCAACCACGAGGTTTGGCGCCAATTCCAGCGCCTTCATGAATGCCTCGGCGGCGGCCTCCGCGCTGCGGAGGGCAAGATGAGCCTTGCCGAGGGCGAACAGGTGATTCGCGCGTTCAGAAACCGTCAGGCGATCGCCCGCTTCGGACAGCAAACGCGGCACGGTCTGGCACACGTCCTGCCACCACCCCTGGGTGCCGGCGAGTTGCGACCACGACTGCAATGTCGGCAAGTAGGTGGGCAGGGCCATGTACGAACGGCGATAGCCCGCTCGTGCTCGCTCCATGTCGCCCAGCATCTGCGCCGACCACGCGACCTTGTGCCAAATCCGAGCGGATTCGTCCAAGGCGTGCTTGGCCGAGCCAGCCATGTTTTCGAGCAGGGGCAAGGCGACGGTCCAGTCCTTGCGAACCCAGGCCAGTTCCGCCAAGGCGGCAGTCGCCTGAGGATGACCGGGCGATCGTTCGAGAACCCGAGTGTATTGCTCGATGGCCGAGTCCATGTCGTGTAGACGTTCCCGATAGATCTCGGCAGCCTCCAGAGCCAACTCGATCGCTTTGGCCGGGTCCGCGGCGTTGCCCGAGGAACAGGTCAGGTAGGCAGCGGCGCGCAGCCACTTGCCCCGCTGGCCGTGCAGCTCGACCAGGGCGCGCAATGCCTGCGAGTTGGAGGGATTGGCCGCCATGGCAGCCTCCAGTGCCTCCTCGGCCGCCGCCGCATCGCCCAGATCCTTTTGGTACCAACCCGCCATCGCCACCAGCATCTCAGCGCGCTTGGCCGCGGACGTGACCTCAGGCAATCGCTTCTTGCACTCCGTCAGCAGGTCCGGCCAGCGATTGTGAACCGTGGCCATGCGTGCCAGGTCGGTGGCCAGGTCGAGCGTCGCCGGGCTTTCTTGGAAAGCGACCAGCATGACCACGAATGCACTGTCGGTATCCCCGAGATTGGTCTCGTAGACCTGTGCCGCCCTCATCATGCAGCGGCTGCTCTCAGCCGGATCCAAGACTTGTGACGAACGCTCGAGCAGGAGAGCCGCCAGCTCCTCCCAACGCTCCTCGCGAATGCAGTCGCTTTCGTGATGGCGAGAATCGTCGCTGGAAACCAGCTCTTCTATTTGGATCGATTGGAGGAAATCGGCAGTTGGATCGAGATCCCTCGCCTGATCCGGCACCGCCAAAGACAAGGGAGTGTGCCCTGAGCGCGAGCCAGAGCCCTGGATTTCCGTATGGTGCAAAGGTTCCATGTCTAGACGCGTAAGCCCGCTTCTGCCCTGAAGGCCCCCTTCTACCCTATTTGGCAACACTCGCCAGCCGTCCGGGAAACCTCCCGACCTTCGGCTGGCCCCGGCCTCATCCATCTCACGCATCGAGATGTCGGCACCGCCGGTGATTCCGCAGGAGGATGACTTGAGCCGCAGCAGTGCGCCCGCTGCAACCACTCCGATTGGATCGAGCCGGTCTTCCAGGTAAAGTAATTTGGATAGGAAGCCGCTGACGAGACGCGTCTACAGAAAGGGAATCCCTCGATGGGCAGTTGGACCACGCGATGTCTGGCGTTGGCCCTGATAGCAGGACCATTCTTCGGCTGTAGCAGCAGCGGAGGTAGCGTGACCAGCACTGGCGGTGCGACCGGCACCGGCGGCGTGACCGGCACGGGCGGCGCGATCAGCGTTGGCGGCACGACCGGCCCTGGCGGCGCGGCCACCACTGGCGGCGCCGCCACGGGTGGGGTGGCCACAGGTGGCTCGTCCGCAGGTGGCGCGAACACCGGCGGCGTGGGCGCAGGCGGTGCGGCCACCGGCGGAGCGACCCGCACGGGTGGGGTGGGCACAGGCGGGGCAGGTACTGGCGGCGCAACCCGCACCGGAGGTGCGGCCACCGGCGGGGCGGGCACCGGCGGTGCGGGCACAGGCGGGGCAGGCACTGGCGGCGCAACCCGCACCGGCGGGGCGGGCACCGGCGGGGCGGGCACCGGCGGTGCGGGCACAGGCGGGGCGGGTACCGGCGGGGTTGGCACAGGCGGTGCGGGCACAGGCGGGGCAGGCGGGGCAAGCACGGTCGCCTCTGGCAAGCGTGAGATGGAGAGTGTTGACCGAGGCGTGATCGCCATGAACCAGGGTGGCGGAAAGGTCTACGTCGGGTGGCGAATGTTTGGGCTCGACCCAGGCAGCATTGGGTTCAACGTGTACCGTTCGACCGCGGGCGCGGCTGCTGTGAAGCTGAATACCTCGCCGATAACAGCCACGACCGACTATGTTGACACGGGTGCCGATGTAACCAAGTCCAATGCCTACCATGTCGCGCCGGTAATCGGTGGCGCAGAGCAAGACGCGAGCGCTGCCTACACATTGCCAGCTAACGCTCCCGCGCAGCAATTCCTCTCTATCCCGTTGCGCGATGGTGGCCTCAACTATTCGCAAGCGAATGTCGGTGATCTGGACGGGGACGGGCAATATGAATTGGTCGTCAAGTGGAGCAAGTCCGCAAATGTCGATCCTGGATCTCACACCACGGCGACAGCTACCGTTTATGTTGATGCCTACAAACTGGATGGTTCCTTTCTTTGGCGCGTCGACCTGGGCTGGAACCTCGAATCGGGCAGCGACTTCACGCCGCTGCTGGTCTACGACGTCGACGGTGATGGCAAAGCGGAGGTCATTACCAAGACCAGTGAAGGCACAACCGACGGCACAGGTGTGACCATTGGCGACACCGATGGTGATGGCAAGACGGACTATCGCAACTCCGATGGTCGGGTGCTCAGCGGACCTGAGTTCATGTCCATCTACAGGGGCACCGATGGCAAGGAATTGATCAGGACCAACTGGATCGCACGCGGCACTGTCAGCGATTGGGGTGACAGTACTGGCAACCGGAGTTGTCGCCAGCAAATGGGAATTGCCTACCTCGATGGGGCGCATCCCAGCATCATCATGTCGCGCGGGGTTTATGCCTATCAGGTCGTACAAGCGTGGGACTATCGAGGTGGCGCCCTGTCCAAGTTGTGGGCCTGGGATAATGGCGGGAAGGGACAGTCAGGCGAGTGGTACTCTTCGGCTCAATGCTTGCGCATGGGCGACGCCAACGGCGACGGATATGACGAGGTTCTGAAAGGTCCCCTGGCCCTGGATCACACGGGCAAGACCCTGTGGGACGAGAAACTGATCAAGGGACATGGCGACTTCTTCCACATCGGGATCCTGAATCCCGCCCGAAGCGGCCTTCAGATATTTCGCATTCTGGAGGCCGCGCAGGACAACGGTGTGGCCATGCTCGACGCCGCCACCGGAACCGTGCTCTGGGGCAAGACCATTGCAGGCGATGCTAGCCGTGGCTATTCCGCACACATCGACGCGCGATACAAAGGCGCCCAATGCTGGGCTGGACAAATCAATGATGACCTCTTGAACTACGATGGCAGCGTGATCTGCAACGGAACTAGTCCCTCCAAGGGCGACCATTGGGCCCCCATCTGGTGGGAAGGCGGTGTGACTCGTTCAATCACCAGCGAATTCTCGGGCAACGATGGTGTTCACATTTACCAATGGAATGGCGCGAGTTGCAGCCTCACCGAGTTGATGAAGACCGGTTCGGGAACGAGAATCACGCAAACCATAGCGGACATCCTGGGCGATTGGCGCGAAGAATTGGTGATTGGCCTCCCCAACGAGGTTCGTGTCTATTCAACGACAATCCCGGCAACCAATAGGCTCTACACCCTGATGCACAACCCAATGTATCGGCTCAATGTGGGACAGTCGGCTCAGCGCAATTTCGGTACTTCTCTTCCGGACTACTATCTCGGCACCGGCATGACCACACCCCCGACACCGGACATCAAGTACGTCGGCCCGCCCCACTAGCTGTTGGCCATGAGTGACCCGCAAGCTAGCTACACCCAGGAAGAGGTCAACGAGATCATCAGGCGCGCGCTGAGCACGCAGGCCAGCGATGAACGTGCGCTCAGTCACGCCGAGCTGGTGGAAATAGCGGGCGAGGCCGGGATCGAGCGCGAGGCCGTGGAGCGAGCCACCGCGGAGCTGGCACAGGCTCGCACGCAGGAGCTGGCCCGGCAGGTTGAGTCCCGCGCGATCGCAGCCGAGCGGACGGTGCAGCTCAAGCGGTTCGGGGCCTCGGCTGTCAGCTACTCCATCCTGAATGGGTTCCTC
>Ga0182027_10011630_pt1 | contig 12421 bp, 15 predicted proteins | sample 712E1DmetaG_FD_121300 | JGI IMG/M metagenome (GOLD analysis project Ga0182027, IMG submission 121300) | Permafrost microbial communities from Stordalen Mire, Sweden - 712E1D metaG (Illumina Assembly) | ecosystem: Environmental > Terrestrial > Soil > Wetlands > Permafrost | place: Sweden...
CGGAGACCGTGGACGTGCGGGGTCTCCGTAAGCGCCTGCGCCTGAGCCAGGGGCGTTTCGCCGATCGTTTTGGTTTGTCGGTGGATGCGGTTCGTCATTGGGAGTCTGGCCGCCGCCAGCCGGAAGCCGCTGCGCGTGCGCTTCTTATCGTCATTGCCGCCGACCCTGAGTTTGTGATGCGTTCCCTGGCTAAAAGTGCATGATAGCCAAGCGAAGACGCAGACATAAAATGCAGACGCCTTGACAACCGTAAACCGTAGCGATACAGTTTATATGTGATCAAGTCGTTCCGCCATTCCGGATTGGAGAAATTCTACCGAACCGGCAGCAAGGCTGGAATTCAGCCGCATCATGCCACGAAGTTGGAAGAGCAATTGACCCTGCTCAACCGCGCAAAGAGCGCCGGCGACATGGCACAGCCCGCATCGTGGAGATTACACGCGCTGCAAGGCAAAGAGAAGCTCTGGTCAATCTGGGTGAATGGAAACTGGCGCTTGACCTTCACTTTCGACGGCGAGGACGCGATCCTCGTGGACTATCAGGATTACCACTGAGAGGAAGATATGCCCACTGAAATGTACAACCCGGCGCATCCTGGCCGCGTACTGCGCGCCTACCTGGAAGGCATGAATATCACGCACGTGGCAAAGCACATCGGCGTATCGCGCGTAACGCTCTCCAAAGTGCTCAATTGCCGTGGAGGCATCTCGGCTGAAATGTCCATTCGACTCTCTTCCGCGCTGGGGACGCATCCGAGTTTATGGTTTGAAATGCAGAGCGATTACGATTTTGCCCAGGCGAGACGCAAGAAAATCCCGAAGATCGCTCTCCTTAGCAAAGCCGCATAGGAAGTCTGGGAGCGATGGAACCGGGATGAGGCCTCAAGACCCGCTCATCGCGATAGTGTCGCCGACCCAGAGGGTACTCAGACGGGGCACAGCTTTCATGGCTCATTGTGATTCTTATGACCGGGCCACATGCCCATTTCTTTCAATCTTGACGTATCATGATTTGTCATGATAGATTCAGGAGAACGATAGAGGTGCGCCATGACGGTTCAGACCCGCGAGAAATTCGCTACCCAGGTCAATTCTAAAATCCTGCGTTCAGTGCGGTCCATCGCTCAGAAGGAAGGTCGGCAACTTCAGGTCTTGATCGATGAGGCTCTGGCCGATCTGATTGAGAAGAGAAAGCAGGGCCGTCCGCGTGCCCATATCATGGCGGCCTACCAGGCCAGTCACGAGAAATTCGCGCCGCTCTACAAGAAGCTGGCTGAATGACCGACTATCTGACCGTCGTCGAGGTGCTGGCAATCCATGACGACCAAATCGAGCGTTATGGCGGCGCGTCCGGGTTGCGGGATGGCGGCCTGCTCGAAGCCGCCATTTTTCGGCCACAGACGGGCTATTATGCCGATCTGATAGAGGAAGCCGCCGCATTCTGGGAAAGCTTGTCGCAAAACCACCCCTTCATTGACGGCAACAAACGCACCGCCTTCGCCGCCATGTACACCTTCCTTGCCATCAACGAGGCCCGACTGACCGCGAGCGCTGGCGAGACAGAAGCCTTCGTACTCAACCTGTATGCCATCGGCTCGTTTGATTTCGAACATCTGTGCCAATGGCTGCGAAGCAGTGTCCTGTTTTAGGGCCGGCATCACGAGTTCATTGCCGCCGACCCTGAATTTGTGATGCGTTCCTTGGCTAAAAGTGCTTGAACACGAGTAAAGGGTCACCCGCCTGACAACTGCCTGAGTGGATGCGCGATTCCAATTCCGCCTCACCGACCTCCCCGGTCCCCAAAAGCGAGGGACCGGGGCCACCCGCCATTTATCTCTGAAGGTCACAACACGGCGCGGCGGTCGCGGGTCAAGACTTACCTTTTGTGAGACGGCGGACTTCCGGTAATAAACTACGGGTGGGGAGTAAAACTATGCCGCCGCCTAATTCGCTTCCGTGGATGGAAAGCGTGGATGCCAAAATGATCCGCGCTCACGAACACCTTGAGACGCTGGAGCGAGAAATAAAGGATTATCTATCGACAATCAAGGTCGAGATGGTCCTTAAAAATTCGCCCACTGAGCCGAGACCGTGGCTGGTGATGTGGGCAAACGACTATATCCCGCCGATACGCCTGAGCGTGTTGCTGGGGGATTGTGTTCACAACATGAGGTCCGCACTAGACAGCTTAGTTTGTGGCCTTGCAAAGACTGTCAAGCCGGACTGCACATGTAGAGGAGCGTTCCCGTTTAGAAAAGATCAAAACGATTGGAATGCTCACTTTAAGGATGATCTGAAGGGAGTGCCGCTCGACGCCCAAAAGATCATTAAAGAGCTTCAGCCGTGGGATGATCCATCGAAGGCAAACCCTTTGCTGATACTGAACAAACTCAGCAACGATGACAAGCACAGAACCTGTAATTTCACCCTGGCTTACAACCAAGATGCCGTTTTTAGAATTCATGGCAACGACGGAACTATTACTGATATCGCTTATAACGAGCCCATTTACCTTGGTGAAGTGCATACAGTCGTGTTGCCTATGTCCCCTGCGGCAGTTATGCCGAGCGCACGAGTTGAAGCAGCCGGACGGATGGTAATAAGCCTCCGCGATGAGAGCATTTGGGCAGCCGCGCCAGTCGAGGATGTCCTTCGATGCTGTTTCGATCATGTAGAGAGAGAGGTAATCAGCAAACTAAAACAGTTTTTTCAGCCATAACGACAACCGGGCAAGGAAGGGGCTAGACTGTACTCCAAGGAACTGTGGGTCACTGGCATCGCCTTCAACTTTCTGAAATCGTCGCAAGGAGACGAGTACCAATGAGCAAACTCGCCATAGCCATCATGCTTGCCGTGTTTGCATCTTGCTGTTATTCGCAAGATACTGCTCCGAAATCCGACCAACAAGATGCATCCGAAATCGCTGCGAAGAAAACTGTTTTAGGCGACCTCGTCACACGCAGGAACAACCTCCTTACTCAATCGGACGACATCGCCTCAATAGCGAAATCGTTGAATGGCTTCGATTTCGATAACGCGATGTCAATATCCGACCACGCACAGCACGGAATGATATACATGGATGCGGTGTACTGGTTTGTCAGCACATACGACAGAATGCAATGCGTCGAAGACAAGAATGTCGCTAAGGCTGTGCTTCAGGATCGCCTTGGTTTCTACGCACATTTGCTCGATTTGGCCGTTGATCGAACGAATGGGCAGCTAGGGTTAACCCGCGTACCTGCTGTGGCGCAGCAGGGGCAACGTATCAGAGACGAATTGCGGGCCGCGAAAGTTAAGCTGGATGAAATCGCCGCATCTCTGAAGTAATCGGAACACGATGGGCGAGTGCCCCAGGTCCCTCGCTTTTGGGGACCGGGGAGGTATGCAGGCCCGGTGTTCAAGGACAAGATACCCGTAAACCCGGAAGGCCCTCAAAATCCTTGAGGTTCGCGGTCAACAGAGCATAGTCATTTTCCATTGCCTGAGCGGCGATCCAGAGATCGTTGACCCGTGGTCTCGACGACCGGCCCGACTGTTTCATGAACGCGGCCAGGGGGCCGGTGGCCCCCCATCTATGAAGCCTCCAAAAGCAGTACGTGCTTGCTGAACTCACTTCCGGCCAGATACACGATGCCTTTGTCCATCGTGACCAGAACCATTCCATTGCGCACGGCCAGACCCAGCAGGTAGGCATCCGTGACCTGTTTGGTGCCAAACAGCCGCTTAAAGAACGGGCCGCACAGCGTGTGCCAGTCCTCGGCGATGGGCAGATAACGATAGCCCGGATGCTCCGCGAGCTTTTTCAGAATGGCCGTGGCCTCGGCCATTTCGATTTGCCCGGCGCGCGGCGCGGTCGCATTGCGCAGGAAGCCAGCTTCCGTGAAAGGGCAAATAGCCCAGCGGAGATCGGCAGCCGCATAGAACCACGCCTCGACAATCGGATGGTGAATATGATTCCTGTTCATCAGCGCATAGAGCACATTCACGTCCAGTAAATAGCCCTTCTCAGACAAGGGCATCCTCCGAGGCTTCCTTTATCATCTCCGGCGTGATGCGGTAGCCCGTGTCAGCGATCTCCAGATAGCCATGCCGATTCATGGCCAGCCGGGGCGAAGGGATTTCCTGACCCGTCGCCCGCTCGGCGCGGCGAATCAGTTCACTGACAGCAATGCCCAGCGAGACCCCCTTGGCATTGGCATACGACGAAGCAAAGGCCAGGGCGTCATTGTCGATGTGAAGATTGGTCCGTGTTCTCATAGAATCATTATGTACTATATTTGCATATGGTGCATAATTATTTTTACGGTACATGTATGAACAAGTGGTCCCTCGCCTTTGGGGACCGGGGATGCCGGCAGTCCCGGTATTCACGGACAAGATACTCGTAAGCCAGGGAGGCCCTCAAAATCCTTGAGGTTAGCGGTTAACAGAGCATAGTCGTTTTCCATTGCCTGAGCAGCTATCCAGAGATCGTTGACCCGTGTTCTCGGCGACCGGCCAGACTGTTTCATGAAGGCGGCCAGGATGCCGAAGGCGGAGGCCGTAAGGGAAGAAACATCGAGAACGGGCCGCTGTTGCAAACTGCGCAAGCAGCGGATGCGCAGCATCCGTGTTGCTGGATCGCAGCACGATTCGACCCCAAAGCTCAGCTCCCCGAGCGAAATTGCTGAAATGTAGACCTGCTCGTCTCCGGCGTTCTTGAGGACGGCTTGATTGGACATCTGCCCGCTGGCCAGCCCTACCCAGATAGAAGTGTCGAAGATCATCCCCACGGATTCGTAACCTCTTCATCGAATTCTCCACGGCTGTCCTTGAGCCAGGAATCGCCTTGGGCGGGGGTTAACTTTCCTCCCAGGCCAGCTATGGCTTGCGCTGCTGTCATGGTTCGCTTAGCGGGAACAATATGGGCTATTTCAGTGCGATTCCGCATCACGCTGACCGTTTCGCCAGTGAGAATGCGTTCCAGGACGGCGCTCGTGTTGCGTGCCAGATCGGAGGCGCTAATGACCTGCATTTTCATACCTCACCCACAAGAAATACAGAACAATACATACTGATACATACTAACCGCATTTTCAGCAAAAAGAAAGTGCTGACCGATCACCTACGGCGAGAATTTACCTTGCAGCCCCCGGCCTTCTAAGCCGGGGGCCGATTCTGAACTTCTCGACCGGCGCATACAGGCCGAGGCACGTCTCCAACTTCGATTCGGTGCCGCCTTGCGAGTCCCGAGCGGTTCATCGCCCACTCGTCAGTTACTCCACCGTCAACGCGACCGCAAACAGCCGACGCCTGTTCCCTAATCCCTAATCCCTATTCCCTGCCTTTTTCACCACCCCATCGCCGTCTGCACCAGCAACCAGCCATTCAATCCAGCGATCACTGCCGCCGTAAACCACGCCAGCCCTTGCAGCCAGCGCCCATTCACAAACTCGCCCATCCGCCGGCGGCTTCCGGTAAAGATCACCAACGGCACCACCGCGAAGCTCAGTTGCAGCGACAGAATCACCTGGCTCAGAATCAGCAGCTTTTCCGTCCCCTGCTCCCCCATAACGGCCACCACAATAATCGTGGGAATAATCGCCAGCGTGCGCGTAATCAGGCGCCGCAGCCATGCCGACACCTTAAGGTGGATGAACCCCTCCATCACCACCTGCCCGGCGAGCGTGCCGGTGATCGACGAGTTCTGTCCGCTGGCCAAGAGCGCGACGGCAAACAGCGTACTCGCGCCGGCCGCGCCCAGCAGCGGGCTCAGCAGCTTGTAGGCGTCCTGGATCGCCGCAACCTCATAGTGCCCGCTGCGATGAAACACCGCCGCCGCCACAATCAGAATGGCGGCATTCACAAACAGCGCCACCGTCAGCGCCAGCCCCGAGTCCAGGTTCGCCATGAAGATGGCTTCGCGCTTGCCTTCCGGCGTTCGCTTGTAGTTCCGGCTCTGCACAATCGAAGAGTGCAGATAGAGATTGTGCGGCATCACCGTCGCGCCCAGAATCCCGATGGCGATGTACAGCATACTAGGGTTGGTAACGATGGAAGCCGAGGGGATGAAGAGACTATGCAGTATCGGCCAGTAATCGGGCCGCGACAGAAACATCTGCACGCTGAACATCGCGATGATGGTGCCGATCAGCGCGATCACCATCGCCTCAATGTAGCGGAACCCCCAGCGCTGCAGCAGCAAAATAATCAGCACGTCCAAGCCCGTGATCAGCACCCCGTAGAGCAGCGGAATGTGAAACAGCAGATTCAGCGCAATCGCCGATCCGATCACCTCCGCCATATCGCAGGCGGCTATGGCGATTTCCGCGAAGAACCAGAAGACAAAGCTGACTCTGCGCCCAAAACTCTCGTGGCACAGTTGCGCCAGGTCCCGTTCCGTCGCCACGCCCAGCTTCAGGCTCAGGCTCTGCAGCAGAATCGCGATCAGGTTCGACGCCATGATCACGAACAGCAGCGTGTACCCGAAGCGCGAGCCTCCAGCGATGTCGGTGGCCCAGTTGCCGGGGTCCATGTACCCCACTGAGATAAGGAATCCGGGACCGATGAATCCCATTAACCGCCGCCAGAAAATCGGCGAGCCTGAAACGCGCACGCTCGAATGCACCTCCGGTAAGGAGGGCTTGATCGTCTCCGCGAGGGTCTCTGTTTCAGTGGCCATGGGAACGAGAGGGAAGCCGACGAGACTCCACAACCCAAGTATGGCACAAGTCATTAATTATGGTTAATGAATTTTCTTACATTAAATTACTGTGGATTTTTCCGGCCGCAGCCAAACCGCCTCCGCCGCCGGCCTCCCCAGAATGCAATTTCCCGTAGACAGTTCAATTGAAACGGTTTGGTCGTAGTTCTGGCTTATGACCCGCAGGCCCTTCCCCGGCCCGATGCCCGCCTGGTGCAGAAAGAGCAGCAACTTGGGATCGCGTTCGTGGAGGCTGGTGACGGTGTAGTGCCGCCCCTCCGCCGCCTCTGAAAGCGGAACCTCGCCCCGCCGTTTCCGCTCCACAGGATTCTCAGGCAGCACCGCATTTCCGTGCGGACACGCCCCGCCCTCGCCCAGTTTCTCCCGCAGCTTGGCCTCAAAGGCCGGTGAAACCGCGTGCTCCAGCTTCTCCGCCTCTTCGTGAATCTCGTGCCACTCCATCCCGAACACTTCGCTGAGCATGCGCTCGATAAGGTGGTGCCGCAGCGCGGTGCGGTAAGCCGTCTCCCGTCCCGCGGCGGTAAGCCGCACAATGCCATCCTCACCCACCTCTACAAATCCATCCCGCTTCAGCCGCTTCAGCGCCATGGTCACCGCCGGCGCGGACACCTCAAGCCAATGAGCCAGCATCGCCGGAATCACCTGGTGCCCTTCGGCCTCGGCCTCCAGAACGGCCTTCAGGTAGTTCTCTTTCGAGACATATAAGGAATCTTTCATCGCAGTGCTCCCCTCCAGTCTAATCGCTACAATGGAGATTCCCCACGATGGATCGTCGGCCCCGTTGAAGGGTCCATGCAGCGGGGTAGCGCCGGTCTCCAGACCCGCACGCCGTTGGCCGCGCCGATGCCTTGCTCTCGGACATACTTAATGCAGCTTTCAGTAGCATCCGAGAGAATGCTCCTTCACATTCACCCACAACAATTTCCGCGACCTTTCCCTACCATGCCCCTCGTGTGATCTCATGAAGGTGAGCGACCCACTCATGCCAATCGACAATCCGCAGCACATTCATCCTCTTTCTCAGTTTCTTCTCCAAACAACGCTCATCCTGACGTTCGCGCTGATCTTCTCTGCGGACGCCAGCGCACAACAGCCACCCGCCGAAGCATCTACTTCCGGCTGGCGCCCGCAGTTGCACTTCACCTCGCCGCCCAACTGGATCAACGATCCTAACGGCCCCATCTTCCTCAATGGCCAGTATCATCTCTTCTTCCAGCTCAACCCGTTCGGCGACCAATGGGGCCACATGAGCTGGGGTCATGCGGTGTCGTCCGACCTGGTCCACTGGAAGCAGCTCCCCGTTGCGCTGCCGGAAGAGAACGGCGTGGCCATCTTCAGCGGTTCCACAATAGAAGACAAAGACAACACCAGCGGACTGTGCGGCAGCGCCGGCGAAAAGACACCCGGCTGCCTGGTCGCCATCTACACCGGCAACTCGCCCGGCACGGAAACGCAGATCGCCAAGCAGACCCAGAACATCGCCTTCAGCCGCGACGGCGGCGCTACGTGGACAAAATACCCGGGCAATCCCGTAATCGATCTCGGCCTCAAGGACTTCCGCGACCCCAAGGTCTTTTGGCACGGCGCCAGCAAGAGCTGGGTGATGGTGGTCGCGCTCCCCACGTTGCACAAAGTCCGTTTCTACCGCTCGAGCAACCTGCGCCAATGGGAACAGGCCGGTGAGTTTGGCCCCGCGGGCGCGGTGTCGGGCGTTTGGGAGTGCCCCGATCTTTTCGAACTCCCGGTGCGCGACGACAACGGAAACCTCGACGGCAGCCGCTGGGTGCTCAACGTCAACGTCAATCCCGGCGGACCAGCGGGCGGCTCAGGCGATCAATACTTCGTCGGCAAATTCGACGGCTCTCATTTCACGATGGACCACCCCAACTCCGGCGCGCACTGGGCCGATTGGGGCAAGGACTTCTACGCCTCGACATCCTTCTCGAATCTGCCGCCGGGTCAGGACCCTATCTGGATCGCGTGGATGAGTAACTGGCAGTACGCCAGCAAGCTGCCCTCTCTGCCCGGCCGCGGCGAGATGACCCTGGCCCGCAGCCTTTTCCTCAGGGAGCCGCCCGCACATCCGGCGCCAACTCCCGGCCAGGAGCCGTTGCAACTGGTGCAGCTGCCTGTGCTGCCGATTCCAAACTACAAACCCTATGCGGCCATGTTCGGCGCCCCGCAGTTTGAGTCCATAGCAGCCGCCAATGCGCGGCTGGCCAAAGGCAAGTCGCCCGGCAGCGTCTTCGTAGTGCGCTTTGACCTGGAACCCGGTGAAGGCGTCGAGGCAGGCATCCGTCTTAGACGCAGCTCGGCCGATCCCAACGCACCCGCACAGGAAGAGACCCTGGTCGGCGTGAACACGGAAAAGGGCCTGCTCTTTCTCGATCGCACCCACTCCGGAAAGACCGACTGGTCTCCCGATTTCCCCGCGCGCATGAACGCCAGGCTCAAGCATCCGCAGCTTGGGTCGATCCGCCTGGAGATTGTGGTGGACAAGAACTCGGTTGAAGTGTTCGCCGACGACGGCGAGACCGTCCTCACCAGCCTCATCTATCCTTCAGAATCAAGCCAGGGAATGAGTTTCTACGCCACGCCGATGCCTCCTGGCTTCGGACCCGCCCGCGTCCGCGACATAGAACTCTTCCCCATCGAGCAGTCAACCGCCGGAAAGTAAATCGCGCACCCTTCGCCGCCAAAAAACTAAAGCCCCCAGCCTTCGCAAGAAGACCGGGGGCTTTAAGCTGTTCCCTAACCACTAATCACTAACCACTGCCTCTCAGTTCTTGACCCGAACCTTTGGCTCGACCGACAATCCCGGCCGCAGCAGGTGATTCGGATCTTCATTGGCAAGATCGGTGAAGTCCACGCGCACCGGAACCCGCTGCACCACCTTCACGTAGTTTCCGGTCGCATTCTCGGGCGGGAAGAGCGAAAGCACCGATCCTGTGGCCCCGCCGATCTGCGTCACCTTGCCGTGATAGCTCTTGCCCGTTGCGTCGACCCCAATTTCAACTGACTGGCCGGCCGACATGTGCTTGAGCTGCGTCTCCTTGAAGTTCGCCGTGATCCAGAGATCGTCGAGCGAAACCAGCGTCAGCAGGTTCTGTCCAGCCGCAACATTCTGGTTGACCTCGACGCTCTTGCGCGTGATGATTCCCGCCACCGGAGCCACGATCTTGGTGTAGCTCAGATTCAGCTTCGCCTGGTCTAACTGCGCCTGCGCCTGTGCAACCTGGGCCTGCGCCTGCTTGGCGCGCGCACTTTGCGCGGCCACCTGCTGCGGACCGGTCTGCGCGTACTTCAGCATCGCCTGCGCCTGCGCCTCGCGTTCGTGCGCAACCCGAATGCCGTCCGCGGCGGCCTGCTGGCCGGCATTCGCATCCGCCAGCGCGGCCTTGGCAGCGTCGGCTGCGGCCACCGCCGCATCCCACTGCTGCTTGCTGATGACATCTTTCTCCACCAGCGGCTTGTAGCGCTCAAGATCGGCCTGCGCCTTGGTGCTGTTCGCCTGGGCCTGTGCCACACGCGCCTTTGCCGACTCGAATTGCTTTTCAGCCTGCGCCACGCTTGCCTGCGTGCCGCTCACATCGGCGCCTGCCGAAGTCAGATTGCTTCCCGTATTCACAGTCGCGATGGGCACGGCCACGTTGGCCGCGGCTGCATTCGCCTCCGCGCTGGCCAGCGCCGCTTCGGCATTCTCGACAGCAACCTGGTAGTCTGCCGGGTCCAGCTCGGCGATCGTCGTCCCGGCCGGCACTTGCTGGTTTTCCGCGACGTCCACCTTCAGCACCTGGCCGCCAATGCGCGAACTCACCTGGATCAGGTGACCGTTCACCTGCGCGTCGTCGGTATCTTCGCTGTAGGTCGAGCGCCACCACAGTCCGGCAGCAACGATCGCAACCACAATGACAACCACGATCAGAATGCCCCGGCGCCGCGACTGCGGCTGCACCATCTCTGTCTCTGCTATCGATTCGTTCGAGGCCGGTATTGGATTAGTATCCGCCACGTTTACTTCCCTCCCAAATATGTCTTATAGCTCATGCCCGCGCCCAGCGCCCGCGCCAGGCTCAGCTTCGCCATGTTGTGCCGGTAGAGGCTTGCCACATACTGATCCTGGGCCTGCGCCACCGACTGCTGCGCCTGGCTCACTGCCAGGTTGTCGCTCACCCCGTTGGCGTAACGCTCCTGCGCTTCCTTCAGTTCTTCGCTGGCCAGCGCCACACTCGATTGCGCCACTTCCACTTGGCTTCGCGCACTCTGGATATCGAGCAAGGCGTCGCGCACATCGGCGTCCACCTGCGCGCCCTTGTCGCTTGACTGCGCCCGCACCGTGTCCAGTTGCGCCTGCGCCGTCTCCGCTTCGCTGCGGAATCCAAACTCCTTGAACAACGGCACGCTGATGGCGCCCGTCGCATCCCCGGTTCCGTGCGAACTGGCCAGATTCACCCCAATGTCGCCGTAGTCGCCGTTGAACGTGAACGTCGGATAACGGTCCGCCGTTGCAGCTTTGCGTTGCAACTCGGCTGCCTTGGTCAGCTCCACTATTGCGGCAAGGTCCTTGCGATTGGCGTGCGCCTCGTGAATCGCCGCATCCACATCGATCTGATCGAAGGCCGCGTAAGGAGCCTTGTCCGACAGCGTAAACTCTTGCGCCAGCGGCAGGCCGATGGTCCGCGCCAGCGCCAACTTGTCTTTCTCTAAAGAATTTTGAGCCACAATCAACCGCTGCTGCAGCGTCTGATAGTCCACCTTCGCGCGCAGTCCATCGATCGCAGGCGCCGTCCCCGCATCGTGATTGGCAACCGCCTGATCCAGAGAAACCTTGGCAGTGGCCACCTGCGCTTCCACGCTGTTTACCTCGGTCTCGTCGGCCACTGCCACCAAGTACGCATTGCCCACCGTCAGCACAACCAGATCCTGTGCATCCTGGGCAGACAACTGCGCGGCCGCAAAGTTGTGCTTCGCCGCCAGGTAGTTGCGCAGCGACGCAACATTCACCAGCGACCAGCTCAGCGACGCCCGCACATCCGTATAGCCGAACGGTCCAATGATCTTGGGAAAGCCCGGAATTCGCAGACCCTCCGACGGCAGATCCACCTGCATCAGGCTCTCCTGGGCTTTGAAGTCAACCTCGGGCAGCAGCGCCTGCAGCTCGTTCAGCCGCTGACCTCGCGCCGCATTGGTTTGAATCCCGCTCAGAATCACGCCAAGATTCGTCTTCAGGCCGCGCTGAATCGCCTCGTCGAGCGACAACTCGACCGGCTGCGCCGTTGCTTCCCCCGCGGACACGCTGCCCTGAAAGCTTTGCGCCGTCGGCCCGTTTGGCGCCGCTCCAGATGCGGGAATATTCAGCGTCTGCGCTCCCAGCCCGCCCGCGGCTAGCAGCGCAAGGCTCAGAAGTCCCGCGCAGGCGCAGGGAAAGTTCGTACTCTTCATCGAATATTTTGACGGAATCAAGGTTTTTCAACTCACTGCGAAACACGGATGATGGAAAATTGTCTGCCCCTAATAGATGCACAACTCTGGGCGTAGGGTTCTTATTTGGATTGTATCGAACCGGCCGCCGGGTGCCCCATTCATGCGAGCGGGTGCCCCATTCATGCGCGCCCTTTGCGCATGAGTGGGATTCAATCAAAAGTAGCAATCGAGAGAAATCAGCCGGGTGCCCCATTCATGCGCGCATTTTGCGCATGAGTGGGATTCAATCAAA
>Ga0182027_10011631_pt1 | contig 12421 bp, 11 predicted proteins | sample 712E1DmetaG_FD_121300 | JGI IMG/M metagenome (GOLD analysis project Ga0182027, IMG submission 121300) | Permafrost microbial communities from Stordalen Mire, Sweden - 712E1D metaG (Illumina Assembly) | ecosystem: Environmental > Terrestrial > Soil > Wetlands > Permafrost | place: Sweden...
ATGACGACCAATGGGGTGTTGGTCTGGTCCGTCTCGCTCAACAATACCAACGGGCGCACTCCTGTTTCCGGCCTGGTGCAAGGCAGCGACGGCACCCTTTACGGCACAACCCCAAGCGGCGGCGCCAACGACCTGGGCATCGGGGGCGGCGGCACGGTGTTCGCGATCACCACCAACGGCGTGCTGACCAGCCTGTACTCCTTCGCGGGCGACGCCAATGGCGCTGTTCCCACGGCCGGTTTGGCGCTGGGACCTGATGGCAGCCTTTACAGCACCACCACGGAAGGCGGCAACACGACGCTCAATTCCGGCCTTGGATTTGGCACCATCTTTGACATCACGACCAATGGCGTGATTACCACTCTGGCCACATTCGACGGGACCAACGGCTTTTCTCCGCGAGGCGCTTTGGCGCTGGGCAGCGACGATAATTTTTACGGCGCCACCGCTCAAGGCGGCGTGGCCTACCCCTTGGGCTACGGGACGATTTTCCGGGTGACGATGAACGGAGGGTTGACCAATCTGCTCTCATTCAACGGCAGTGTTGACGGCGCTTATCCGAATGGCGGCCTGACGGAGGTCAATCCCGGCGTTTTCTACGGAACCACACAACAAGGCGGCTCGAACCATCTGGCTGGCGGCGGCGATGGCACGGTGTTCCGGTTCACCAGTCCGGCGGGTCCGCCGGGGATCGCGAATGTCCTCCCCATGCTTGTGCCAGTGGAGGTGGAAATTACCATCACCAACAGCGCGTTCAGCCCCAACGGCCCGCTCACATTTACATTGGATGCCAGCGATCCCGCCGGAGCCTACATTACCACCAACGGCATTTTCCAGTGGGATCCTGCTTGCGAGCAAGGCAGCACCACCAACCTCATCACCATCTGGGCCACCGACAGCGGCAACCCGCCCCAGAGCAACTCCATGAGCTTCACGGTCACTGTGGGCGATTGCGTGCGGGTGAGCGTCGGCGCCAGTGCGGTGCAGATCGGCATGAACACTTGTGTTCCGGTCAATCTCCTGTCCACCGTCAGCTTGACCAATCTCAATTTCTCGATCTTTACACTGGCCAATCGCTTCACGAATTGGGCAGCCAGCGCCAGCAACCCGGCTCTCGCCTCCGCCGCGGTCCAGGCGGCTGATGCTGCGCGGCCGCAGTTCAATTTTGCCGTCCAGAACGGGCAGACCCTGCTGGGCGCCTCGTTCCTGGGGTACATTTGTGTTGACGTCTTGCCCATCCACGACTCGGCATTTGCGCCGTTGCTGGTCACCAATATTGTGGCGACGGAGGCGGACAGCACGCTGGCAGAGAGTGTCTTTGGTAAAAAAGGCAAGTTGGTGTTGATTGAAGGCAGTCCATTGCTGCGGGCATGGCGCGGGACCAATTCCACCCCCATGCTGACGCTCTTCGGCAACCCTGGAATCACTTATCTGTTGATCTCCACCACCAACCTTTCCCCGCCGATCACGTGGACCCCGTTCATCAGTGTCACCATGACCGATCTGTTTCAGTATATTTATCCCGGCCCAGCCACCAACCAGTTGCAGATTTTCCGGGCCGTGGTTCAGCCTTGATGCGCCCCGCCCTTTTGCAGCCGCCCGCACCGCCAGTTATCAATCCCGAATACTGACAAAGTTCCGGCTACTTCTCCTTGGCCGGCTTGCTCGCGCCCTTTTTCCCTCCAGCCATCATCAGGGCGCCCACGACGAAACCCACGCCGAAGAACCCAAAATACATGTACCCGGCCGGTTGCTGCAGCCCGCTGGGCAGAATCGGCGGCATCTGGAGTTTGGCGGGTTGTGGATTGTGCATTCCCATGATGACGAGAAGCGCAAGCACGGCGAGGATGAGGATAGTTTTAAAGAGCAGCTTGAGATTCATAGTGCCTTTCGTTGGTGTGCGCAAACAATACGCAACCCGGCATACGGCGTCAATGCCAATCGCGCTGGAAATCAAATCGTAACTTTGAACTTTAAACTTCGAACTTCAAACTTCAAACTCACCCCCGGCGCACATGAGCATCGTTACCAAGCGGGGAGACAACGGCAGCACCGGATTGATGTACAACCGGCGGGTTTCCAAATGTCACCCGCAGGTCGAAGCCTATGGGGCCGCGGATGAATTGAACGCCGCGCTCGGCGTGGCCCGCGCCTCCGCGCGGCATCCCTTTGTGCGCGAACGGCTGCTGGACATTCAACGTGACCTGGTCACCCTCATGGGCGAACTGGCCACCCACCCGGAGGATTTGCCGCGCTACGCCAAGGACGGCTTCTCTCTCGTTACCCCGGAAATGACGGCGAAACTGGACCGCGTTGTTCAGGAAATCGAAGCGCGGAACGTGTCCTTCAAAGGCTGGGCCACGCCGGGCGCCAATCTGAGTTCCGCGACCCTGGATGCGGCCCGCGCGATCTGCCGGAGGACCGAACGCCGGGTCTGCGCGTTGCAGGAGAATCACCAGCTTCCGAACCGCGAGATCATTGTTTTCCTCAACCGCTTGTCCGACACGCTGTGGCTGTTGGCCCGCTGGGTGGAAAGCCAGGCCAATGGTGAATAGGGAATGGTGAATCGTGAATTATGAAGGGTGACTCCCGCTCCCTTTTCATCGCCTCAAACCTCCGGCTTCCCACCCTCGGCCTTCGACCCCCACGCCTCAGGTTTCAGGATTTTCTCGAAGGATTCCACCGGCTCGATTTCGATGCGGTTTGAATCCGCCGGCTTGGCGGCGGCGGGTTTCGACTCCGGCCCCCGGCTCTCGACCCTCGCCCCTCGAACCGGTTTGGCAGCGGCCGGAATCAGCGGCATTTTCGGCGGGGCCGCCGGCTCCTCCTCCTCCACTTCGGCCTCGCGGGAAAGAATGTGGAAGCTGGTCCGCTTTTCCAGCCAGGTGCGATAGCGCGCGAAAGTCCACATGCCGCTCTCCGCGCCGGTTTCCAGCGAGGAAATGATTTTGAAGAAGTCGCGGTTGCGGATGAAGTTTTTGATCGGCATGGTGCTTTTGAGCACTTCGCATTCCGGGACGCAGATGTTCAGGTTGGCCCGGAATTGCAGGCGCTGGGAAACGACCGCGATCAGGCAGTCGGCCAGTTGCGCGGCGATGTTGCTCTGAATTTCCGGGGGAAAGGCATTGACCACCCGTTGCAGCGCCTCGGCGCAATTGGACGAATGGACCGTGGCCAGCACCAGGTGCCCGGTCTCCGCCGCGTTCAAGGTCAGGCGCATGGTTTCCGGCTCCCGCATTTCCCCCACCATCAGCACGTCCGGGTCCTCGCGCAAACTGTCCAGCAACGCCTGTTCAAAACTCGGCGTGTCGCGCCCCACTTCGCGCTGCCGGATGAACGCCCGCCGCGGGCGAAAGGTGAATTCAATCGGATTTTCAATCGTCACGATGTGCCGGGCGTCGCTCAGATTGATCGTCTGGACCAGGGCCGCCAAAGTGGTGGATTTGCCGCTGCCGGTCGGGCCGCTGATCAGGACCAGGCCGTGGGCATGGTTGACCAGTTGTTTGAAGTCCGGATGCAGGTTCAAACTTTCCAGCGTTGGCTGGAAGGCCGGCAGCAAACGAATGGCAAAACCAATCCCGCGCGAAGTTTGCAGGATGTTGAGCCGGCAGCGCAGCCCTTCCATCGTCTTGGACATGTCGAACGAGCGCTGCGTCAAAAAGCGCGGCCAGTTCTCGGGGCCAATCAGGCTGCGGGCGCTTTCGAGCAGAATTTCCGCCGCGCACGGCTCGCCCACCGAGCGCAAGCTCCCGCGCACGCGGATGACCGGGGACAATCCGGGTTCCAGGTGAAGGTCGCTGGCTCCCTCAACCTTGGCCAAAGCAATCAGAGCGTGCAGATTCACGGTATGTTTTTCAACACCTCCGGGCGCCACAAGTTTCTCTCATAACAATCCGTCGCTCAAATGGTCTCTTAAAGCCGCTCGCGGCCGGAATAGCCGGTTTCCAGGTCGTGCCAGAAGCCGATGTCGTCCTCGTCGCGCTCCCAACAGAGGAAAACTTCCTTGCCCTCGCGCAGGGAGGGGAAATCTATCAGGCCGCGCTTCAAATCCTTGACCTGGATCTGGCGGCGGTGGAATTCCATCAGCACGTCGCGGCATTCGGCCAGGGTTTTGATGAGGTCGTTGACGGATTTGCCGCCGGCGTCGCAGCCCTCGGCCAGGAGTGCGCCCACGCGCTTGTCCAGGCTCTTGAGACGGTCGGCGCATTTATCCAGCCCGTCCAGCCAGGCGCGGACGTCGGGCAGGAGGGCGCGGGCTTCCGCCACCGTGTAATGTTTGGTGAACTGGGAGGGCATGAAGGGGTTCAGGTGGCGCCGCCGTCAAAAAACTGGAGCTTCTTCTTGACATCCTCGTTGGATTCGACGGAGAGGGATTTCTTCCATGTCTCCATCGCCTTGCCTGGCTGGCCCAGGGCCATGTAAACGTCGCCCAGGTGGTCGAGGATGGTCGCGTCCGCCGCCGGGGAAAATTCCACGGCCTTGAGCATCCAGGGCAGGGCTTCGCGGGGCAGCTTGAGCTTGAACAAGACCCAGCCCAGGCTGTCGAGATAGGCGGCGTTTTTGGGCTCCAGCTTGACGGCTTTCTCAATGTAGGCGCGGGCCTTGGCCAGGTGTTCGCCCCGGTCGGCCCACATGAAGCCCAGGTAGTTGAGCGCTTCGGCGTCGTCCGGCCCCAGGTCAATGCACTTCTGCAAGTAGTCGGCGGCCTGCTCCCACTGATGGTTGCGTTCGTAGACGGCGCCCATTTGAAAATAAAACTGCCGGTCCAGCCGGGACGGATTGCCGGCGCGGGCCATGGTCTCCGCCGCGGCCAGATGCCGCACCGCTTCGCCATAATCCTTGAGCTGCGAATAGACCAGCCCGCTGAAAAACTCGCACTCGAAGCTGTTGGGAAAGCGGGCGCGCGCCTGATTGAGGATCTGCACCGCGTCGTCCCCGCGGTTCAGGTCGGCGCGGACCAGGGCCAGACGGTAGTAGGCCGATTCGAGTTTCTGGTCCCAACGCAGCGCGTTTTCAAAATCCGCCGCCGCCTCGGGCAGTTTTCTGTCCGACTGGGCCATGACGCCCAGGTAGAACCAGGCCTCCGGATGGACCGGGTCGTCCCGCACCACGGACTGGAATTGTTTGGTGGCATTGGTCCAGTCCTGGGCGTTGAAGTAGAGGACGGCCAGCTTTTCGCGGAGCGCGGCGCGCAAGAGCGAGCCTTCCGGGGATTCGCCCGCCAGTTTGTTGTAGATGGCCGCCGCTTTTTTCATATCGCCCAGGCGCCCGTACGTGTCTGCCGTGCGCTCCCACAACGGCGGGGAGGAAAACTTCAGGGCGGCCGCCCGATCCAGCAGCGCGGCGGCGCGAAGGCGCGCGGCGGCGGTGTCCTTGTTTTGCGTTCCCAGGTAAACGGAATAGAGATTGGCCAGCGCAATGAGGTCGGGCGGCTGGTTGCGGATATGTCTGGCCGCCCGGTCCAGAGTTCGGAGCGCTTCCGCCGGTTTTCCCGTTTGCATCAAAACTTCCAGTTGACTCTCATAGCCTTCCAGGGAATCCGGGCGGCGTTCAATGGCCTGGCGGCTGGCGGCGATGGCCGCATTGGTCTGGCCGGCCTGCAAATCCGCCCGCGCCAGCCAGCCGAGAATCGCCACCGACGCGTCCGGGCGCTCGGCGACTTTGGACAAAAGCGCGGCGGCTTTTTGGGGCTGCTGCTCCTGGAGGAACTGCTGGGCCAGTTCCAGGGCCTTCGCCTCATTGCCCGGATCCGCCAGGACGGATTTATAGAACTCCTCCACCGCCAGATTGTGCTGGCCGTTGGTCTCGTAGCTAATCCCGGCTGCATAGTGCGCCAGGGCCTCGGCGTTGCCTTTGCCCGTCGGCACCGCATCGGCCGAATCGTCCTCCGTTGCGGCATCCTCGGCGGCCACGGCGTTGGTCGCCGACGGCGCCCGGGCTTTGGCCGCGGGCCGGTGCGCCGGCGCCGTGGCACAGCCGCACCAAAGCAGCCCGGCGCAAGCCAGGAAAGAAACTGACAGGCAAATCTTCATGCGTGGGTCCGGGGTACAGTGGCACCGCCTCCGCTAACTGGCGGGCTGCGCCCGGCGTACCGGGAAAATCCTTGGCTGCTCCCGGCTATTTCTGCCAGGTGCGTTTCTTGTGGCGGTTGGCGCGCAGCTTTTTGCGCCGCTTATGTTTATTGATCTTGCTTTTCCGGCGTTTTTTTAATGATCCCATACTTTATGTTTTTAGTGCGTCGTTAATATACCACCTTATTGAGCGGATATTCAATAATTCCTTCGGCCCCGGCGGCTTTGAGCAGCGGGATCAACTCCCGCACCACTTTCTCATCAATGATTGTCTCCACCGCCACCCAGCCCGGCTGGCTCAAACTGGCGACCGTGGGGTTGCGCAGCGCGGGCAGCGCGCGCAAAAGCCGCTCCAGATTCTTGCGCTCCAGATTCATCTTCAGCCCGACTTTGCTCTCCGCCTCCAGCGCCCCGCGCAGCAGCATGACCAGGGTTTCGATTTTTTGCCGCTTCCACCGGTCTTTCCAGGAATTATGATTGACAATAAGCCGCGGGGTGGAAACCAGCAGCGTGTCCACAATCCGCAGGCGGTTGGCGCGCAGCGAGGAACCGGTCTCGGTGATTTCCACGATGGCGTCCACCAACTCGTGCGCCTTGACCTCGGTCGCGCCCCAGGAGAATTCGACCTCGGCCTTGACGCCGTGCTTGCGCAGATAGCGCTTGGTGATGTTGACCACCTCGGTGGCGATCCGTTTGCCCCGCAAATCCTTGACCGACTTGACGCGCGATTCCTCCGGCACGGCCAGCACCCAGCGGGCCGGCTGGCTGGTCGCTTTGCTGAACTGGAATTCCCCCACCTCGCGGACGTCCGATCCATTTTCCACCACCCAATCGTGCCCGGTGATGCCGCAATCCAGGTAGCCATGCTCCACGTATCGGCTGATCTCCTGGGCGCGGATGAGCCGGATCATCAGATGCTCGTCATCCACATAAGGGATGTAAGAGCGGCTGCTGACCTGGATGTTGAAGCCCGCTTTGGCCATCTTGGCTAGGGCGGCGTCCTGCAAACTTCCCTTGGGCAACCCCAGCTTCAAAATTTCTGCTTTACTCTTCATATTGCGATGCGTTCCGTTTGACGCGGGGCCGCCAATACTTCTTGCCGGATTCCTTCACCCGCGTGATGGGGTTGATTTTCCACTGTCGGCGCGGCAATGCCAACTTTTTCTTCCTGGCTTTCATCTGGTTTGGAGCGCGCGGCTTTTCACTTCCACACTGTTTGCCGGCCCTCCACGCGAATTTGCCCGCGCGCCAGCGCCGCAATCGTCGCGGGATAAACGACCCGCTCGGCCTCCTGGATGCGGGCGTGCAAGGTGGCGGGCCTATCCCCCGGCAGAACGGGCACGGTTTGCTGCGCCAGGATCGGGCCGGTGTCAACGCCCTGGTCCACAAAATGAACCGTCGCGCCGGTAAACTTCACGCCGTATTCCAGCGCCTGCTTCCAGGCCTCCAACCCGGGGAAAGCCGGCAGCAACGCCGGATGGATGTTCACCACCCGCTGCGCGAACGCCCGCAAAAATTCGCCTTTCAAAATCCGCATGAACCCGGCCAGCGCCACCAGGTCAACTTCCGCCTCTTGCAGCGCCTGAATATAAGCCGCCTCGGCCTTTTCATCCAGTTTGGTGCGAAACTTTCCCGGCGCGATGAAAACCGCCCGCAGCCCGCGCTCCCGCGCCCGCTCCAGGATGCCGGCGTTTTCCACATCGCTGATGACAATGGCGACTTCCGCCGGGATTTGGCCGGTCTTGCAGGCGTCGGCAATGGCGGCGCAATTGGAGCCTTTGCCGGAACCAAGGATGCCGAGACGAAACTTTTTCCCGCCAGTCATGTCTCTTACATCCATTAGATCGCCTCAATTCGCAAGCCTGAACCAACCCGTCAATTTCGAAATTCTGCCCCGACTTGACCCAAAGTCGTTTGTGACACATTATTTTCCCATGAAGACAGTCTCAGTCCGTGATTGACCGGCGGCCGGACCGGACCCAAATCAAACATGCTTGTTGAGTTCACAAAAATGAATGGGGCGGGGAATGATTTCGTGTTGATTGATAACCGCGCCCAAAAACTCAAGCTGGACGGCGCCCAGATCGCCCGGATTTGCGACCGTCATGCCGGCGTGGGCGCCGACGGGCTGATCCTGCTGGCGCCCTGCTCTTCCGGGCGGGCGGACTGGGCCTGGGATTTCTACAACAGCGACGGCGGCAGCTCGGAGATGTGCGGCAACGGCGCGCGGTGCTTCGCCCGTTTTGTGCGGCGGCTGACCGGCGCGAAAAAAAACCTCACCTTTGAAACCCGCGCCGGAATCATCTCCGCCAGTTTCCACGGCCAAAGAGTCACGGTGAGCCTGACTCCCCCAAAGGACTTGCGCCTCAACCAAACCGTTGCTTTGAGCGCCGGGAAAACCACCATCCATTCCGTGGACACCGGTGTGCCCCATGCCGTGCTCTTCGTCCCGGACGCGGACCAGGCGATGGTTCAGACCCTCGGGCCGGAAATCCGCCGCCACGCCCATTTCGCCCCGCGCGGAACCAACGTCAATTTCGTCCAATTGTGCCCGCCCGGCGCCATCCGCGTGCGCACCTACGAGCGGGGCGTGGAAGGCGAAACGCTGGCCTGCGGCACGGGCGTGACCGCCTCCGCCTTGATTTCCGCCGCGCTGCACGGCGTGGCCTCGCCGGTGCCGGTGCGGGTGCGGGGCGGCGATTTGCTGGAGGTGAGTTTTGACAAGAAAGACGGCCAGTTCCGCAACGTGCGATTGACCGGCCCGGCCGATTTTGTGTTCGACGGAAAAATTCTCGTCTGACTGGCGGCGCGCCGGGTTGTCTTTCCTTTTTCTGCGCGGCCGTTTCTTGCTAACTCGTTTTCCGCGCCACCCAATCCCACAGGAGAAAAGTGCAGGCAAAGAACGGATAGATGCCATAAAGAGTGTCGCTGACCGAATGTGACCGGCGATCCACCGCAACGAACACTTGCACGCAGAAGAGCGCAGCCAAACAGGTCACGATTGCGCCTGGAACAGAAACAGGGATGTGAACCATCCCCAAAGGTTTAAACCATCGTGTTTTCATGGGACGAACATTGGGATGATATGATGATAACTTTGCATGTAAAAGTTGATTAAACGCTTGTTTTTATATCATTTATACGCATAATCTTCTTTGCACTTTGCATCACAAAGTAAAAGTTGTCAACCCCTTTTTCTTGGCAATTTCTTTCATTTTGTCCGGGTTGGCCGTTCGCAAACGCTATTTCGATTGGGTCTCGCCGATGGCCAGCAGTTCGTGGCGCGTGCGGTAGATCAGGGTCCCCTCCGAAACGGCCGCCGTAGAAAGGCAGGTTTCGTTCAGGGTGTTGGTCGCGGTGACGGAGAAGCTTCCGTTGGCCGGGATCACATAGACATTTCCAACCTCACTCGTAAAATACAGGGTCCGCCCGTCGGACACCGGGGACGCGGTAAATCCTTCCGACCCATTCCCGATCCGTTCGCTATAGCGGATCGCGCCGGACTTGGCTTCGAAACAGGTCACGATTCCGTTATCGGCGCAGCCGTAAAGAAAGTCTCCGACAACAATCGGCGTTTGCATGTAGTTTCCCTTGCGCTCCTGCTGCCATGCCACGCCGGCGTTGGTCGCTCCCGCTCCCGTTGCCGTGAGGTCGCCATGCGCATCGAGGCGAACGGCGCGCATCGGCCGTTGCGATCCGTGGGCGCTGGTGAAATAGGCCAGGCCGCTGGCGACGATGGGCGTGGGCACCGGGATGTCGCCGCCGCCGTCCAGTTTCCAGATTTCCTTGCCGTCGGCGAAGTCGTAGGCGCCGCTGTGGTGCCAGCCGTTGACCAGAATCTCCGTTCGATCACCCGCCTTGGCCACCGCCGGCGTGCCCCAGGTGGGAACGTCCTGCCGCGCCGTGCGCCATAATTCGCGCCCGTCGCCCAGATCAAACTCGGCAACGAACGAATCCCCCAACACATCGCACTGCACCACCACCTTGCCTTCATGAATCACCGGCGAACTGGAAAATCCCCACTGCGCGCTCGGGACAAGATAGTACCCGGACTTCATCGGGCCTAGGTCTTTTTTCCACAGCAGCTTCCCCTCCCGGTCAAAGCAGAACAATCCTTCCGAGCCAAAGATGGCCGCGATCCGTTGTCCATCCGTCGCCGGGGTCGAATTGCAGTGGGTTGATTTGGGATGTCGTTTGCCCCGTGGAACCCCTTCGTAGCCCAGCTTATCCCACGCGATCTTCCCCGTGTCCTTCTCCAAGGCCAACAAGCGCCACTGATGCGAGTCCTGGTCGTTTGCCGACCCGATGTCGCCGTAAAGCCCCACCTTCACATCCTGATTGCCGGGACCGACCGCGGTAATGACATAGACAACCTTTCCCCAAATAATGGGCGACGAATGCGCCAACCCGGGAATCGAGGTGTGCCAGCGGAGGTTCTCCCCTTTCTCGATATTCCAATGGATTGGCGTCGGCGCGCTCCCCTCCACGCCGCTGGCATCCGGACCGCGGAACTGGGGCCAATCGGCAGCCGTGGCGCAGCTTGTCCAAAGGACAGCCAGGAAAACCCCTGCTCTGCGTGTGTTGCTCACGCCGGAAAGGAAACACATAACCCGCCGCGCCGTCAAGCGCCCCAATGCTCAGGAGTGCAAGGCAACCCGATTCCGCCCCCGCCGCAAGTTCCCGCTGGCTTCCGCCGTTGGGTGCGGCTATTCTGCCCGCCGTGGCGAAATTAGTGTTTGACATCGAAACTTCCGCCCTGCCGCTCGAGCTATTTGACGCCGCCCAGCAGGAGTACCTCTTTCGCGACGCCCTCAACCTGGCCGACCCGGCCGCGCGCCAGGCGCGGCACGAGGAAATCCTGCGCCAGTTCAATCTCTGGCCCTTCACCGCCCAGGTGGTGTGCATCGCCATGCGCAACGCCGAAAGCAGCCGCGGCAAGGTCCTCTTTGTGGCCGAGGATTTCGAGGAGACCGCCGCCGAGGCCGGGCCGGTCGAATTCACCGCTTGCGCCGACGAGGGCCAATTGCTGGCGGAGTTCTGGGAGGTGGCCAAACATTACGATTCGATTGTCACTTTCAACGGGCGCGGTTTTGACGTGCCGTTTGTTTACTTGCGTTCCGCCCTCTTGAATGTCCCGGTCACGCGCCGGGACTGGCTGGGCTATCGCTATCAGGTGGACCCCCATTGCGACTTAATCGAGCAACTCACCTTCTACGGCGTGAGCGGAAGAGACGGGGCGGCGCGCCGCTTCAACCTGGATTTTTACTGCAAGGCCTTTGGCATCCAATCGCCCAAGAGCCACGGCGTGACGGGCATGGACATCAACCGGTTGCTGGCGGAAAAGCGCTTCCGCGAGATCGCCGACTATTGCCTGCGCGACGTCGAGGCCACGCTGCTGCTCTACAAAATTTGGAAAGAGCGGCTCTCTGGCGTAAAATAAACCATAATGACCAGGATTCACAATGGACGCGGACCGATCGGCAAACTGGCCAGGAAGCCCGTGGACCTCCTGGTCTGCTTTGCCGTGAAGGAGGAGGCCAGGTTTTTCGTCCGCGAAATCGTGCATCAGCAGGAGGTGTCCCCCAAGTCGCCGCCCGGCGTTCCTCCGGTCCCCCATCATCGGGAGGAGGTCCCCAACCCAACCCCCCGCCTCCTCTATCAGGTTTGGATGACTGGCATCGGACGCAGGAACGCCGTGGAATCCATCCGCCAGGCCATCGAACTGGTCCAGCCCAGACGGGTCATCACCTCGGGATTCGCCGGCGGGCTTAATCCCGCCCTCAAGTTTGGCGCTATTGTTTATGACCAGGATGTGGACGCGGGTTATGCCGCTAAACTGGAGGAATTGGGCGCGGTCCCGGCGACCTTTTACTGCCATCGCCGCGTCGCCATCACCGCCGGGGAGAAACGCGAACTCTGGAAATCCACCGGGGCCGACGCCGTCGAGATGGAATCCAGCGTCATCCGCAACATCTGCCGCGAGCAGAATATCCCGGGCGCGACCATTCGCGTCATCTCCGACGACGCCAGTCAGGATTTGCCCCTGGACTTCAACGCGCTGATGACGACGGCGGATCGGATCAATTACGCGAAGTTGATGTGGGCGGTGGTGAGCCGGCCCGGGAGAATCGGCAAGCTCATCGAGTTCCAGCAGCAAACGATGGCCGCGTCCCGCAAGCTCGGCGCCTTGCTCGGCGAGCTATTGCGGCCGAAGCGGACTTGAGGCCGCGTCCGGCGGCGGAGAATTTTTAACCTCTTCGCTGTAACTGGTCAGCAGCGCCCCCACCGCGATCAGCAGCACCCCGGCCCAGCGGACCACCGAAACCTTTTCGTGGAGAAAAGTCCCCGCC
>Ga0182027_10011632_pt1 | contig 12419 bp, 11 predicted proteins | sample 712E1DmetaG_FD_121300 | JGI IMG/M metagenome (GOLD analysis project Ga0182027, IMG submission 121300) | Permafrost microbial communities from Stordalen Mire, Sweden - 712E1D metaG (Illumina Assembly) | ecosystem: Environmental > Terrestrial > Soil > Wetlands > Permafrost | place: Sweden...
AGGATGTAAGCGGAAATGTGAATAACGGCATAGTTAATGGCGCTACTTTAACAACCGACAGGTTTGGATATGCAGATAGCGCATACTATTTTAATGGTATTAATAATTACATTACCTGCTCTAATTCGTTTCCATTAAACTCCACAGGTAGTTTTACATACAATGTTTGGATACAAGACGATTCGCTTATCAATAGCCAGGCTTATGTTTTCGAAAGAACTACCGCCAGTTTACCACTGGTTGACATTTATATTGGTGATTCGATTCCTTATTTTCTGTTCCGGACTGATGGTTTAAATCTTACGAATCTGGCATCATCAAAAAAAATTGATAACAATTGGCATTTTATAACTATTCAGCGTGATTATGGAAATTTCTTCAACATATTTGTTGATACCGTTCTAACTGCACAGTTTGCTGACGGTGGTGCAAGTTTAACACCTCCAACCCTTACCATAGGTGCAATGGAGGGTGGCGCTGGCGCTTATTTCAAAGGAAAAATAGACGATATTAGTATCTATAACAGGGCAATTAATCGGACAGAAATTGATTCACTGTATAACAACAATCTTGTGATTACCGGAATAAAAGAATCAACGCATAATGACTTTATTACCATTTTCCCTAATCCGGCAAATAATTATATTACTATTGAAGTTCCACAGCAAGCTACAATAGAAATAACAAACATACAGGGTAAACTTATAAAAACACTTGCAGCAAAAAGCAACAAAACAAATATTGATGTTTCAGCATTTTCTAGCGGAGTGTATTTCGTGAAAGTAAAAACGGAAAAAGGAATAATGGTGAAGAAGTTTGTGAAGGAATGATAATCCGGCGTATCTTAGCTTTGCTTCCCACTTCGCTGAAGCAAAGCGAGGCGAGCAATGGCTTGTGGTGACGATGCAAGATAGGGGAATACTAAAAGCAAGTACGGAAAGGTAATTTCAATTATATACACAGTATCACTGGTATGGCCAGGCAAAAGGCAAACCAGACTATAAATTAAATAAAAGGTAAAGGAAAATTTTGTTTTGTAAATATAATTTTAATTACTTTTATCGTCTCAAGTAGTAAAAAATAATTATGATGAAATAGCCATAATTGCAAAACAACAATCCGCCAACTGGCGGATGAAAATACCGTGCATGGCGTATTCCATGTGACCTTTAAAACAAATTACTTACACATGAAAAAAATTCTTTTTAGCAGTATGCTGATTACAGCAGGAATAATTCTTTTTAGTTGTAACGGAAAGGAGAATAGTAATACATCCGGCAGTACTACTGCCACCACAACAACTACTACTTCTACCACCACCACTAATAAAAGTGGTCTTACAGAAGGAAAATATGATGCTTCCGGTAAAATTACATGTACCGCGAACGGAGAGAATTATTCCTGTTCTATTTCAAAAGTTATCGTGGCTCCAACCACCTTAACCATTCAAACATCATCCAAGGAAATAAAAACTACCGGATCGATAACCATTACATGTTATACGGCAGAAAAAGCTGTAACTACCGGTGCTTATTCGTCAGCTACTCCAGAAGCTGTTTCCTCAGTTACTTTGGTTGATAAAAAAGTCAATCCCTATTCAGCTACATCAACAGCATCCGGTTCAAGTTGCACCGTAAAAATCACTACTCTTACATCGACATCTGTCAAAGGAACATTTACCGCAACGGCTACACCGGCTATGGGTAAATCAAATTTGAGTATTACAAATGGTGTTATTGATTGTACGATTGCATCAAAATAATACAGATAAATATTTATTTATTTGGATTTGTTGAAAATTATCCGGTTTGAAGTAATTAATTATTGCGCTGCAAATAATTATTAAAGCGGGGTTCTTTTCTATTTCCCTTTCTCCACAAAGGCCATGCTCAGCATAATGCTTATCATTATTATCCCTGCAAAAAAGATGATCATGGAAGGAATGTTTTTTGAATTCGTTTTGCTGAATTTAAAAAGCAGGTAACCCAACAGCAGATTAAATAACGCCCAGCACACATTTACCAGTGGCGATGATAAACCCTTGCCCGGCGGGTCGGCAAAGGGCGTGGGAAAAGGATTACCCGAGATCCCGTTCACAAAATGAGGAACCACATTGGCTAAAAATGTTCCTGCAAAAAATGCTGCAATATAATGATACCACTTCATCCTGATTTTATTTGGTGTATCGGTAGTTTCCATTTGTTTTTTATATTATTTAAATCCAAAAGTACAGATATTAATTTTAATTTCAACAATCAGATAATTACAATTTCAGAAATATAACAGATGTCCTTTTACCTGTTTCTTTGAATTGAATTCGATAGCAGGAGCAGGGATTTTAATAAATCCGAACACCTGCAGAAAAGTATTCAGCGCCTTTGATCTTGTGTGTATCCTTGTCAGATCAATGTCCGGAGAGATATAAAATTTCCGGTAACGGTTGTAAACAGGCAAAGTTTTTCCGTCAAAAGAAACAGGATTTGTTCTTGCTCCCAGCATCCCTTCGGCTCCATAACCTACAGCAAGGTTAAGCCACTTGGGAAAATTCGAACTTTTATTAAGGAATGAATGTATGTTGCACGACAGCCAGTAACTCTGCCCGTTGTAGTCCTTCAGCATGTTTTCAGGTAAAGAGCTACCAAGCAGGTCTTTTCTGTATGATGCATAACTTGTCTGATGGAATGACCATTTCAATAAAACTCTTTGTTCATTCCATGCAAACTGCTGTCCGATTAACATTATTGAACCCAGCGTGTTTGCAGCAAAATCACCCGCAGAGAATCCCCACTGCGAGGAAAAGCCATCAAGGATTTCAATGGTAGTAAGAAAAGCAGCACCATACAATCCTCCATACCATATTGCTTTTTTTCGTTCAATATGTGTAGCGTTCATCAGCCTGATGCCATAATATCCTACATAATATGCAGTGGTGGCATGTCCGCATTTATCCATCTGCATCCATTCATCATTATCATTAAAAAAATGAAATGAGCTACGCGGATAATTTTTGTACCATGCAAAATTTAAAGTAACCAGAGAAGCCGCATAGGCAGAAGTTTCTGTGATAAGAATAGTGTGTAATAAAGGACGATTGATCTTACTCGTATCGTTTTGTGAAAATAAAATAAGCGGAAGTATGAGTAATAAAAAAACTCCTGTAGTTTTTTTTCTGAAGAAATTTAAGCGCTTCTCCTGCATTGGAAGCCTCATTTATTTAAATTTACAAATGATATTATTCACCTCATTGATTTTTTCTTCAAGCAATTCCTTGCGATCTGCTTCTGCAATAAATCTCAGATAAGGCTCCGTGTTCGAAGGTCTGATGTTAAACCACCAGTGTTCAAATTCAATCCTGTATCCGTCAAAATCATAGAAAGCAGTGGGCTTTTCAATGGAAGTAAAATGTTCCCTGATCGCTTCCATCGCATCGGATTTTTTTTCAATTTTGAAATTGATCTCTCCCGAATTGGCATAAGTGGCAATGCTTTCAATCAAGCGGGAAAAAGAAATTCCTTTTTTCTTCATGTCGCTCAGCACATGAAGAATGATCAGGCAGGCCATCAGCCCTGAATCGGAATAATAAAAATCTTTGAAATAATAATGCCCTGCCAGTTCTCCGCCAAAGATGCCGTTGATTTCGCGGAGTTTCATTGCTGCGTATGCACGTCCTACTCTCCACATGTGCATAGTGCTTCCCATTTTCTCAATATATTCTGCAACAGCTTTGGAGGTACGGATATCCTGCAGCACATTTCCCTTCATTCCTTTTTCTTCAAGAAAATAATGACCGAGCACTGCGATCATCAGGTCAGGCGAAACAAATTTTCCTTTTTCATCTACAAACATTACTCTGTCTGCATCGCCATCGAAAATAATTCCCAAATCACTTTTTTTCTCCAGCACCAGTTTTTTCAGGTCTTCCACGTTTTCTTCTTCCAGGGGGTTGGCTTCATGATTCGGGAAAGTGCCGTCGAGTATATCATACAGCAGTTCTGTATCATTACTGAAAAACTCCTTAATCAGTAAACAAGCCATTCCGTTTGAACAATCAACAGCAATTTTTAAATTGGAAAAATCAGTGAGGTACTGTTTTAGGAAAGTGACATATTCTTTTCTGATATCAAATTCAATAATTTTTCCTTTTTGCTGAACAGGTTGTGGTTGTAGTTTTATAAGCATTTCCAGTTCACCGAGTCCTGTGTCATAACCAACCGGCAAGGCATTTGTGCGGGAAATTTTCAGTCCGTTATGTTCTCTCGGGTTATGCGAAGCAGTGATCATCACAGAAGCATCGAAGGAAAATTTTGCCGTGGAAAAATAAACCATAGGTGTAGTGGCAAGCCCGATATCATATACGTCAGCGCCGCTATCAGTAATTCCTTTGGAAAGGTATTCATAAATTTCAGGAGATGATTCCCGTACATCTCTGCCCACAAGCACCTTATTAGTTTTTAATAAAGCAGGAAGATAAAATCCGATTCTGTAAACATCTTCTTTATTGAAGTCCTTGTGGTAAACCCCTCTTATATCGTATGCTTTGAATGCTCCCATAGTATTTGCAATGTATAAAAAAGGAAGCGCTTGCTTCCTCTGATTATTAATTTCCGAGTATGATTTTACTCTTTATTTCAAAAAATCCTTGATCTCTTCGAAATATTTTGCCTTATCAACAGTGAAAGTTTCTGCGCTTTTTACGCCTTTGGCTACATAGGTTTTTGTAGCACGTAATTTTCCAAGTTCTTTAATATCTTTAGGTGAAACAATCTCATCCTTCTCTCCTGCAATAAGCAGTATTCCGTTCAGTGCGGCACCTTTAGATTCAAGTGCATATTGAGGTTCAATCATATATTTATTGAATCCTAAAGGAAGCAGGACATCCGTGCCATTTTTTTCTTTGATTCTTTTCTTTATAGCATCCAGTGTTGAGTAAGGTGAATCACCAATTATCTTTGATACTTCAATGCGATTTGCGCCCACTGAAAGGGACAGTCCGGCGCCAATACCTTTACCGTAAAGATGAACTGTTTTACATTTCGGCTGGAACTTCTTCACATAATCCAGTGATGCACTAAGGTCTTTTTCAAACTGCGCATATAAATAGAAATTATTGTTGATCTTAAAATCACCGCTTTTACCGTAGCCACGATAGTCATAGGTGAGTACATAATATCCCAGCGAAACAAAATTACTGGCTATTTCAATCAGGTCTGCCATGTTACCATCACCGTCATCACTCATGATCATAATTTTTGTAGAAGCAACACTTGGCTTATAAAGCCATCCGTAAATCTGGATATTGTCATCCGTTTTATATGTCACTTCTTCATAAGTCATTCCGAAATCACCGGGATTAGAGGAATAGGTTTTCTGCGGATCCAGTGCATAACCGAACAATCCTGAAAACATGATCATCATTAGCGCTAAAATACTTCTCATAATTAAAACTGTTATTGGTTTGAAAATTTTAAATTATTTTTTTATGTTGTGTTCATTAAGAGCACGCTGGTATTTGCGGGCGTTTTCCTGATGTTGTGCACCCGTTTTGGCAAACACATGATATCCTGAAAAATCATCTTTCGCACAGAAGAAAAGAAAATTATGATGTTCGTAATTCAACACCTTATCAATAGTTGTTGAAGTGGGAATACAAATCGGTCCCGGAGGCAAACCTTTGTACATATAAGTATTATATGGTGAATCATATTCAAGATGTCTTTTCAAAATTCTCTTTATTGCAAAATCACCCATGGCAAATTTCACGGTCGGGTCAGCTTCAAGTTTCATATCTTTTTCGAGGCGGTTAATATAAACTCCTGCAATACGGGGCATTTCATCGGTTTTGTTGGTCTCCTGCTGCACAATTGATGCTAAAATAGAAACCTGAACAGGGTTTAAATTTATTGCTGAAGCCTTTTGCTTTCGATCATTGGTCCAGAATTTATCAAATTCTTTTTTCATTTTTTCCATCAATTGTCTGGCAGAGGTGTTCCACTTTATTTCATAAGTATTGGGAATGAATAAAGTCACTACGTTATCCGGATTCAATGAATACGTTTTTAAAAAAGCTTCATCATTAAAAAGATCAATCAGGGAAGTTGAATCGGCTTCAATTTGTTTTGCCAATCTTCCTGCCAACTGATCCTTTGTGCGGATATTATTAAAAACTAATTGAACGGGTTCCTGTTTTCCTGAGCGGAGCATATTGATTAGTTCATTATTGCTCATTTCGTCTTTGATCAGGTATTTTCCCGGTTTCACTTTCTCTTTATAATTTTTACGCTCGGCCATCCATTCAAATGAACTGCGATTGATGATAAATCCTTTTTCATAAAGAAGGTTCGTTACATCATCAAAAGTGGCTCCGGTTCGGATGTATAGATAGTCTGTCTGTTTTCCTTTCAGGGTGACGTTGGATTGATATATCATGTTGTAATACTTGAACCCAAAGATGCTTCCGGTAATAATGAGAATGCCAACAAAGGCTATTACAATTTTTAAACCTAATGATTTCTTTTTTGTTGCCATTTTATTTTCTGATTAATTGAAGCAGATATTCATCCTTCCACTGCTCATTTATTTTTATCCATTGACGCTTATTGCCGATGATTTCAAAATGTTGCTTTTTGAATAACTGAAGGCTGATTTCATTATCTGTAAGAATATTGCAATAGAGCTGATGCAGATCTAGAAGGTCAAAAGAGTATTCAATAATAAGTTTCAGTGCTTCAGAAGCAAATTGCTGATTTTGGAATTCCTTTGCGATCATAATTCCAAGTCCTGCTCGCTGATGATGGGGATCGAAATCAAATAAGTCAATACTGCCCACAGTTTTTTTATCAGCAGTTGAATCAATCATCAGGCGGATCTGTTTGGTTGTGTAAAAATCCAATTGAGAATCCATAATGTATTGATCAATCACAAAGCGTGAAAAGGGAGTGATCGTATTGCTCAGATGCCAGGCCGTTTCATCATTTTCCCATTGATAGAGCAGATCAGCATCTGCGGGTTCAATGGCACGTAAATAAATATTTTCGCCTGTCAACAACATTGTAAAAATTAATTAGATTTCGATACATCCGTCAAACACGTAGCAGGCAGGACCTTCGAGATATATGTTATTAAAATTATTCTTATCAATTTTATTAAAAGAGACTTTCATCTCACCCCCTAAAGTATGAATCTGAATCTGATTACTTTTATTAAAAAGATTTTTTATGTCTGCAGCAACTGCAGCAGCAGTGACTCCGGTTCCGCAAGAAAGAGTTTCATCTTCTACACCACGTTCGTATGTCCTGACGAAGAGATGTTCTTCGCATACTTTCACAAAATCCACATTGGTTCCTTCTTCGGCAAACTTTGTACTGTATCTGATTTTTCGGCCTTCGGTGTATACATCAATTCCTTCGATGTCGTCCACAAATTTAATATAATGCGGTGATCCGGAATTGATCTGAAAGTAATTCTTTCCGGTCTTAATATCGCTGATATCAGCCATTTTCAGATTTACGATGATTTCTGTTTCATCCACATCTTTTATTTCAGCTTCATGAATGCCGTCTGATGCAAGGAACTTGGCATACTCTCCTGAAATGCCCGACTGGTATGCAAAGGCTGTAATGCAACGCCCACCATTTCCGCACATGCTTCCTTCATTTCCATCGGAATTAAAGTACACCATCTCAAAATCATATTTTTTATGACTGTTGAGCAGCATCAGTCCATCGGCACCAACACCAAAGTGGCGGTGGCAAATATGTTGCACAAATGCTTTTTTTCTGAGCAGGAAATCATATTTCGTGTCACGATTATCAACAATGATAAAATCATTTCCGGCACCATGATATTTGGAAAAAGGCAAAATCATGATTTCTTTAATTGAGTTAGTATTTGCAGATTGCTTATAGGAATAAGCGGTTTGAATTCAGAAGTGTTTTCTATCAGATAATAATCATTCATATAATTAAGATATAATAATCTGTTCATGAATCTCAGCGCTACCGCATCGGACTGATAAACTCCGAAAAGAACGATTTTGTTTCGTATCTTTTTATATCCTTTATAATTGACGGGTGATTTCCAGAACTCAACTGTGAATATACTTTTCATCAACTTGCCCTGACCTGTTTCGTCTGTGAGCAAAGAATCCAGTTTGTTATTTTTTGCCGTCAGAGGATTATCCTTTCCCTTAGCTTCGATAGACTTACTACTAATCATCTGATCTTTCATCACCACCTCATCTCCGATACTGTTGCTCTTGTTCCGTTGACTTCTGATAAATGAGTCAATCACTATGGAATCCGGTTTGTTTCCGCCATGAGCAGCAATAAATTCATCCAGTGCTGCCTGGTCAACAGAAGAAAGATCTGTGCTGTCAGCAGCTCCCGAATGATTTGACTGATATGAAAATGTAGTATACTTGGGTGTTTTGCCGGTTTTTGATCGTGCAGTTGAAATGTTCAGGGTGCTTAGGTTCTTATCAGTATTACTTCCTGAATCAGTAAGCACTGAGAAAAATGATTTGATTTTTTTTACAAAAACCCAATCGTTGCCTCGGTTCTGATTCCACCACACAATGCTGCCTCCGATCAAAAACCCGATCAGGATACCGAAAAATAAAAAACCATATTTATTTCTTGATTTTTTTTTCATTTACACCAGACAAAATGACGCAAAATATTTTTTAATTATTTTATTGAATTACCAAAGCGCAAAAGTACAAATTGATAATTATAAATCATTTAAAACATGAGGGAAATATTAACAATTTTTAACAAAATTTTTGAAAAGGGATATTCTGATTACCCGTTTCTTTGAGAATCAATTACTAGCAGCGATTTTGAACCTTATGACACAAATTTGCAGGCATAAAAATTGACGCAAACCGACCATTGAAAAAATATTATTATAAAGTAGACGTTATTGCGAAAAACCAATTCGCCAGCTGGCGGATGAAAATAACGTGCATGGCGTATTCCATGTGACCATTAAACAAATTATTCACATATGAAAAAGATTAAAGGAATTCTGTTTATCTCTCTGCTGGCAGGCTGTACGGGAGTATTTGCGATTTCAGCCGGTGAAAATAATAGAATCGGAATTGTGGAAAAATTCCCGGAGCATAAAAGTTTTATATTTCAGGGACTTAATTTTCATCAGACGAATATTGATCCTGACTTTACGGTAGCAGCAGAAATGACCGTGCATACAGTAGTACATATTAAAACCGAGTACCAGCAGAAAAATGATATTTATGACAATTACTTCGGGTTTAATGACCCCTTCTTTCAACAGTTTTTTGGGAACCCCTACCAGAACATGAAGCCGCAAACCCTGCAGGCAGCTGGATCTGGAGTTATCATTTCAAATGACGGATATATAGTTACCAACAATCATGTAGTGCAGGATGCAAGCCTGATTGAAGTTACCCTGAATGATAAAAGAACCTTTGAAGCAAAGATTGTCGGAACCGATCCGACTACGGATATTGCTCTTATTAAAATAGATGCTAAGGATCTTCCATCCATCACCTTCGGAAATTCCGACAGTGTAAAAGTAGGTGAGTGGGTTCTTGCAGTAGGAAATCCGTTTAATCTGACTTCCACCGTCACTGCAGGTATTATCAGCGCTAAAGGCAGGAACATTAATATACTTGGTGGTGGGACGGCCATAGAATCATTTATTCAGACTGATGCTGCTGTAAACCCGGGTAACAGTGGTGGTGCGCTCGTGAATACCCGCGGGCAACTCATTGGGATCAATGCAGCGATAGCTTCCAACACGGGATCCTATACCGGTTATTCTTTTGCTATTCCTGTGAACATTGTCAGTAAAGTGATTGATGATCTGCTTAAATACGGTGAAGTGCAGCGTGCATTTCTGGGAGCTGAATTTGTGGAGCTTGACAGTAAACTGGCAAAAGAAAAAAATATTGATGAAATGAAAGGTGTGTATGTAAACGAGGTGGAAGAAGGTGGAGCCGCAGATGCTGCAGGAATTAAAAACGGAGATGTAATTACAGCTATTGATAACACGATTGTAAACAATGCTGCCGAAGCCGGCGAACTTATTGGCCGGCATCATCCGGGAGATAAAATTTCCATCACGTTCCAAAGATTGGGAAAAGAGTTTAGCGTGGATAATGTGTTGCTTAAGAATAAATCCGGTGGAGTAGGAGTGGTGAAAAAAGATGAAACGAATGTGACTTCATTGCTGGGCGCTACTTTTGAGGAAGTTCCCGGAAGTGAAAAAACAAAACTCGGCATCAGTTATGGAATGAAGATCACTAAGCTGGATGCCGGAAAGCTGCGTAGTGCGGGCATTAAGGAAACATTCATTATCACCACCATTGACAACAAACCTATCAAAACCAATGACGATATTAAGAAAGCGCTGGAAAATAAAAAAGGCGGCGTGCTGATTGAAGGTGTGTATCCAAACGGAATGAGAGCTTATTATGCCTTTGGATTATAAAATATTGGGGAAGCAAAAGAATTATTATTGTTAATAAAATGTTAGAAATTATTTGTGAATTAATCCATAAAATGTTATCATATTGCGACAAGTTTGATGAAATCTAAATAGGTTAGTTTTCAGGAAATTGAGCGATGGAAATATAGAAAAAGCCACCATGAGACAATTAAAAATAACGAAATCGATCACCAACCGGGATACCGCATCACTCGATAAATATTTACAGGAGATTGGAAGGGAAGAATTAATTACTGCAGAAGATGAAGTGCAGTTAGCACAAAAGATAAGAGCAGGCGATGACAAGGCGCTGGAAAAGCTGTGTAAAGCCAATTTGCGTTTTGTGGTTTCTGTAGCCAAACAATATCAGAATCAGGGACTGACACTACCTGATTTAATCAATGAAGGTAACCTTGGGCTTATTAAAGCTGCCAGCCGTTTTGATGAAACAAGAGGATTTAAATTTATTTCCTATGCTGTGTGGTGGATTAGACAATCAATTTTACAAGCACTGGCAGAACAATCAAGAATAGTGCGCCTTCCATTAAATCAGGTTGGTTCATTAAGCCGCATTGCCAAAGAATCATCACGTCTCGAACAGAAATTAGAACGACCTCCTTCCATTGATGAAATAGCTATGTCACTTGAATTGCCTCCTGATAAAGTTGCGGATGCATTGCGTATCGCATCTAAACATGTATCGGTGGATGCCCCGCTAGTACAGGGTGAAGACGCCAGCCTGCTGGATGTCTTTATCAGCAATGATTCTCCCGATACTGATGACCACCTGATGTCCGAATCATTATCACAAGAGATCAACCGTGCGCTTGACACTCTGTCACGAAAGGAAAGAGACATCATTTTGCTTTTTTACGGAATTGGTGTAAGCCATAATTTAACATTAGATGAGATTGCGGCAAAATTTAATCTCACCCGTGAGCGCGTGCGCCAGATCAAGGAGAAAGGTATTCGTCGTCTTAAACATAATTCTCGAAGCCGCTTGCTGCGGAATTATCTGGGACAATAATCCTGCTCCAGCATGTCTTTAGTTTTACTCCGACAATAAAATTTATATACTTTTGTTATCTGCGATTAATAATACCAAAGAATTGGGTACTGTCATTCATAATATAATAAATTGTTTCCGCACATTTTTTATTTTGTGTATCTGTTTTTTTGCATTCGGTAAATCCTTTTCCCAAAACACCACTAAGATAGAACTACTTGGCGCCAACAGTCTGGAGTACGCCGGAAAATATGGCAAAGATGTAAAAAGGCTCTTGGGTGACGTTTCTTTCAGGCAGGGAGGAACATATCTATACTGTGACAGCGCATATCTTTACGATAATACCAACAGCGTGGATGCCTACGGGCATGTGCGTATTACTTCCGGTTCCACGAATATCACCAGCGACCTGCTTAAATATAACGGCAATACCAAAATTGCCGAACTACACCGCAATATTAAAATGAGGGACAATCAGATGACCCTCACTACCGAACATCTGAACTATAATACAAATACTGATGTGGCCAATTATTACACCGGTGGAAAAATTGTCGATGGGCAAAGCACACTTACCAGCGTCATCGGATATTATTATTCAAATAAAAATGAATTCTTTTTTAAGAACCATGTGAAGCTGGTGAATCCAGAATACACGATGAACTGCGACACCATGATGTATAATACCGAAACAGAGACTTCCTATTTCTACGGCCCTACAAAGATTGTCAGCAAGGACAACATCATTTATTGCGAAAACGGATGGTACGACAATCACAACGACATTGCACAGTTCAATAAAAACGCCTGGTATAATAACAAAGAGCAAACTCTTAGCGGCGACAGCCTTTATTACGAAAGAAACAACGGTGTGGGTAAAGCTATTAAGAATATCAAACTTATTGACACTCTTCAGAAAACGATTATTACCGGCGATAGTGCTTAT
>Ga0182027_10011633_pt1 | contig 12419 bp, 6 predicted proteins | sample 712E1DmetaG_FD_121300 | JGI IMG/M metagenome (GOLD analysis project Ga0182027, IMG submission 121300) | Permafrost microbial communities from Stordalen Mire, Sweden - 712E1D metaG (Illumina Assembly) | ecosystem: Environmental > Terrestrial > Soil > Wetlands > Permafrost | place: Sweden...
TAATGAAAATCCAAATTAACTGATTTTAAATTAAATCCCGTTCCGGGAATTTTCATACCTATTTTCAATAATATACCCTCATCCGGCTGAATGCGGATAACCAATTGATTTCCTGAAACAGGTTCGGATTCTTTTGAGAAAATATTATGAGGCGTAGGTTTGAAATGTATTACTATTTCAGTTACTCGTGTAGGTAGTCTTTTACCTGTACGGATATAAAAAGGCACTCCGCCCCAGCGCCAATTTTCAATAAAGAATTTAACAGCTACAAAAGTCTCAGTACGTGAATCCTTACCGACTCCTTTTTCTTCCCTGTAACCTGCGATGGATTCCCCTCTTATTTTTGACGCTGTATATTGCCCCCTAATTACAAATTTATCGACTTCATTTTCAGGAATATATTTCAATGACTGGTAGACTTTCAAAGTTTCATTGCGGATTGAATTTGAATCAAAAGAAGATGGTGGTTCCATTGCTGTTAATCCAACTAACTGAAGAAGATGATTTTGCACCATATCTCTGAGAGCTCCGGCTGAATCGTAATATCCTCCTCTGTTTTCTACACCCAAGCTTTCTGCAGAAGTAATTTCAACATGATGCACAAAATTTCTATTCCAAAGCGGTTCAAATATTCCGTTTGAAAAGCGGGTTACTAATAAATTCTGTACTGTTTCTTTTCCAAGATAATGGTCAATTCTGTAAATTTGGTCTTCAGTAAATACTTTATGAAGTAATTGATTTAATTCAACTGCAGATTCCAAATCATAACCGAAAGGTTTTTCAATTATTAATTTTCTGTATCCGATTGATTGAACATTTAAACCGGCCTCTCCGATATTTGATGCGATTATTCCGTAAAGACTTGGTGGTGTTGCTAAATAAAATATATAATTTCCGCTGCCTTTTCCTTCTTTATCCAGTAATTCAAGTTTTTTCTTAATTAGCTGGTAATCGCTCTGAGAATCTGTATCAATTGGCAGATAAAACATATTTTGAAGAAATTCATCCGCAGCTGATTTGTTAATTTTATTATCTGTTACTCCGGGTTCACCGGTTAAACTTTTCCTCATCTTCTCCCGGAATTGAATATCATCAAGTTTGGTTCTTCCGGTACCTAGTATCATAAAACTATCCGGCAAAAGATTTTGATTTTTCAATTCAAATAACGCAGGGACTAGTTTCCTTGCCGTTAAATCACCCGAAGCTCCAAAAATTATTAGTATGCAATTCTTTGGTTTTTCCATAATCCTGCAGAATTATTATTAAAATTCCATTATCTTAATATTTTTTAAGTACCATACTCCAAAGTTAAAAAATATTTAAGAAATCCGGTCTAATATAAATAATTTGGTATTTATTCAATTATACCTACTTATATGATGCCTAGTGACGAATAACGCGTGAGGAGTGACAAGAAAAAAGACCATTTGTCATGAATGGATATGGTAATTATGGCAGATATATTTTTTGATGGTTTCAGATTATTAATTAGCATTGTTCAGGAATATTACTACATCATATATTCATTTTTCAAGGAAATCTGATAAAAGGTAGACAAACCAAAAGCGGGGTTTACAAATTCGTATTATTTATGATAAAGTTATTATTTCAGAATTCCAAGTTTGCCTATTTGAGTTTCAATTTCTTTTTTGAATTTATTAATATTTTGACCCTTGTAAAATGCTAAACTATTTTCAAATTGTTGGCAAGCTTTTCCAATTTCACCCTGTTCTTTATAAAGAAGTCCAAGCTCATAAATTGTATTTGCATTATCCAATTTCAAACTTAATTCTCTGCTTAATCTAATACTTGTATTTAAATAATATTCAGCAACAGAATAATTTCCTTTTTCCTTTGCTATTATACCCCGGATTTTATAAGCTTTTGCGATTAATGCTCTATAATTTATTTGGTAACTAATCTGCATGGACTTATTTGTAAATACAGATGCCAAATCTAAGTCTTTTTGCTTTAGAAAGATTTCAGCCTTATTTAAATAACCCTGATTCATTATTGGAATAAAATCATACTTTTTCGCCAGTTCAATACAATTATCAAATTGTGAAATTGCAGACTGATAATCTTTCAGTTTTTTATAGATTATACCTTTATAGAGCAATACTTCCGCTTTTCCGTTAATACAATCCGATTGATTGAATTTCTTAACTGCTTTATTATAAAAACTCAATGCTGATTCATAATCTTCCTGAATACATGATATAAATCCAAGTTTCATTTCAATCATTGCAGCCAACAAGGTTTCATTTTGAATGTCAATATCGGTTAAAATGCCTTGTAGTAATGCTTTGCTCCCCTCGATATCTCCCATTTCTAATTTTATAAGTCCTGATAAATACTCACAATTAGCATTGCCGATTTTATCATTCTTAAAAAGAATCTTTGCTTTATCTATGAATTCAAATGCTTTATTCCACATAGATTGTTTTATATAATGTTCGGCTAATAAAATAAAGGAGGAAGCTTTAAGGTCTTCATGAGCCATATCATCTCCAAAAGAATTATTTACGAAATTTGCCAAGTCATATACAATATTTAAATCCCCCTGTGTCAGCATGAATGCACCGAGATCAATTAACAACCGGCAGCTTTTTTCTTTAGTTAGGATACTATATATGTAAGTAATTAATGTATCTATGTTAAGTTTATTATATTTTTCGTATGGTTTCATATTAAAAACGATTTCAAAAAGTATTTCAGGTTCTACTGAATCTGGAACCATGTGACTATCAAGCGCTACATATGGCAGCAGATAATCGTGGATTTGTTGTACTGTCAGATGCTTTTTTAGTACTGTAATCAATCCTTTGTAGAAATACTTAATTTGTTTCATCAGAATTCTATTTAGTTTATAATCAATTGAAACATTGATTTCCTACTTTCTTATACTTAGAAGCTGTGATTCAATCACAGCACTAAATGATTTCGAATTATTTTGTGAATAATAATTCAATGCGTTCGTCAAATGAATCAGCGCATTATCATTATTTCCATTTTCTTTATATAGAAGACCCAGCTCATAATTTGTTTCAGCAGTCTTTAACTCTTCATTTAATTCGTGATTCAATCTCAAACTTGTCAACAAATAATTTTCAGCTAATGAATAGTTTTTTTGTTTTTTTGAAATTACGCCTAGAATTTTATGCACGCCGGCAATTGACAATCTATCATTCAATAAATAACTTAACTCAATTGCTTTTTGTGAATACTTGGAAGAACGATCCAATTCTTCTTTTTGGAGATAAATTTCCGCTTTATATACAAAACACAAATTAAGTGTTGGCAGAAAACTATTTTGTCTAGATATATCGCTTGACTCATTAAATATTTCAACAGCTTTTTCTATTTGACCAAGGTTTTTATAGACAACGCCTTTATTCAATAATGTTTCAGCTCTTCTTCTATCATCTCCTAAGATTTCAAATTTTCTCTGCGCTTTATTATAATAATTCAACGCTGATTCAAAATTCTCTTCAATAAATGCAATTGTACCGAGGTGGACATCAATCATAGCAAAGATTAAAGAATCATCTTCCTCATTGAGGTAAGTAAGGCAATTTTCCAATCTGAATTTCCCGGCTTTCAAATCTCCCTGTTCTACGTAAACTGATCCTATTAAGAACTCACATTCACCCAAACCGCTTCTGTTTCCAATACTTTCATAAATTAATCTTGCTCTTTTAATTGCATTAAATGCTTCTTTCCATGAAGCTTGTCTCATATGAAAATCAGCAAATAACAGGAAGGTCTGCGCTTTATAAATTTCGTATTTTTTCTTTTTATCAACCAGACTATAAATCATTAAAGCAATATCAAGTGTTAGGTTGTTTTCTCCCCTGACCAGAATAAGTTTCCCGAATTCAAGAAGAAATTCTATAAATTTTTCTTCTTTCAACACTTTACTGACATATGTAACAAGTGTATCTGAAAGCAGTCTGATTTTTTTTGTTTGAATATTTTCATTGAAGTATTCGTTTAATTGATTTTCATCAGAAGTCAGTCGCAAAGGCTGCTGAGAAAGAAAATCAAATGCAATAGATTCAATATATTCATGAATTTTTGCTTGAGTTAAAAACTTGTTCAGAATTGAATTCAAATCAGAACAATACTTCTTTTCTAATTTCATATAGATAACCTATTAGTGTATTAGCTTGCACTATATTTTCTTTTTGTGTTTGGCCCGGCATAAATAATTTTTCAGCCACAAGCTTTTTTCATTTAACAATAAGAGGAATGAAAAAAAATCAATCATGAAAACATTTCAATTTTTTTAATACCCTTACCGTATACTTTTGTTCAACGAAATAGCTGATTACTATCTGCCAAGATTACAAGATTAACGATTGCCCTCGTTAAGGAAAAAATACTTCTAATTCATGTTTGCTGATTTAAAACAGAGCAGGTTTTTAGTTTTCAGATTATTGTCGGGATAACCTGCTCCTATTATTGCACATTAATTCCTTTTTTTATTTTGAATAAAATTCATTGTGAGTATTACATGAGTCGTGCCAATAAGGAAAGGATGTCCAATTAAAATAAAAGAAGCTGTGTCCTTTTATATACTTACACTCTTCTATTGATTAATAATGTTGGTAAATGGGTTGAAAACGTAGTAATTACAAGGCTTTAATTGCATATTAAGAAACAATAATTGTAGTCTATATTAAGGTTTATTTAGAAAAAAGATATACAAGTATAATACTGATTTATTAAATTAATTGTTTCAAAGTGGGAGGTTGTACCGGTTCAAAACAAAATTATTTGACGATGTTTTTACATAATATCTGTTATTTGATAGTATATTCGATTTAAAAGTCAAGTTATAAGAACAATTTCAATTAACACAATAATGAACTTTTAGGAATAAAATTATGATTAAGTATTAGAATAGGATTAAGATTAAGAGTTGGATTTAATTAAGTTTTGTTAATTTTCTATTGTTAAAGTTATTATCTATGATAAATTATTGAAGGAATTAAAATTCGATGAATACAAAATATGATGTTTTCATAATTGGAAGCGGTCCCGGTGGTGAAGGCGCCGCAATGACATGCGCTAAAGAAGGAAAGAAAGTAGCTGTTTGTGATGAATATTCTCTCGTTGGCGGCAACAATACTCATAAGGGCACTATCCCGAGTAAAGCGTTAAGGCATGCCAGTCAAATACTTTTCGACAGTAATAAATTTGAAGGGGCAAGTTATCAGACATTATTAAAAAGAACAGAATACATTATTGAGAGCCAGGTTAATCTGAGACATGGATTCTATACAAGAAACCTTGTTGACTTAATAGTAGGACGGGTTAGATTTATTGACCGGCATATGGTTGAAGTTACAGAGCCATCCGGGTTAAAAACCAAATATGAAGCGGATGCATTTATTATTGCGACAGGTTCACGTCCATATCACCCTCCTGAAATCGACTTTACTCACCCGAGAATTGTAGATAGTGATAAATTATTAAAAATCAATGATAACCCAAGATCACTTACAATATACGGAGCCGGTGTAATTGGCTGTGAATATGCCTCAATCTTTTCCGGTCTACGAGTTAAAGTGAATTTAATAAATACCCGGCATCATTTGCTTACATTCCTAGACGATGAGATTATAGATGCACTTGCTTATCATCTTCGCGAAAACGGAGTTCTTTTAAGGCATGGCGAAGAAATGGAAAAAGTTGAAGCTGATGATAAAGGGGTTTCAATTTATTTAAAATCTCAAAAACAGATAAGAAGCGAATATCTTTTGTGGGCTCAGGGAAGAACAGGAAATTCAAATGGTATGGGACTTGAGGAGTTAGGAATAAACCCTGATACAAAAGGATCTATTCCGGTAACTGAAGATTATCAGTCATCTGTTCCTCATATCTATGCTGTTGGTGATGTAATTGGTTATCCAAGTTTGGCGAGCGCTGCTTACGATCAGGGAAGATTTGCCGCGCAGCATTTACTATTTGGTAAATGTAATAAACTAAAGATCGCGGATATCCCGACCGGCATTTATACAATTCCGGAAATAAGTTCTGTAGGTCAAACAGAAAGAGAATTAACAGAGAAAAAAATTCCTTACGAAGTCGGTCATTCTTTTTTCCGACATCTTGCAAGAGCACAGATAACCGGCAGAACCGTTGGAATGTTAAAAATACTTTTTCATGGAGAAAGTCTTCAGATTTTGGGAATTCATTGTTTCGGATATGAAGCTTCGGAAATTATTCATATCGGCCAGGCAATTATGTCGCAGCAAGGCGAAGCTAACAGTTTGATGTATTTTATAAATACAACATTTAATTATCCTACAATGGCTGAGGCTTACCGTGTTGCGGCACTTAACGGATTAAACCGGATTGAGTTAAATAAAAAAGCAAGTCCGGTGTCAAAGTAGAATTTTCTCGGGTTCAGCGAGGTGACAATGCAGGCACATTAAAGTCTAAACTTTACTGCATATTATTATAAACCGATTGAACATCGTCATCCTCTTCAAGAGCATCAATTAAATCCTTAACTTCTTTTTGTTGTTCTTCGGATAATTCCTTATAATTTACCGGAATAAATTGAAGTTCCGTTGCCTTGATTTCGAGGTCTCTTTCTTCCAATGCTTTCTGCATAATGCCATATTCCTGGAACGGAGCATAAATATAAACTGCTTCATCATCATAGGAGAATTCATCAAGTCCGAAATCAATTAACTCAAGTTCGAATGCTTCCAGATCCTTTACCTGAGATTTGGCGATTTTAAACAATCCTTTTCTCTCAAACATAAAAGAAATTGATCCTGTTGTTCCGAGTGAACCCTCATGTCTTTTGAATATATGTCTTACATTAGCGACGGTTCTTGTAGGATTATCAGTTGCGCATTCGACAATAACCGCAATACCATGAGGAGCATAGCCTTCATAAATAATTTCCTGGTAGCCTGTAGTATCTTTAGAAACGGCTCTTTTAATAGCTGAGTCAACTTTATCCTTAGGCATATTGACACTTTTCGCGTTTTGGACAGCTATTCTAAGTTTTGAATTTGATTTCGAATCCGGACCCCCGGCTTTTACTGCTATTTCAATTTCTTTTCTTATTCTATTAAATGCTTTTGACATTCTAGCGTAACGCGCAAACATTACATGTTTTCTGGTTTCAAAAATTCTTCCCATTACTATTAACCTATATTTTATAGTTTATTTTTTTATGAAACAAATTTAGTAATTCGGTGGGAATAAATTATTCAAAAATTCTGAATATTTTGTATAATTCTGATTTCAACACACCCCACCAAACAAACCGGCGGGCAGGCTCAAGAACAATGCTGTCAACTTAAGTGGTCAAAAAAGGCACTTGCCTTTATGCATTAATTCGGTGACCTTAACTATCATCATCTATTAAAGAAAAAAATATGCTCCCCTTTATTTCAAAGGGGAGAATTTTTTTCTTATTGTCGTTCAAAGGATCTAAATATTGTAATAGTGATTCTTCACGTCATTTTTCGATAATCCTCAGCATAGTAGGAAGAACAATTAATAATAAAGGCAGTGCGATTACTAATCCGCCAATTATTGCAATTGCCAGCGGCTGATGCATTTGAGCTCCTGTGCCAATACCCAATGCAAGGGGAAATAATGCGACGATTGCTCCTAATGCTGTCATTAATTTAGGCCGTAATCTGGTTGAAATTGAATATACAATCGAATCATCTTTTGTACTATTCTTTCTCGCTTCATTATATTGAAGATATGTGAAAATTGAATTCTCACCTATTATTCCGACTATCATTATTATTCCTGTATAGCTTCCAACATTTAAAGGCGTATTTGTTATTAATAATGCAAGACAGCATCCGGCTATTCCCATAACAGATAAAATCATTATCAGAAGAGCAACCTTAATTTTCCTAAATAAAAATAATATAACCACAAAAACAAGGAAACTTGCAATTATCAATATTGAAAGCAATTCCCCAAATGCATTTTGCTGTTCTTTATATGCGCCGCCATATTCTATTGAATATCCTTCAGGGATAGAAAGCGTTTTAACTTTAGTTTGAATTTCTTTTAGAGTGCTTCCAAGATCTCTATTATTTAATCGAGCTATAACCGCAACCATTATTTTCAGATTTTCCCTGTCAATTTCAGCTACTCCTCCGATTAATGAAATATCAGCAAATTCACCGACAGGTTTAAGTTTTCCATTTGGCAATAATATCTGACTATTTTTCAAATCATTTAAAGACAAATTCTTTTTATCAGTTTCAATTGTTCTTATTGAAGTAAGGCGGTTTCGTTCTATAATACTCCCAACAATGTTCCCTTCAATTTTATTCTGCAATTCAAATTGAAAATCCGCTGGTGTAATATTGTATTGGGAAAGTTTTGCGATATTTGGTTCAATTAAGATTTCCGGTCCTGCAATTGTAATTCCATCGAATACATCAGCAGTTCCTTTAACATTTTCTACTATATCTGCAGTTTGTTTTGCAATCTTTTTCAACATTTCCTGGTCATCACCGAATATTTTTATTTCTATAGGCTGTGTTGATGCCATTAAATCTCCCAGCATATCGCCAATTACCTGTCCAAAGTCGACTTTTAACGCAGGCAATTCAGATTCAATATTTTTTCGTATATCATCTGAGACTTCATCGGTCGATTTTTTTCTTTCATTTTTCAATTGAATTAAATAATCGCCATAATTTGGTTCGGTAATAAAGAATCCCATCTGGGTTCCAAGTCTTCTTGAAAAAGTTTCAACTTCCGGCGTATGATGCAGGATATCTTCCACTTTTTGAAGCATTCTGTCTGTTTCTTCAAGAGAAGTTCCGGGGGGACTTTTAAAATCAAGAACTATTGATCCTTCATCCATTTCAGGTAAAAATCCGCTTGGTAATATAGGAAGCACAAATAATGTCATTACAATCAGTAAAACAGAAAAAGATATTGCAATTAAGGGTTTTCTAATAAAGTAGGTAATCCACGCGCGCTGTTTTATATTTTTAGATTTTTCAATTATGTTATGTTTTTCTTTAGAGAACAATATATAAATCACCGGCAATCCGATCCATGTAACAAAAAATGAACAGACAAGAGTTATTATCATTGTGTTCGTCATTACTTTGAAATATGCTCCTGCAACACCACTCATCAACATAAAAGGGAAAAAAATTACAATTGTACTAAGTGAAGAGCCTACCATAGCAGGAAACAGGAAATGAATTGCTTCATTTACCAATTTAAAACTATTTTCTTCCGGGTGTTCTTCGTGAGTTCTATGAATTTGTTCAACAACTACAATCGCGTCATCAATAATGAGTCCAATTGCGGCAGCTATAGCCCCAATAGTCATTATGTTAAAAGTATAACCGGCAATAAATATTACAATCAGTGTTAATGATAAAGTTATTGGAATTGTGATTAATACAACGGAACTGGCCTTTAAAGATCTTAAAAAGAATATTGTAACAAATATGGCGAGCAATAATCCGATCCAAAGAACATCTTTTAGACTACCGATTGAATCATTGACAAAATCAGCCTGATTATAAAAAGGAATGAGCTTAACACCTCGGGGCAGTATTTTATTCAGCTCGGTTATCCTGCTGCCGACCTCAGCCGCAACTTTCACAAGGTTGGCATTCGGCTGTTTTAAGACAGCAATTAAAGGGACATCTTTTCCATTTGCATTTATTTTTACATATTCCTTTTTTTCAGCAATTTCAACTTTACCTAAATCTTTGACACGTACCGCCCGTTGTAAAGTATTTTTAATTATTGTGTTTTGCAGCTTATCCATATCACTTATTGAAGCGTCCGTGATACTCAGATATAATCTATTATAATCTGAAACGTATCCGTTTGAGGAGATAAAATTCCCTTGAGAAAGGATTGTCGCGACATTTTGAGGAGTAATACCAAGGGCGCTCATTTTAATCGGGTCTAATGCAACCCAATATTCCTTTACTTTTCCACCTGTTACCGCGATTTCAGAAACGCCTTCAATTCTTGAAAGAAACGGTTTTACAGTATACTCGGCTAACTGACGCAATTCTATTTGGCTTTTTCCTTCACCTTCCAGGGAATAACCCATTACGGGAAGTATAGACGGATTCATTTTTTCAACAGTTATATCTATACCCTGCGGAAGTGATTCTTTGATAGAATTAATTTGAGCTTCAATTCTTTGCTTTCCCAAATCAACGTCTGCATTCCACTCTAAAAAGGCCGATATTTCACATGCGCCTCTGCTTGTGATGCTTCGTAATAATTTAAGATCCTGAACTTTTTTAATTGCATTTTCAAGAGGGTTTGTAACAGTCAGCATCATTTTATTTACCGGCTGTTGACCATTTTCAGCAATTATTTTAATTTTAGGAAAAGTAATATCCGGGAAGAGACTTGTCTGTAAATATTGTAAGGAATAAATTCCTCCCAAAAGAATGAAAATGAGGATAGCGGCAACAGGGCCTTTGAATTCGCTATAAAATTTATTCATCTTTATTTATTCCGGATGAAAATATTTGCGGTATCAGGTAATCCAAAAGCGCCTTCAGAGACAAATCTATCATTTAGATTAAATTGAGGTTCGATTATCTGCACAAAATTATCATTCTCAATTCCCTTTTTTACATTCACTTTAATTGCCTTATTATTATCAGCAATTTTCATCACCCAGAATTCTGTTTGTATCTCGTTTGACATCACAGAAGACTTGGGTAAAACCAAAGCTTCCATACTTGTTTTAACCGGAATCCTGACAGTCACATTCAAACTTGAGGGTAATTCAATACTGCTATTCAACTGAAGAATAAATTTTTGAGTTTGATTTACCGGATCAATTGAAGGAACTTTTTTGATTATATGCGCGATAAATTCTCTACCGTCCGGTAACAAAACAGTATAGGAACTATTAATAGAAATAAAATTAGATACTTGAAAAGGTACTTCGAGCATAACTCTCAATGAAATCGGGTCAACTAAAACAGCAAGCTGTTCACCGTCAGCAACATAGTCTCCGGTCTGATGATCGAGTTCAGTCATAATCCCGTCGGTTCTGGCAAATATTTTTACAAATCCGCTGAATTGTTTGTCAGTTAAATTATCTTGAGAGTCATTTACGGCATCTGCTTCTTTTGTTTTAATTATAAATAAAAGATCATTTTGCTTAATTTTATCGCCGATATTTTTATATAACTTATCGATATATCCCTGAAAAGTTACTCTTACTATTTCCTGTTTTTGGTAGATGGTATTTGCATTCAGGTTTATATATTCCGACATATTCTTCTTAACCGGGCCACATTCAAGAACTTCAATACCATTACTTTCGGCTTCGGGTTTTATCCCATCGGGTTTTATCCCTTCAGACTTACTGCATGAAACAAATAATTGTAAAGATCCAATTAGCGCACAGATAAAAACTATTATTCTTTTCAAATTCATTTTACCAATTCCAATAGTTATATTGATTAATTGACCTTTGGTAATCGCACTCGGTTTCAACTTTGGTCTTATTCAGCTCTATGAAACTTTTAATAAGTGTGATAAAATCAGTCATTGTTCTTTGTCCGTGAATAAGTTCGGCTTTAGCATATATCAGAAGCTGGTTAAAATTGTTTATTTGATTAGTCAAACTTTCAATATTTTTCCTTGATAACTCAATTTCTTCCCTTGCCGCTTTAATTTTGTTTGTTATAGAAATAAACTGATTTTCACGATATGCAGAAACCGTATTTAATGATATTTGGGTCTGCTGGCTAGTTAAACTTCTCTGATTCCCATCATAAATCGGCAGATTGAAGTTTATTCCGGCGCTTAATCCGAATTTCTTCTGAATATCATTTAATTCAACAGCATTCAAGCCGGTATTAAAGAATACATTCACTTGAGGTTTATATTTTGTTTCAAATACATCTTGTTGATTAGCAATCTGCAAGCTATCAATTTTGAATTGTTTAATAAAGTTTGCCCCTTTAGTTTCGCCTGAAAAATCAAGTTTAACTGTTAATAAGTTGACTGCAGCCATATCTTTCAACCCGCATAATGTATTCAAATCAGAAAGGTTCTTTTTGAAATTGTTAAAATAATTTAGTTCTGAGATATTTTGATTATCCAATTCATTTTTCAAAAAAAGAAAATCAGAATGTTTAAGCAGTCCTTTATTAAGCAAGTATTTAGCCAACTCCAGTTGATTTTTAATTGTATCCGCAGTCTCTTTCGATAATTGATACAATTGCTGGAATTGAAATGTATTCAAATACTGTTCGGTTACTTCTTTAGTAATAGTGTGTCTTACAAGTTCTGACGCGTTTTCATTACTTTTAATCTTAATATCCGATTGAGTCTTAAGAATATCAATAGTACCGCCATTGAAAATATTTTTCTGAATATTTATTTGCGCTGAGTATAAACCTCCGTTTGTA
>Ga0182027_10011635_pt1 | contig 12418 bp, 13 predicted proteins | sample 712E1DmetaG_FD_121300 | JGI IMG/M metagenome (GOLD analysis project Ga0182027, IMG submission 121300) | Permafrost microbial communities from Stordalen Mire, Sweden - 712E1D metaG (Illumina Assembly) | ecosystem: Environmental > Terrestrial > Soil > Wetlands > Permafrost | place: Sweden...
ATACTTCTTCTAGGTAATTCTGAAAATTTAATTGCATGCTCTAATGTTGGAAGCAAACGGAAAACAGTTTGTCCGGGTTCAGCCTCTCGTATTTCTCCCTTTAAATCTTCAACTATATGCTCTGCTGTTACTATTCTCTGAGCAAATTCAACTGCTGACATAAGATTTAGTAGTATACCGAAAAACTGACCACAAGTCAAACTACAGGACGCTGATAAACCCGACACTAATTAATGTATGACGTTTGTGGAACAATAAACGGTTCCCATAATTCAACCTGTTTTTTCTTTAATCTAAAAACTTCATGAACTCCGCCTCTAAAAGCCATGTCATGTAAGTCCAGCCATTCTTTAAATGCATCCACTCCATAAACTTCATCTAGAGGGAATAAATCTTCTGTCTCCAAACCATTTACTGCTCGTATCATATACTGATCTATCATTTCGTATTCGTCCGGAGTGAAATTGTCCCCGCTTTTACCTACAACTTGTGGAAAATTTACCAGCAATGCATATTGCAATAATCTATCCCGTCTAGTTTCGCTATTTCGACATGCTTCGACAGTTTCTTTCGATACCGGAGGAAAATCATAACCCATTCCGCCCAAACCTCTTAAAATCATATAAGCCCTGGTTGCCCCTTCAAAGAAGGAATGCTGTTGATGTTCACAGAAACGACTTGCAAAATCAGCTAGATATCTTGTTAACGCGGGCTCTTCTGCTACCATCAGCATGCCATAAGATTCCCAGGCGTCCTTGGTATAGAGAATTTGGGTTAAAGAATGGCCGAGGTCTTTGTTGTGTATTCGGGGAAAAGATGTTGCGAGTTCTACTCGTCGATCCCTCTCCATAAGCAGCCATATTGTAAAGGATGTTTTTAGGAAAAAACAGTCTTTAAATTAAGTTCAAAATGAGTTATAATAATAAATTATACACCTCAAAGTTAATTACTCCCAATACAAATCACTAGAATCGTAGTCAAGTTTAAAACCAAGATACGTATAATCCTGTGCTGTATTATTTGTTACTTCATGTTTATCAAACGGCTCAATAACCAAAATTTCTCCGATTTTAAAAGTCACTTTTTCTCCGTTGATTACCCAATAACCGTTTTCGCTTAAAAAATAAAAGATCTCTGTTTGTTTTTTATGATAGTGTTCCTTCGCTGTCTCTCCGGGTTTTATTTTTACTTCCTGAACAAATACCCCTTTGTGTTTTAGTTCTTCATCGTTAAGCAAAACTTTTTTGCTGTAACTTCCTTGCATATCCACCCATTGCTTATCCGTAGTTTTAATAATCTTCATGCAAATATTATAACATGGGATTGAATTAGATATAAATTTACGGTATAATTATGGGAATGAAAGCGGCAATCCATCCACAATATTTTGATCAGGCTCAAGTAATTTGCGCTTGTGGAAACAAATTTACAATTGGTTCAACCCAAGAAGTAATTCATGTGGAATTGTGTTCAAAATGCCACCCGTTCTATACCGGTGAGGCAAGATTTGTAGACAGTGCTTCCAGAATTCAAAAGTTCCAAGACAAACAAAAAACAGCGGCTTTGCATGTAACCAAGAAAAAAGAAAAAGAACAGAAAAAAGCCGACAACGCTCCAAAGTCACTCCGCGAAATGTTAATGGAAATTCAGTAGCGCTCCCCTATGGATGATTATCGACAAGTTCAATTAAGTGAATTGGATAAAAAAATCGAGGAGACAAAATCTCTTTTAGAAGACCCCGAAATGGCAGACCTAGCAAAATCCGAAATCGATAATCTCGAACAGCAAAAACAGGAAATTTTAAAAACTTATGAGGTGGAAAAACCAGAAGACAGCGGCGATGACAGCTTAGGAGATAGAAACGTCATGATTGAAGTTAGTGGTGCCGCCGGAGGAGATGAAGCTGGTAACTGGGGACAAGAACTTTTAAGGATGTATTCCCGCTTTGCCCAAATGAAAGGCTTTAAAGTTGAAGCATTGGATGAAAACGTTATTAAAATTGAAGGACACGGAGTATTTGAATTACTGAAGTATGAAGCAGGCGTTCACCGTGTACAACGAGTTCCGACGACGGAAAAACGCGGACGTGTCCATACTTCTACTGCAACAGTTTCGATTTTACCGGAGCTGGAAGATATTGATTTGCATATCCGCCCCGAAGACATTGAATTTGAAGCGCATAGATCCGGCGGACACGGCGGACAAAACGTAAACAAAGTCTCAACCGCCGTAAGATTAAAACATATCCCAACCGGCATTGTTGTTAATTGCCAAACACAAAGATTTCAGGCGCAAAACCGCGAATTAGCTATGGAAATGCTTAGAGCCAAACTTTGGGAAATCGAGGTTGACAAACAACATGGCGAAATTGCCGGATTAAAAGCCACTCAGGTCGGACGAGGCATGCGATCTGAGAAAATCCGCACTTATAACTTCCCCCAGGATAGACTGACCGATCATAGAGTTGCCAAATCGTGGAGGAATTTGGAAGGCATTATGGACGGAAATATCGATGACGTTATTAACGAAATGAAAACTTTGGAGGCTCCAGAGATTTCCCAAGTTTGACACGTCCTATAATATTTGGTATAATTATCCCCTTATTGTGAGCAAAACACCAAGACCAATAACATATTACGGACACGGGCTTTTGCGAAATCGAAAATTTGTAGAGGCATTTTTGGGAAGAAATTTAACTCCATGTGGACGATTCATGGAAATCCATCACTATCCTGAAGGATTTGTGGAAAAAGTCATTTCCAAAGACGAACTGAGAACTGTTCCCGGAATTGGCGAAGTACAATTACCGCTTTGTGCCATCACGAAAACAGGGAATGCCGAAGATTATGCTAAAGTCTTAGCTCTTCATTTAAGCGAGGATGAATACAGAATGGTGCAAATGCTAAATTTTAACGGTGCTGTTTTTCAAGATAAGTTTACAGGAGAAGAAGGTTTTAGTCCTCGCATTTCATTACTAAGAAAAGAATATGGAAATCTTGGTAAGGTAGCTGAATTCAGGGAAGATAAACCACAACACGTTTATGATCTGTTGGGAATTACAGAAGAAGAAATGATTCGCCGTGGAAGAATAATGGGAGATGAAATCGCAATGGCACTTGGAATACAACGCACGACTGCCGAAGGCAAACATCACGAAGGAAACGAAGGCGGACGCCATCATGGCGGGCACGGAAACAAAGAACGAGGTTAATCCCCTAGCCTAAATATTTTTCATCTTTTTGTTTTAACTTTTCGATTTTATCTAAGTGGTTATCCAAAATTATTTCGGCAATTTGTCTACCTCCCGCCAAATGTGGCAAAATAACATAATCGGCGCCTTCTTTATAAAGAATTTTTGCGTCCCTTACGTCTAACGCCATCACCACAATCTTGGCTTTCCTATTTTCGTGCTTTAATTCTTTAAGTAACAAAAGATTATCTTCAATATATGGAATAGTTGAAATTAACATCCGGGCTTGATCCAATTTTGCTCTTTCCTGAATATCCAAATCGGCAATATCGCCAAAGAGCCGGTAAATTTTTTTATCTTCAAGCTTCTTAACCACTTTTGGATCAAAATCAACTACCACTACCTGAATATCCATATCCTCCAAAGCCTCCAGAATACTCTCCCCCATTTGATCTCCTCCAACAACTACCACATGGTCTTCCAAATCTGCCATATTTTCTTCGCTTCGAACAATCTCATCTTTTTTAACGTTTTCTCTTTCTAAGAAACTCAATTTACCGGCAAGGACTCTGTAAAGCGTTTTTGAATTAATCAAAGCGTATGAGGAAACGAAAAAGCTGGCGAGTCCTACCAAAGTTACCAAGGAAACCGCCGATTGATCAAAAGCGCCAAGTTTATATCCGACAAACACCAAAATCAGGGAAAACTCCGAAACCTGCGAAAGAGAAAGTCCTGTTAAAAAAGCAGTTCTTTTACGATATCCCATCGCGGCCATTACAATCATTACCAAAAACGGTTTGACCAAGATTACAAAAATAGATAAAATAATTGCCGGAATTATCACTGCATAAATGCTGCCAAAAGACATTTGAATTCCCAAAAGAACAAAGAAGATAACGATAAAAAAATCTCTTAAGGTTTTAGCTTTTGCAATTATTTGATAATTAGCCATTGAATTAGCCAAAGCCAATCCTGCTAAAAATCCGCCGATTTCAATTGTAAATCCAACATATGGCGAACTAATCACTGCCGCCAGTCCAAAAACCCAAGCCAGACTTGCCAAGAAAAGTATTTCGGGAGACTTGGAAATTGATTCAATGATTTTTGGAAACACCTTCTTGCTTAGAAGCGTAACTAAACCAATCAAGATAACACCCTTTGCCAAAATCAAAAGCACACTCATGAAAAAATCCAGACCCGTAGCGTTAGCGGAAAAACCTGACAAAAACATCAAAAGACCAATCGCCAAAATATCCTGCGCCAAAAGAATACCTACCGAAAACTTAGCGTATAAAGAATGCAGTTCCCTTTTATCCGAAAGGATTTTAACGACCACGATGGTTGAAGAAAAAGTTAAGGCCGTTGCTATATAAAAAGAGCTGATGAGATTTAAACCTAAAACTGTTGAAATGGCAAAACCGGCTAAGAAAGTTAAAATTATCTGGCCTGACGCCGCCAGCAAAAGAGATTTTCCAATAGACAAAAAGTCGGAAACTCTGATTTCCAAACCGACCATAAACAAAAGCAACGTCACTCCGACCTGAGACATTGTTTGTAACATATCCTGACTGGAATTTTGAAAAAGATGGAAAGAACCGATGATTATTCCGGTTAAAATGTAAGCCAAGATTTCCGGTTGCTTAAAGATCCTAAAAACCAAAGACAAAACTGCGGCAAGGCAGATAATTACCGTTAAATCCAAGAAAATATTACCCACAATTATTTATACTATGGATTTCGTTTGTGAGTCAATCTTTTACGGGAAGTTTTGTTATAATTATTTAAGATGGAAGAAAATCCAAAAATCGTTGCAAAATACGAGCAACTTGAAGCTCTGGGTAAAAAGCTTTTTGCCGGTCAGAGTTTGAATTTTGAAACAATTACTCAAGCACAAGTTAAATTAGCAAAAGAATTTTTAAGAAAGGGTGCTACAACCACAAACCCGGAAGTGAATGCTTTCTATTGGGAACATATACTTCTTGCACCGGAACTTGGTAAAAGAATTGCTGAAAAGTTAACAAAAGGATCATCCGTTAACCCCTACGCTATTGAATTTTTGCTTTTCTTGCATGACATTGGAAGATTGATTACCCCCTCTGCTTATTTTAAAAATGATTTAATCGGCGACCGTTTACTCTTGGAGATCGGATTGGAAAAAGAATTAGTTGATGACTTACCGCCACTTGGCAGAATTTCTGTTTTGGCAGATGAGGAAGAATTTACGGATGAACAATTAAATTTTAGCCAACCCCTAACATCAGAGCAGAAAAAAACAATTCAAAAATATTTCGAGGCTTTAACTCCTACCCAAAGAATTATTAATTTAGCAGATAATTTGGGCAAAAGAAACAACGACGGAATTTTTAATTTTGAAGCATTTAAAGAATATTTAAAAACACAGGAAAAAAGATACGCTCATGAAAGCCACTGGGCTTGCATTCACTGGGCAATTATAAGAAGAAAGGGTGCTGCCCTACTTGAATATCATCTGGTTAAAAAAACTTTCGATTGGTTGAAAAATGAAGGGATTGATGTTAATAAAATTCTGGAAGAATTAAAAGATTACGGACCAAAATTCGTTTTAATTGTCAGACACGGCGAGCTAGATAATCCAGAAGATATTGTCTACAATCGCGACTCGGTAATGAAAACGCCAATGCACTTAAGCACGATTGGCGAAAAACACATGTACGAATTAGGACAATTGATTAAAGCAAAAGGGTTTAATCTGACAAGAATATTTTCCAGTCCAGAAATTAGAGCACAAGAATCAGTTGCGCAGTTAAATAAAACACTAAAATTGCCAGTAGAAATAGTCAATGATTTAGACGATGTTTATGCTCCCGATCCCTATAATGAAGGCTGGAAAATGGATAAACTAATAGCCTTAGGAGGAAATTCTTATAACCTGCCTCATACCGAAAGACCGGAAAATCTTGTACGAAGAATGCTCGACGTTTTTAATATGGCCTCCGACAGCTTAAAAACCGGACAATCCACAATCCTACTTTCCCATGGAGACCCGATCGCTTTTTTGGTGTATATGCTTAAAACTAATTCTGTTCTCAATCCGGAAAAAATTAGGCAGGTACAATTTCCCAAAAAAGGACAAGTTATGGTTACCGTAATCGGAGCTAATAAAAAACTGCTTACTCTTTACCTTCTTAATCCAGACATTGAAGAAAATTCTTATTGATCTAAACGCATTATTTCTTCTTCTAAATAAATTCCATATTTTTGTTCAACTTCGTTTTTGATAATTTTAATTAAGTCGCTGACATCTTTTGCCGTTGCGTTACCCAAATTTACAATAAAATTTGTGTGTTTTTCGGACACAATAGCATCCCCTACTCTTTTACCCTTAAGACCTGCAAGAAAAATAATTTTTGCTGTCGGTATAACAGGGAATGGATCATTTTTTACATACTGCAAGAATTCATTTTTGTATTCTTCGGGGATACTTTCAACAGGAATATTCTTAAAAACACTTCCGGCATTAGGCCTATCCAGCGGGTGTTTTGCTCTTCTAAATTCTACCTCTTTTATAACTTGCTCTTTTATTTTTTCTTGACTTCCTTTTGAGAAACCGAAAATTGCGGAGATTATTATTTCGTTTTTTGCCTCCCCTTTAAAAATACTATTGCGGTAAGAAAACTGGCACTCTTCGTTATCTCGTGTGACTTCTTCCAAACTTTCTAAATTAATACTTGTTACTTTTAAGACATTATCTTTTGTCTCCCCACCAAAAGCCCCGGCATTGCCTCTGATTGCTCCTCCAACCGTTCCTGGCATTCCCCCGGCCCATTCCAAGCCGGATAATGAATTATTAACGCAGGAGTCAACGAGACTAGAAAATAAAGTGCCTGCTCCGACCGTAATTTCATCTTTATCCTGAGCAATTCCTATAATTGAATTTTTAATTACCAATCCGTCAAAACCATTGTCGGAAAAAAGAATATTTGTTCCTCCACCCAAAAGAAAAACTTTCTTTTTTTCCTCAGGTAGATCTTTAGAGAAATCTTTCCATTCTCTTAATCCTTCCAATAAATCTTCTTTTGTTGCGGCTTCAAGAAAATAGAGGGCATTTCCACCAATTTTATAGTTACTATAATCTTTCAGGGGAATATTTTGCCTAAGCATAAACTCCTTTTTATTTTAACAATTCAAATACTGCTTTTTCAAGTTGAGTGTCCCGAGCAGGATCTTTCGGATCAAGCGCAACCGACACATCGGGAGTAAGTCCTTTACCATGCACCCAAGTTCCATTTGGCGTCAACCATTTTGCAATTGTAACGTGTAAACCTGCCCCATCTCCCAAATCATCCGCCTCCTGAACTGTTCCTTTACCAAATGATTTATCACCCACTAGAATTGCTCGCTTATTGTCTCTTAAAGCTCCCGAGACAATCTCGCTTGCGGAAGCGCTTCCACCGTTAATTAAAACAACCACTTTCGGTGTAAGCAATAATCCTTGTCTTGAAACTTTTAATTGTTGCGTTTGGCCCGCTCCGTCGTCTTCGCTGACAACCAGTGTCCCCATTGGCAAAAACTCGCCGGCAATAAATTGAGCATCGGTTAAATATCCACCCGGATTATTTCTTAAATCGAAAACTACACCTTTAATGGTTTTGTCCTGATTTATTTTCTCGCTAATTCCTTTGGCAAGAGCAGCCCATTCCTGATTAGTATTATCGCCAAACTGCGAAAGCCTGATATAGGCATACTTGACACAGGTTGAATCCGTACAAGGGTTGCCTTTTACGACTAATGAACAATTACTGGTCGTACATTTAGCGTTTGCTATATCTGTCACAACACTTTTTACAGTAATCACATCTCTTGTTATTTTTAAATCAATTTGTTTTGTTGAATCTTTGTGAACAACCGTTAACACAACCGCTGTCCCCTTTGGCCCCCTGATTTGAGCCACTGCCTTCGACAAATCCCATCCTGTTGTTAACTGAGAATTTACTTTAATAATAATATCCCCGGTTTTAATTCCGGCTCTTTCCGCGGGACTTCCGTCAAGCGGAGCAATTACAATAATATTTTTATCTTTGGTGCCAAGTTCTGCTCCAATCCCGGAAAACTGTCCGGCTAAACCCTGTTTAAAATCTGTATTGGCAACCGGCGGAAGGTACATCGTAAACGGATCGCCCAAAGACTGAACCATTCCGGTAATTGCGCCATTTAACATTTTTTGCTGGTCCAATTTTGATTTATCATAATAGTTTGCAATAAGCTTCTGCCAAACAGTCCAGAAAGGATTAAAATCAACGCTAATTACCCCCGCAGGTGGCTCCTTATTAATTATGTTTAAAACCGGATTGTAATTCTTCCAATCAAGAGCTACTTTATTAACGCCGAAATAATATCCTCCACAAAAAGCGATTAAAATTACAATGACTATCTGAAAAATCTTTATTCTGCTTTTCATAAAATAACTATGCTTTTATCTTTTCCGCCCAAATAAACCATTTTCCTGTTAGCCTTTACTAATTTTTTGAAATCTTCACCGCTAACAATCATAACTGGCATATCAATTCTTTTTTCTGTCAGGTCAACAAAATCCATATTTTCTAAATCCTCAGTTATAATGCCACCCGCATCTAAACCAATCGCTTTAAAAACCGCCACCCTGTCAATTGTTTTTGCCAAAATTATCTTCTCTTCTATCTCTTTAGATAAAATTTCTTCCCCCGCATCCTCAAAATATAACAGTTCGCCTTCTTTTTCGTTACCCAACCCATCTTCGGCAAGAATGGCATCTTTATTTGTTTTAATTAAGATCTTCTCATTATCACAAACGTCAACCATCCCATCAACAGGAGAAATAAGCGTTTCCACCTTTTCTTCCTGCCCTGCTTCGCGAATAATCAGATCCCCGCTACCTTCATCAATCCTAATTATTGTTCCTGAAAATTCGCTGATAATTTTTTTAGAACCAACGCCTAAGCCATTTTTTTTCTCCGCCAGAATATCCCCTTTTAGAATACCGTCACCTAAATTTTTCTTAAGCACTTTTAGAATATCTTTGGGGGATAAATTAAAAATCTGGGAAAGATGAATAACTTTTTCTATGCCATTCATTCTTTTCTCAGCAATAGTTTGCCCTGCCGTTAACTTATCGTTAGCAGAAACTTTTAAAACATACCCTTCTGGAAGAAGAACAGGCAGTAAAGTCATTTTAAAAACATTAAACCTTAACTATAAATGGCAGGAGCGCCAAATGTCTTGCGTGTTTTATTGCAAGTGTGATTCTTTTTTGGTGTTTGGAGCAGAGTCCGGTTCGAGACATTGGCATAATCTTAGCCCTATCTGTAATAAATCTATTTAAAGTGGCAACGTCAGAAAAAAGTGGCTCCTTTTTTTCCGTGCAGAAAAAACACTTTTTTGGAGCGTTTGTTTTTTGTATTTTTTTAATAATTCGTTTTTTCTTTGGCATATTTTAGAAAGGAATGTCGTCAGGCGCTATTTCGTCTTCTTTTGACACCTCATCATCCTCTTCTTTTACCTTGGCTTCTTTTTTTGCAGCCGCTTTTGTTTTCTCGGTTGATTTTTCCGCTTTATGAACCTCTTCCACCGGTTCGTCCTCTGCTGCAACAACCTCCTGCTCACCGGTTCTCTTGGAATCAAGTAAAATCATATCGTTGATGATAATTTCGGTTGTTTGTTTTTGTGTTCCGTCCTGTGCAGCCCAACTCCTGGTCTGTAGCCTTCCCTCAACATAAACTTTTCTTCCCTTAACCAAAAACTGCGAACAAAGCTCTGCCAATTTGCTCCAGGCAACAATTCTGTGAAATTCAACTTCGTCTTTTTTCTCACCGGAATCATTTGTCCAACTTCTGTTGGTGGCAATGCTAAAAGAACAAACGGCCGTACCGTTTGGTGTATACCTTAATTCAGGATCGCGGGTAAGATTGCCGATTAATTGAACTCTGTTTAAACTTCTTGCCATATTAGTCTTGTCTTAAGAGCAAATGTCTTAGGACATTATCACTCGCCGTAATCTTTTTTTCAAGATCTTTAGCCAATTCATCTTTTAATTCAAAAACAAAATTCTGGAAAAATCCGGAATTTTCTCTTTTGATAACATATGCCAAAACTTTTTCTCCCCATTCTTCTTCCTTGGTAAATTTAGCGTCTCCAATCCAGGATTTAACAGTTTCGATAAATTTCTTTCTGTTTGCTTCCGACAAAGATGTTTTTAAAACTACCACTAATTGATATGTTCTCATGTGTTTCTAATTTTACTATAGAAGCGTGACTTAAGCAAGATTGAAAAACTTATTGTTTTTATCTTGGTAAACCTACTGCGGACATTACGATTGCGCCATAACTTAGTCCGGCGGCAAAACTTGCCATAAGAAGAATATCATTTCTTTTTACCCTATGTTGTCTAACTGCTTCATCAAGGGCAATACCAATTGATGCCGCAGAGGTGTTTCCCGTGTGATCAATGGTGGACATATATTGACCTTCCGGAATTTCCAGTTCCCTAGCAACCGCTTGCATAATTTGCGCATTCGCCTGATGAGGAAGTAAAAACACATCCTTACTGGTAACACCGGCTTTTTTCATTGCAGCTTCCGACATTTCTACCATACGCCTGACAGCATTTTCTTTGATTACCGGTCCGTTCATGTAAACTGCGTGCTTCCCTTCTGCAACGGTTCTTGCGCTCGTGGGCAATTTACTTCCGCCCGCTGGAATACCTAATTCTTCCGCCAACCTACCATCCGATCCAAAAGCCCATCCCCAGTTAGTAGGCGCTCCAAAATCCGGTGTAACCATCTCTATTATTACAGCTGCTCCGCCATCTCCAAAAATTGTTGCAACACCGGCATCTGCACCAGGCAAAGTACCACTGATAACTTCCACTCCAAGAGCGGCCTGCGGACCTCCGTCACCATACTTCTCATTGGAAATATCGGTAAAAACATTTTTTATAGCATGCAACAACCCTGTACACGCGTTACCGCCTACGTCATAAAATCTAATATTATCCGGCATTCCCAGTTTTGCTTGTACGATTGCTGACGCCGGAACGCCGACATAATCTGAAGATGATGTGGCTAAAGCAACTGCAGTTATTTTTGACAGATCAATTCCTGCCATATCAGCAGCTCTTTGCAAAGCAATCGCGCCAAGATCCGACGTGGCTTGCTCTCCTGTTACCACCCAATGTCTTTCTTTAACTCCTACGAATCTATTAGCAGCAATAGCGACCATCTTTCGAGACCTAGCCCCTTCTTCACCGGGATACAAAGCCTGCACGTCTTCTGTTGTAACAACTCTATCGGGCAAATATGAACCAACTCCAATAATAGCTGGTATTCTTTGTATTCTTTCTGCTGGCATAATGAGGGTGATTTTACTTTGTCTACAATCCTTTTGTCAATCAGGCATTAATCTTAAATTCGATAACGTCGCCGTCTTTAACAATATATTCTTTGCCTTCAAAGCGTGTCTTACCAAGCGCCCTTGAACCTTTCCATCCGTTATCCACAATAAAATCTTCATAGTGAACAACTTCCGCTTTAATAAAACCTTTAATAAAATCTGTATGAATTACTCCGGCTGCTTCAACAGCTGTCATTCCTTTTGTAATAGTCCAAGCCCGCACTTCTTTCTCCCCCGCCGTAAGATAAGAAATTAAATCTAAAATTTTATAACCTTCTTTAATGACTCTCTCAAGTCCCGACTGCTCAACTCCTAAAGTTTTAAGATAATCTTTTTGCTCATCCTCTGTTAATTCCGATAACTCGCTTTCTGTTTTGGCGCAAACCGCGATGGTGTCCGCCCCGAAATCCTTAGCCACTTCGTCTTCGTCAACGTTGGCAATTGTGAACATCGGCTTCATTGTTAATAATTGCAGACTCTTTGCTTCTTTTGCTTCTTCTTCGGTTAGTTCAACTTCTCTTGCCAGTTTTCCCGCGTTTAAAGCAGCGATGAATTTTTGAATCGCAGTCCATCTGTATCCTTCTTCTTTACTGGCATTTCTTTTTGGTTCCTGTTGTTTTTCCAAAGTTTGTAAATCCGCCAAAATCAATTCTGTATTCACAACTTCAAAGTCCGACTTGGCATCGGTGGAACTTTTCTCCCGTATTACGTTTGAATCTTTGAAGTATCGAACGACTTGAGCAATGGCGTCACACTCCCTGATGTGGGATAAAAACTTATTGCCCAAACCCTCACCGGTGGCCGCTCCCTTGACTAATCCTGCGA
>Ga0182027_10011636_pt1 | contig 12418 bp, 10 predicted proteins | sample 712E1DmetaG_FD_121300 | JGI IMG/M metagenome (GOLD analysis project Ga0182027, IMG submission 121300) | Permafrost microbial communities from Stordalen Mire, Sweden - 712E1D metaG (Illumina Assembly) | ecosystem: Environmental > Terrestrial > Soil > Wetlands > Permafrost | place: Sweden...
CGTGGGCGGACCGGGGGGCGGTGAAATAGGACGGGTTACTCCGGGCACTCCGGGCGGAGCCGCGGGCGGGCGCGGAGGTTGCGCGGCAGCGGGCGGCGGACCGCTCGGGACGGCCGGCGGTGCCGTGGGCGGGCCGGGGGGCGGTGAAATAGGACGGGTTACTCCGGGCACGCCGGGCGGAGCCGCGGGCGGGCGCGGAGGTTGCGCGGCAGCGGGCGGCGGACCGCTCGGAGGAGTCGTCTGCTCGGGTGGGCGGTCGCCCTCTGGTTTTCCTTCGCTCCCCATTGTCTCCTCACGTTCCTCCACCAAGACCTAAGTTCCTGCAACGCGCAGGCCAGATCCCGGTGCACCGTCGAAGCCCGTGGGCGTCTGCCCGGTCTGAATTCCACTTCGCTCCAGCTGGCCAATCAACTGCTCGGGGCGGGTTGAGCGCGAGATTGCCTGTTCAACCGTGATCAAATGTTTCGATATCAGGTCGCCCAGTGACTGCTCCAAAGTCTGCATGCCGCGCTTCGTGCCCGTCTGCATGAAGGAGTAGACCTGCTCGACCTTCCCCTGGCGAATCAGGTTACGGATAGCGTCATCGGGAATCAGGACCTCGAGCGCCGGCACTCGTCCTTGCCCGTCTGCAGTCTTCATCAAGGTTTGCGTGACCACACCTTCGAGTGAGAGTGCAAGCTGCATGCGGATTTGATCCTGCTGCTCGCCGGGGAATACGTCGATGATGCGGTCGATGGTGCTCGGCGCGCTCTGCGTGTGCAGCGTGGCGAAGACCAGGTGACCGGTCTCAGCCGCGGTCAGCGCGATACCGATCGTCTCCTGGTCGCGCATCTCGCCGACGAGGATCACATCGGGGTCCTGGCGCAAAGCTGCACGGAGCGCGTCTCCGAAGCTGAGCGCATCGGCCCCGATCTCGCGCTGGTTGACGATGCAGTTCTTGTGCCGGTGCAGGAATTCGATCGGGTCCTCGATCGTGATGATGTGGTCGTAGCGGGTGCGATTGATCTCGTCGATAAAGGCCGCAAGGGTCGTCGACTTGCCCGAGCCGGTCGGTCCGGTGACGAGCACGATCCCGCGGGGCCGCTTCGTCAGCTCGTGCAGATGCGACGGCAACCCGAGCTCCTCGAGCGTCTTCAGCTCGGTCGGGATGAGACGGAAGGCGCCGGCCAGGCTCTCGCGCTGGGAGTAGATGTTTACGCGGAAGCGAGCCATCCCGGGCACCGAGTAGGCCAGGTCGAGCTGACGCTTGATCTCCAAGTGCTTCTGCTGCTCGGTCGAGAGAATGCGGTAGAACATCTCGCGCGTCATCTCGGGAGTCATCACGGGCTCTCCCTCGACCCTTTTCAGCGTGCCGTGAATGCGCAGGGTCGGCTTGGAGCCGACCGTCAGGTGCAGGTCGGAGGCTCCGCTGTCTACGACGTACTGGAGGAGCCGATCGATAGATGGCCCCGAGGGGTGCGGGTTCACTGCCACGGCGGACGTATCGGCAAGCACCGAGGGTTTCTTGAATACATTTAGCAGGCTCGGCGTCGCTCACGGGTAGCCCACCATGGGTAGGTGACTTTCACCCATTTGGGGCTACTGGCCGTCGACGGCTCTGCCGATCTCGCTCCTTAGTCAAAGCCATCGCAGCATCCAAAAGGAGCCAATCCACATGGCAGATCTCATCCGTAAGCGTTTGACCGGGAAGGAAGAGGGATTCACCCTCATCGAGCTCCTGGTCGTCATCGTCATCCTGGGCATTCTGATGGCGATCGCAGTGCCTTCCTATCTGGGCTTCCAGGCACGGGCGCAGAAGGCAGCCGCGCAGGCCAACATCCGCGCCGCCCTACCCTCAATCGAGGCTTACTACGGCGACAACGGCACCTACGTCGGCATGACCGTCGCCAATCTGCAGGCAAGCTACGACGCCGGTCTCAGGCTCTCCAACGCGACCACCGCGCCCTTCAACGCGGGCGGCATCATAAGTGTGTCGGCCACTTCGTTCTGCATCACGGACATCGTAGGCACCGGCAGCCAGTACTATCTGGCTGGGCCGGCCGCATCGGTTACGACCACTGCTTGTACGTAAACCACCCTTGAGTCTCCGACTCGGAAAGAGGGGCGCACCCCTCTTTCTTGGGAGGGAAGATGTCCCGCTCACCGTGGATTTTCGGTGGCGGTCCGTTAATGAAATCTTTCATGCGAGCGTAAGGAACACCTCCTGGATCGAATGGCGATGGAGCTCGCGTTCGACGGCGAAGGCGAGCTTGGCGAGATCCCGCTAGCCGGTGACTTGGGAGCTTTCGGAATCGATCGATCGCGTTCGTCCGACCCTTCCTCCTATGGTGTTCTTCTGAGACCTACGGTCTCGGAAGAAAGGCCGGACGACTAGCGCCCGGAGATGCTTCTCCGACCTCAGGCTATATTCCCGCACACTCGCCCCCCCCACCCGTCCACGGGGCGTGACCCGGTATCAAGCGAACGGGTTAGGAGACAGCGCCCCCGAACGAGCCCGGATCGATCGGGCAGCTGGCGCCCGGGGTTGAGTGCGAGCCGCCCTCCGACGTCAGCTTCGATTCCTTTAGGTCGGCCAGGCCGACAGTTACGCCGAGTTGCCAGAGGGCGTCGTCGCCTAGTGGAGTGCGAATGGCTCCGCCACTCGCGAGCAGCTCGAGCAGGGCGTTCTCGGCTGCGAGGCGGTCAGCGGGGTCGTTGCCCTTGACGAGCAGGGCTGCGACTTCCTGAGTCGTGAGGCCGTCGGGAAAGCGCTTGAGCAGCGGCGCAGGGGTTTCGGAGGCCGGCTGGCGCTCAAGACCCGGGTCCAGGTTCGCGATCAGGACGTCGTAGGCCTCGATCGGCTGGAAACCGCCCGCGACCAACCGCTGCCCGTCGCGTTCGAAAACGAGCGAGGGGGCGGTGAAGCGGACGGGGCCGTCGGTTTGCGCGATCTTTTCCTGGAGCTCCGCGGCCGAGCCGGCCGCGCTTCGCGCTTCCGCTTTGTCCCGCTCGTAGGCATCGCTCACGCCCTGGTCGTCGAGTCGGGCAACGATCGCGTCCGCGTCCACCCCGGGAAGCTGCCGCAGCGTCTCGGCGATCTGGACGTCATCGTCGAGCAGCAGCGGCGTGGTGAAGTTCGCCAACTGCAGCGCGCGAAACACCCGCCATTCACTACCGGGTCGAAGCAGCCGCGCCGCGACCACCGCCCGGCACGCGCGCGCGGTCGCGCTCGCCCGCTCCTTCGGCTGAGGAGCAAACGGCATCCCGTATCGGCGGAAGTGAACCTGACTCTGTGCGGCGCGCAAGGGCGTGTAGCCACGCTCCACGTAGTGGCTCGCCTGCTCGGCCAGGCCGATCAGCACCAGCCTCCAATCGAGCTGCTCACCGTAGCGCCACTCCAGCACACGCAGCGACGGGCTGACCGAATAGGCCCAGGGGCAGGCCGGGTCGCTGAAGATCGTCACCGAGATCGCGGCCATCCGAAGCAACACTACCTACCCGGTTCGGGACTCCGTCACGGCTTTCGGACCAAAGCCCAGGTTGGCGGGACCGAGCTCGACGAGGAAGACTAGAATCGCTTGATGCGCATCTATCACGTGCCGCGGAGCCGCTCGACCCGTGTGCTGTGGGCGCTGGAGGAGATCGGCCAGCCCTACGAGCTGACGCTCATGGAGGGCGAGGACCGCCAGACGGACGAGCATCGCCGTCGTCACCCGCTGGGACGAGTGCCAGTGCTCGAGGACGAAGAGGGGTTTCTGTTCGAGTCGGCGGCACTCTGCCTACAGCTCGCCGATCTGGATCTGGACGCGCAGCTGAACTGGCCGCTCGCGACGCACGAGCGAGGGCTTGTCTACCAGTGGACAGTGTTCGCGATGACCGAGCTGGAGTCGCCGATCATCGAGGCGCGTCGGCATCGCGAGGACGACCCGGCCCTTGCGCGGGCCGGCGTCGAGCGCTTCCAGGTCGCCGCCGCGGCTGTCGAACAAGCGCTCGACGGGCGCGAGTACCTGGTCGGCGACCGCTTCAGCGTCGCCGATCTCGTCTGCGGGGCCGTGCTGATCCTCGCCAAGGACGCAGGTCTTACCGACGAGTTGCCCAACATCAACGCCTACCTCGAGCGGCTCGAAGCACGCCCCGCCCGCCAACGCGCAACCGCTATCGGCACCTGAGCTATCACGCGCATCAGCGCCTCAGGAGTTTCGGCCCCCGCTCTTCGCTGACGGTAGGCACGGTCGCGGCAAGCGCGTGAGCAGTAGGTGGCGCGGCTCCGCTGGTGGCTTGCCGCAGACGGGGCACCTCCGCTCGGCTCGCCCTGCGAGGTAGCGCGCGCAGGCGGTCAGGTCGTCTTGATCCGTCTTTGAGCCGGGGAGGCGGGTGAGCTGCTCGCGCGCGTAGACGCTGGCGTAGTGGGTGAGCAGCGCCCGCCTCCGCGGCGAGGGTTGCACGCTGCAGTTTCGGATGCGCTTGATCGCGGTCGTATCGAGTCCTGTCTCGCGACGCTTCGGCGAGTTCGTAGCGCGCGTCTGCGCGGGCCGCGGAGAGCGTCTTCGCGGGAAAAGGTGGTGGTGTTCGGAGGCTTGTCGGGCGCGGGCGAAGCGGAGAAGTCGGCCCTGTCTGGCATAGCCAAGGCTCATAACGAGGGGCCTTCTGACCTCGGCGGCCCCTCATCTGGTGTCTTAGAGCACCGCGGACGCCTCCTTGACTCCCCGTCGGGGGCGATGGCTGAGCACTGTGTCGATGATGCCGTACTCGACTGCTTCCGCTGCGGTCATGAAGTAGTCGCGCTCCATCTCCTTAGAGACCTTCTCGAGCGGTTGACCAGTGTGCTGGGCGACGATCTCCTCCATGCGCCGCTTGAGTGCAATAAGTTCCCGCGCTTGGATCTCGATGTCGCTCGCCTGCCCCTCGAAGCCGCCCCACACCTGGTGGATGAGGATCTTCGCGTTCGGCAACGCCATCCGCTTCCCCTTCGCGCCTGCCGCCAGGAGCAGCGCGCCGAGCGACATCGCCATTCCGATGCAGATCGTCGACACGTCGGGCTTGATGAACTGCATCGCGTCGTAGATGGCGAGGCCGTCGTAGACGGAGCCACCCGAACAGTTGAGGTAGAGCGAGATGTCCTTGTCCGGGTCCTCGGACTCGAGGTGAAGCAACTCGGCGATCGTCAGGTTCGCGAGCTCGTCGTCGACGGGGCCGCCGATAAAGATGATCCGCTCGTTCAGGAGGCGCGAGTAGATGTCGAAAGCGCGCTCGCCGCGCGCGGTCTGTTCGATCACCATCGGGATCAGCGGATTCATCGATGCTCCTGACGCTGTGCTCCCAGCTTTCAGCCTCACGCCAGCCGACCGAGGCGCTCACTTTTCACTCTACCTGGGCGCCGCCCGGGTCCGTCGCGGCTGCCATGACTGCCCAGACGAGAATGTCCGCCGGCTCTGTGGATACCGGGAGCTCAACTCGATCCGTCGCGCTGATCCCTATAGTCGGGCCACTCCGAAGAGAGCTGCAGTTCCAGCTCTCTTGCCTCGAGCTCGCAAGGAGCTATCCGACAATTCCTGACGGCCGCTTCATCGGCGCTTGCCGGCGGCGGACGAGTCTAGACTGCCTCCGTGCACGTGGGTGTGCTGCGACCGCAGACGAACACCTTCCGGATGGTCCTCGACCTCTCTGGACTGTGGGAGTTCCGGCTCGACCCCGACGACACAGGCAAGGCGGAGGGCTGGACAGACGGCATTCCCGACGGGCGGCTCATCGCGGTGCCCGGGAGCTGGAACGAGCAGCTCGCCGGCGCGCGCGACGCGCTCGGCCCCGCCTGGTACGAGACATCCTTCGAGCTGCCACGGGCCTGGCCGGCCCGGACCTTCGTCCGCTTCGGCTCGGCCGACTACCTGGCAGAGGTGTTTCTGAACGGAGAGCGGCTGGGAGAGCACGAAGGCGGTCAGCTGCCCTTTGCCTTCGATCTCGGCCTGAACCTGCGGCCTGGACTCAACCGGCTCGTCGTCAGGGTCGACCGTCGCCTCCTCCCCGACCGGGTTCCCCCGGGCGGGCTCCCACCCTCGCCGGAGACCGGCTGGGAGCGTGATTTCAACCCGCAGACGAGCTTCGACTTCTTCCCCTACGCGGGACTTCAGCGTGCGGTTCAGATCTGTGGTGTCCCGGAGGGCGGTCTCGATCGGATCGCAGTCGCGACGGCGCTCGCGGGACGGGGCGCGCTTGTCTCCGCGAGCGTCGAGCACGGCGGGGACGCGCTGCGCCTACGTCTTGGAGACGTCGTCTCCGACGGTGAGGAGCTGCGCCTGACCGACGCGCGCCTCTGGAGTCCAGCCGATCCGCACCTCGAGCCGCTCGTCGTCGAACTCGAGCGAGCCGGCGAGATCGTCGACCGTTATCTGCTACCGATCGGGCTGCGCAGCGTCGAGGTCGAGGGCGATCGCTTGCTGCTCAACGGGCGGCCGCTCCGACTGCGCGGGTTCGGCCGCCACGAGGACTTCCCCGTCAGCGGACGCGGCGTGCCGAGCGCGGTTACCGTCTCCGACCTCGAGCTCCTGCGCTGGACCGGGGCGAACTCCTTCCGAACAGCGCACTACCCGCACGCGGAGGAGGCACTCGACCTGGCCGACCGGTACGGGCTACTGGTGGTCGCCGAGACTCCGGCCGTAGGCTTGTTCTTCCATGAGCCGGGCCTCGAGCGCCGCCAAGAGATAGCGCTCCGATTGCTCGAGGAGCTGATCGAGCGCGACCGCAACCGACCGAGCGTGATCGCCTGGAGCGTCGCCAACGAGCCGGCCAGCGCGCAACCCGGGGCCGGCCAGGCGCTCCGCGAGCTGCTAGAGCGGGCGCGGGCGCTCGATCCAAGCCGTCCGGCGACCTTCGCCAGCAACACGCCCGACGACCCCGTGCTCGAGCACTGCGACGTGATCGCACTCAACCGATACTTCGGCTGGTACGAGCTACCGGGACGGATTGAGGAGGCGGCGAGCCGCCTCGCGGCCGATCTCGATGCCATCCACGAGCGCCATCGCAAGCCGATCCTCCTGACCGAGATGGGCGCGGACGCCATCCCGGGCACTCACGCCGATCCGGCCGAGATGTGGAGCGAGGAGTACCAGGCTGCGCTACTCGACGAACTGCTGCGGGTCGCCGAGGAGCGGCCGTTCGTCTGCGGTGCACACGTCTGGACGCTCTGCGACTTTAAAACCGGCCAGGCCGAGCACCGCCCCGCCGGGCTGAACTTCAAGGGGGTCTTCACGCGCGACCGGCGTCCGAAGCTCGCCGCCTGGCACCTACGCGAGCGCTGGAAAAGCTGATGACCTACCGGCGGATCGGTACCGGCTCCGCCGACTAGCAAGAGCCCGCTCACAACGTAGCTTCGCCGCCGCGCTCGCCGCCGCTACCGCTCCGTACGACCTCAGCAGGCGACCAACTGGTCGCGGAGCGCTTTGCGGTGGGCGACGGTGCCAGATCTTGCGATAACGCATCCGCCACCGCGCCCGGCCCGCGCAGGCGCGACAGACTACGGTTTTCCTTCAGGCCAGGGGGCTTTTGGGGGAGCCCGGTTCCCCTTCTGCCGCCCTATCGCCGGTCAGTGCCGGACCCCTCCGGCATTCGCTTCACCACCGGCGAAGCGAATTGGGCAGTGGCGGATACGAACTCTGAGGCCGCGCTCAGGGGTTCGTATATCGCACCTTGGTTCATAGACAACGGAGCACGTTCGAACGTTTTTGGAACTAAGCGGACTCGAACCCGGTGCCTTCTCGCGTCTCTGGCGCCTCACTGGCCGTGCAGCGCCGGAGGGCACAGTGTTGAGCACACGGGCCCGGAGAGCGATGTGCGGCCAGCGAGGCGAGGCGGCACCGGGCGACCCGTCGCGCCGGGGCGGTCGGTGCCGTCGCCGAGTGGCGCGAGAATGGAGCTAGTCAGATTCGAACTGACGACCTCCTGGGTGCGATCCAGGCGCTCTCCCAACTGAGCTATAGCCCCGCGAAGCCAACAGTCTAGCGCCACTAAACGGCCGCGCTCAGCTCAAACGCCGTCTCCAAAGCGCTTCGGGCAAGCGGCGAAGCCGCCGCTCTAAGCCTGCTCAACATCGACGAAAGTCGTCAAGCCTTCGCAGAAGGCGGACTTTCGGCGGTTACTTCGCAGAAGGCGGACTTTGGTCGTAAATCACGCCTCCGCGGAAAGCGCGCCCCCGCCGACCCGAGACGTCGATGTCGTGCCGCTCGTGCCGGACGATTCGCGCACGATCAGCTCGACCGGCACGACGAGCTCGATCGGATTCGCGGCGGAATCGACGATCATGCGCAGCAGGCCGTCGGCTGCGGCGATTCCCTGTGCCGGCGCGTCCTGCCGAATGGTGGTGAGTTGCGGCGAGACGAGAGTCGCATTGGGAGAGTCGTCGTAACCGACGACGGCGATGTCGTCGGGGACGCGCAGGCCGGCCTTCTCGATCGCCGCCATGGCGCCGATCGCCATCACGTCACTGGCGGCAAAGACGGCGTCGGGGCGCTCGTCCAGCGCCAGTAGCTGCTCCATCGCCCGCTCGCCGTCGTAAAGGAAGAAGTCGGCCTCGGCCAGATACTCGGGCGGGCAGGGAAGACCGAGCTCCTCGAGACCGATGCGGAAACCGAGCAGGCGCTCACCTCCCACCACGTGAGAAAGGGGAGCGTGGATGGTCGCGATCCGCCGCCGCCCGACCGCGCCGAGGTGGCGGACTGCTTCGAGAGCGCCGCCTACGTTGTCGGACGAGACGTGGCCGAGATTCGGAGCGAGGCCGATGTCGTCCACGCCCACGCAGGGGATCCCCGACTGGAGCAGTCTGGACACGCGCGGGTCATCGGTGGTGAAGCCGTGCAGGATGACGCCGCTCACTCCGTCGTCGCGGCAGCGGCGAAGATAGGTGTCGGGATCGGTATCGATGGTGGTGAAGAGGAGCAGGTCGCAGCCGCTGGCCCGCAAGCGAGACTTGATGCCCTCGAGCAACCCGAGAAAGATCGGGTGCGGGCTGTCCGTGTACTCCCAGGTGATCGTCGCCACGCCGATTATCGGCGGTCTGGCGTGCTCTGCTCGCATCTTTTCGGCCGCGAGCGCGTCGGCTTGCTCGCGAAAGAGCTCCCGCTCTCTCGTCTCCCGTTCAATCGCAACAAGAATCTCTCGTGCCGAATGTTCCAATTCCGAACGACTTTCGCTCGATGCCGTCTGTCCGCTTCCATCTCATCCTAGAGCCGTCTCTGGCCGCAACTCTAGCCCGAAACGCAGCGAAGACCGTAACCGAAAACGCGTTAGCGCCCGCGCTCCACGCGCGAGCCGCCGACGATCTGGTCGCCATCGTCGTCGAAGCGCAGCCAAGCCTTGAAGCCCTCGTCGTAATCGCGCGCCCAGAGAATCAGCCGGGCCGCGCGCCCGCCGCTCCGGCAGGGCTCGTCGCCCTCCGGATCGAGCCCGCGCCAGATACGCACGAAGAGGTTTTTCTCCCACTCCTCGCCAACACTCGTCTCGCCGCTGTGCCCGGGCAGGATGCGCGTCTCGGGCGGAAGCGCAAGCAGCACCTCCATGATCGAGTGACGCAAAGAGGCGAAGCCCGCGCCCGATCCTCCCACCGAGCCGGCGAAGAGCGTGTCGCCCGTGCAGCAAGCGCCGTTCACGACAAACGAGAGCGAGTCGGCCGTGTGACCGGGCGTCGGCAGTACCTCGATCTGGAGCCCGCCCGCCCGGAAGGGGTCGCAGGCTCGATCGATCGTCTCGAGCCCGAAGCGGCGCCCAAGCTCGGCGCCTCCGGCCGTGTGATCGCCGTGCCCGTGCGTCACCAGCAGATGAGTCGGCGTCAGCTCGTGCGCCTCGACCACGGCCAGCAGCGGCTCGAGCGGGGCACCGCTGTCAACGAAGACGCCCGTGCCACCTGGACGGTCGGCGATCAAATAGGCATTCGAGAGCCAGCCCGGATGCATGCTCCGCTCGACGATCACGTCATCTAGGCTAGTTGATCCGATGACGCCTCTCACCCTCCCGCCCGGTTTTCCGCGCCGCGTCAAGGCGATCGCCTCCGATCTCGATCGCACGCTGATCGGCGAGGACTACGAGCTGCATGCGCGCACCCTGAGCGCGATCGCAGCCGCGCGGGCGGCCGGTATTCAGTTCGTGATCGTGACCGGCCGCATGTACCGCTCGGTGCTCCCCTATCTCCAGCGGGCCGGCATCGACGACCTGGTCGTCTGCTACCAGGGCGCGATCGTCGCCGATCCGGTCAGCGGGCGTTTCCTCCGCCACGTCACGATTCCGCTCGAGCTGGCACGCGAGACGATCGCGGCCGTCGAGCGGGAGGGCTTCCAACTCAACTGCTACGTCGACGACAACCTCTACGTGGCGAAGATGACGCCCGAGGCGCACAGCTATGCCGAGCACCAGCGGATTCCGATCGACACCGTGGGCGAGCTTCGTGAATGGCTCCCGAGCCCACCCACGAAGCTGGTCGTGATCGGCGAGCCCACGGCGCTCGACGGGCTCGCGCTGCGCCTGCGCGAGCAATTCGACGGGCGGCTGTACATCTCGAAATCGCTTCCCTTCTTCCTCGAGCTGGCCAGCCCGGAGGTCTCGAAGGGAGCCGGGCTCGGATTCGTCGCCGAGCAGCTCGGCTTCACGGCCGCCGAGACGGTGGCTTTCGGAGACGGCGAGAACGACGTCGAGCTGCTCGACTGGGCCGGCTACTCGGTAGCGGTCGCCAATGCCGACGCGAAGGCGCTCGAGCGCGCCAATTTCGTCTGCCCGCCGGTGCAGGAGGAGGGCGTAGCGCAGGTGATCGAGGCGATGCTCGCGGCCGGAGTGGACGCCTAGCCCGGCTCCCGGCTACCGCCGCGATCCTTCTCCGCCTAGACTTGCAGCCGTGATCGACCTCAAAGCCGCTCGCTCCGATCCAGACGGTTTCCGCGCCTCGCTCGCCCGCAAGGGAGGAGTCGAGGCCTTCGATCAGCTGATCGAGGCCGATCGCCGCTGGCTCGATCTCGTGCCGCAGGTTGACGAGCTCCGCTCTCAGACCAAGCCGAAGGGAAAGCCGACGCCCGAGCAGCTCGAGCAGCTGAAGCTGGCCAAGACGAAGCTCCAGCGCCTGGAGGAGGAACTGGCGGAAGCCGAAGCCGCTCGGGAGGCGGCGCTGGCGCTGGTTCCAAATCCGCCGCATCCCGATGTCCCGGACGGCGACAGCGACAAGGACGCCGTCGAGCTGAGACGCGTCGGTGAGCCGCGGGCGATCGAGAAGCCGTTCAGCCATCTCGAGCTCGGCCGCTTCGACATGGAGCGGGCCGTAAAGCTGTCGGGCGCCCGCTTCGGTTACATCATCGGTGACACTGCCTTATTGGCGCTCGCGCTCTTCCGCTACTCGCTCGACCTGCTGGGAAGAAAGGGCTTTTTACCGGTGCTTCCGCCGGTTCTCGTGCGCGAGGAGGCGATGTTCGGCACCGGCTTCTTCCCCACCGACAAAGCCAACATCTACGAGATCCCGTCCGACGGCCTCTACCTGACCGGCACCTCGGAGGTGGCGCTCGCCGGCCTGCACATGGGCGAACTGCTGGAGTCGAACGAGCTGCCGCTGCGCTACGCCGGCTACTCGACCTGCTTCAGGCGCGAGGCGGGCGCGGCGGGCAAGGAGACGCACGGCATGTTTCGCGTGCACCAGTTCGACAAGGTCGAGATGTATGTCTACACGCGTCCCGAGGACTCCTGGCAGGAGCACGAGCGCATGGTGGCGATCGAGGAAGAGATCCTGCAGGGGTTGGACCTTCCCTACCGCGCGGTGAACATTCCCGCCGGCGACCTCGGCGCGCCGGCCGCCAAGAAGATCGACCTCGAGGTCTGGCTGCCGAGCCAGGGCCGCTACCGCGAGGTCACCTCCTGCTCGAACACGACCGATTTCCAGGCTCGACGCCTCAAGGTTCGCTATCGCGGCGAGCGGGGCACGGAACCGGTTCACACCCTGAACGGCACCGCCGCCGTCGGACGCATGCTGCTCGCTCTGCTCGAGAACGGGCAGCAGGAGGACGGGAGTGTCGTCGTGCCCGCTGCACTGACGAAACTCGGCGCCCCGACCTCGTTCAAGCGCTAGCGACGCGCTTAGCTCGGCCACCCTCGACGCGCAGGCAGATTATCCCGAGGCGGCTGGACTATGCTGGCCTCGCGCGGCGGGGTGCCGGAGCGGTCGAACGGGGCGGTCTTGAAAACCGTTGGGGGTGCAAGCCCCTCCTGGGTTCGAATCCCAGCCCCGCCGCTCAGCCAACAAAAGTCCGCCCACTTCGGGGGAAGGACGACTTTCGTTGGCGGGGCCCGGAGGAGAGCGTGCTGACCTGACCCCGTTTACTGGTCCACTTTTTATGTTAGTAAACCGGGGCAACCGGCGGCGCGTAGTCAAGGAGCGAAAACCCCGGCCAAGCGATCACCTCCGGTGCCGGTGGACGCC
>Ga0182027_10011639_pt1 | contig 12418 bp, 6 predicted proteins | sample 712E1DmetaG_FD_121300 | JGI IMG/M metagenome (GOLD analysis project Ga0182027, IMG submission 121300) | Permafrost microbial communities from Stordalen Mire, Sweden - 712E1D metaG (Illumina Assembly) | ecosystem: Environmental > Terrestrial > Soil > Wetlands > Permafrost | place: Sweden...
CGCTCACAACCAGCGCCCGAAACCGTTGGTATGGACCGCGTCCGTCGCCACGATCATGGCCAAAGTCGCCCGGGCCCGTACCAGCCTCGATACGACAAGATCAGCGTGAGTCACTACACTAGGTACCGAATTCGGCGGGATGGCTTCGCCGCTTCGCTCCTCTCAAGTAACATCGCCCATCAGACGGCGTGCGGTGCATGCTCGGGCTCTGCTGCTGCCTCGAAGAAGCGGCCTCCGGCCGTCTCACCCTCGCATGAACGAGAATGGCGGCGGGGCTCCTCCCAATAGCAGTGGTCGCTGCCGCTGATCGCGGTGAAAGCAGTTGAGGGCTGAAAACGGTATGGGGCGCCGGCCGGCTGCGACCGGCGCCCCCGGAGAAGCTACCTCTGGTTGACCGAGAATTCGACGCGGTCCACGGTGCCGTCAGGACGCACGGCAATGGTCATGACAACTTTCACGCCCGCCGGAACACCCTGCTCCAGGTCGCTCTTCTGTTGCGCGAGGGCCGCCTTGACAAAACGCTCAGCGTCGACCGAGGAGAGCGATCCGGCCGAGATGACACCGACTACGGACGGGGCTCCGTGGAGGCGCCGGAGCGTGACCGTGACCGTCGAGGAGCCGGACGAAGATGGGAAACGCCAGCCGCGGACGGTGCGCCGGAGGCCGGCCCACGCGGTGCGGAGTTCATCCTTGGATTTGTCCTCCTTTTCCACGTTCGAGGCCGCGTCCGTGGCGGTCGCCTGGGAGGCAACAAGAAGAGGAGCGTTGCCCTGCACGACGATCTGCTCCGCGACCGGCGGGCCTGCGGCGACGCCTCCGGGCACGCCACCTTCGACGCCACCCACGACACCGTCCGCCATGCCTCCAACAGCGCCGGCAGAACCTCGGGCGGGTGCAACCATGGCTATCTTCGCCTGGCCGCCGACCGCCAGGTCCGAGACGCCCTGCGGGAGCGGCAGCGGCTGCATGACGGTCTCCACCTTCCCGTCGGCGGCGCGCACGACGGTGTCCACCGCGACGAACGAGGTGAACTCGGTGAGCAGGTTGTAAGCGAGGCCAAGGCGGGTGATCTCCTTCACGGTGTCGCCGTCACGGTGTAGCGTGTTGTAGTCGCCGAGGGCGGCGATGCGGTGGCGCGCCCACAGGTAGCGGAGCGCCGAATTGGCCTCCAGCGGCTTGACCCCCCCGACGTCGATCGACCGGGCGTATGCGCCGCCGCCCGTCTCGCCGCGCACGGTGACCCGGCCCGACGGGTGACCGCGCCACTTGCCGAACACGATCACGGGCCTCTCGGCGAGGACGTCGGGGACCGTCGGCGGCTCGACGTCGTAGGCGCCGAGGGCGCCGAGGTCGACCCTGACCTGCGTGAGAACAGGGGACTGGACGTACTTGCGGAACTTCTCGGCGCGGGCCTCGGCCTCTTCCGGCTTGGTGACGACGAACGGCTCGCCCATCCCCGCGCGCGCGATGCCTTCGATCAGGAATCGGTTGACGGCGGTCCCGATGCCGAAGGCGAACACGTTCGAGCGGTCAAGGCTGCCCCGGATCAGCTCGAACGCGTCCTTCTCGACGTCCACGTAGCCGTCGGTGGCGATGACGACCGTGCGGGAAGCGCCCTCCATACGGGGCAGCGCCAGCGCCCGACGGAGCGCCGGAACGAGCTCGGTGGCGCCTCCACCCTGCTGGCTCTCGATGAGGGCGATGGCGCGCCGGACGTTCTCGGGGGTCGCAGGCAGCGGCCGCTCGGCCATCGCCGCGGAGCCGCCCGAGAAGAGCAGGACGTTGAAGGAGTCGGTCGACCTTAGGTGGCCGATCAGGTCGGCGAGGAGCTTCTTCGAGACCTCGAGTGGGTACCCGTGCATCGAGCCCGACACGTCCACGATGAAGACGTAGTCGCGGGGCGGAATCTGCTCGGCGGACACGTGCCCGGGCGGCTGCGCCATGAGCAGGAAAAAGTTCTCGTCCTTGCCCTGCCAGAGCAGCAGGCCGGTCTGGACCGCCGAGCCGCCGAGGGCGTACTTGAGGACGAAGTCGCGGTTGCCGCCGTACGTCTCGGACGGGTCGAGGGTGACGGTGGCGACCGAGGAACCGTCGAACGCCACCGAGGTCCTGTGCGACGGGCAGGCCACCCGCTGGATCGGCATCCCGGCCGAGAGCGTGGCCTTGATGTCGAAGGTGTACGAGGGCGCCTCGCCCTGGTGGTGGTACGGGTTGGAGACCCAGCGCTCGGTGTCGGCGGCCCCCGCCGCGGGGCGGTTGGAGTAGCGCGGTCCCACTACCGTGGGGTAGACGAACTCGTACACGCCCTCCGTGGGGACGAGCAGCTCGGTGTAGCGGAGCGTGACGTTGACCTCGTCGCCGGGGAGGATATTGGCGACGTTCATCTGGAAGACGTTCGGGCGCTGCTGCTCCAACAGGCTCGCGGTGCGGCCCTGGCTGCGGGCTTGCTCGTAGTCGGCGCGCGCCTGCTGCCGCTCCTTGATCACCGCCTCGATCGTGCGCGTGCCGACCTTCATGGTCATTGCGTAGACGGCGGCGCGGGTCGAGCCGGGGAAGACGTAGATCGCCTCGAGTGTGCGCTTCCCCTCGTTCATGTAGACCTGCGCCACGGTGACGTCGGCGATCACGCCGGCGATGCGGACGGCGGCGGAGGTGGACTTCAGCGGCAGGCGGTCCACCGCGGAGTCCTCGCTCTTGACGAAGAAGTAAGGCGCGAGGGTGCGGTCGCAGCTCTCGGGCTGCTGTGCATGTGCGGCCTGCGCGGCGCACAGCAGAGCGAGCACCGCCACCGCGACCACAGCGAGCTTCCGGTTTCCGGGGTATTCCTTCTGGGCGTTCATTCGTTTCTCCTTTTGAACGTGCTGAAGATCGGTGGCCACACCCGTTAGACACCATGCGCCGTGGCGCCGGAACCCGGGCCGGGGAGTGGCGACGCCTTCGACCTTCAACAGGGAATTCGCGACGGCGTCGCAAGGCGTGATTGCGGTCACGAAGTGCATGGGCGCGCCAGGGCGAGAATCAGACGACCGGAGGTCGATGATGACGAACGCTGATGGCACAAGCGCCGATCGAACCGGCGGGCGGCGCAGTTCAGGCGCTGCCGCTCTGGCGCTCTTCGCGCTCCTCTCGGCATCTCACTCCATCGGAGCGTGCGACGCCGTGGCGGGCGCCGCCGCGGGCCGCGAGGCGGCGTTCTGCGCCGTCATCGAGGCGCTGCCGCCGTCGCGGGCGATCGGCGAGTGGAGGGCGAGTGGGGTCACCGTTCGCGCCGGCGCGGCGACCGCAATCGACGAGACGCAGGGGGGCGTCGCCCGCGGCGTGTCGGTCCTAGTCGAAGGGGAGACTGAGCCCGACGGGTCGGTCACGGCCACCAGGATCGCGGTGCACGCCGCGGGGTGCGACGCCCTCCCGGGCGCCGCGCCGGGGGCGCAGGGAACGGCGACCGCCGACTATCTCGCTGTCGGCGCTCTCAACGGCCATCGTCAGGGCGCGGCCGGAGTCGCCATCGCGCTGATCCGGGGCGACGCTCACGAGGTGACGCTCGGCGTCCGGGGCCTCGAGCCGGATCGGCCGTACGTCCTTGTGATCGACGGGACGGCAGCGGCGAGCATCACGGCCTCGGAGAGCGGCCTGATCCACGCCGAGATGTCGGACCCGCCCGTCGATGACGGGATCGCTCTCCCGGACAGCCTGCTGCCAGTCAGCGGGCTTCTGCGCGTCGAGCTGGTGGACAGCAGCGGAGCCGTTGTCGTCTCGGGCGAGCTTAGGGATGCCACCCCGCCCCTCCCAAAGGACAACGCCCCCGATCTCCTGCTCGGACTGCGGCCCTGAGTTTGAGCTGAGGTCATCCCCGGACGTCCCGCCGTTGGGGGGAAACCGGAGGAACTTGCTGTCAATGCCCAGCAAGACTCCCCGATAACCTCTGAGTAGACGGCTGGCACACCCGGCCCTTGCTCACGAAGACTGGTAGATCCCGGGGAGCCGAGGACAGGTCTCATCCCTACACCGGGAGTTGGAGGTCTTCGTAGGGATGGCCCTTGCCGCGAAGGGACTTGCCTGTTACTTCGCCTGCTTCGCGGTCTTCTCCTCCGTCGGTCGAAGGACCAGCTTGCGCCCCGCCGGTGAGAGCCACGCCGTCAGGAGGGCCCGAACCTGCGTGGCCTCCGTGGCCGCGACGATCGAACGGCGTAGTTCGATCCGGCGCGTGAGCCGGACGCGGCCGTCAGCGAGCGTCTCAGCGCCGGTCGCCACCTCGCCGGTGTTGTTGCCGACCTTCACGGTGGCCGGGGCCGCCGCGACCGTCCACCCCTTCGGGAGCCTCAGGACCACCTCGACGCTCTGGCTGCACGGCGCCGGGAGGGCGACCGGCGACATCCGCCCCGCGGCAGGAGGCGGCGGGAGCTTGCCATCGATCCCTCCCGGGAAGTCCGCCAGCGTCCATTCCACCAGGCCGAGGCTTGTCCTCGCGGGGAGCTTTCCCTCGATATCCGTCACGAGGGAGGCAGCGTCCCGGCGAAGCTCGGCGACCCGGACGTTGGAGGCCTTCCCTTCCGGCACGACACCGGCAAGTTCGCCCGCCAACCTGGCCGGGTCCCTGACCAGCGCGGCATGCGGCGTCGCCGCGCCGCTCGCAGAGAACTCGAGGGTGCCCTTGACGGTGCCGTCGGGAGCGGCCTCGACAGCGACCTTGAGCGCTCGCACGTTACTTCCCGGCCACGCGAGCCCGCCTGCCTTCGGGCCGGGCGGGGATGCGACAAGGAGGCGCCGCCGGTCCGTCGCGGCCTCCAGCGGGCCGCCCTGCGCGGGCTTGGCCGGGTCGTAGAGCCTCGCACCGTCGCCGCCCCAGCCGACGACGACCAGTGACCGGTCGAGACCGGCGAAGGCCGGGCACCGCTCGAGGTCGCGGCCTTCGCTCCCGGACGCCACGGCGGGGCCGGCCTGAAACCCGACGGCCCGCAACGCGGCCCCCTCGATCGTCGCGAGCTCCAAGGGGGTGGCGACCCCGGACCACCACACGTCTGCGAGCGGCCGCGGCTGCCAGCGCTGTTCGGACGGCGCGATCGGGGCAACGTTGAGCCGCTCGGTGACCGCGTCGAGGACGGCGAGGAGCCGGACCTCGTCGCCCGGGTTCTTGCTGTCGGCCTCGCGCGCCACGGCGAGGAGGTCGGCGGGTGCGCCGCCCGTAGTTCCGATCCGCCTCGCCAGTTCGCTCTCCAACGATGCCCGGGCAGGGCACGTACTGACGACGATTGCGGGCGGCTCGGAAGGCGCTCCTGGTTCGGGCGGCAGTGCGGGCAGCTTCTCGAACGACCAGCGCCAGACGTCGCGGCCGGCCGTGCTTTCCCGGTGCGGTTCGCTCTGGATCCACCCGGTTGCCTCCCAGTGCAGCGGTGTGCCCGGAGGAAGATCGACCTCGATGGTGCGCACCCGAACCGGCGGCTCGAAGGCGGTCGCCTCGGCGAACTCGAGCCAGGGCGCAGCCGCGGCCCCGCGCGTGACCCGCCACGCCTCCTCGATCACCGCGCCGGGTTCGAGGGCGGTGTGGACGATGACCTTGCGGCGCAGGCCGCTCCAAAGCGGGTCGCCCTGGGCGCTCGCCGGCTGGTCGTCGACCACCGCATTGCCGGGGGCCTCGACGGCCTGGCCGGACGGCAGCTCCGTACGATTGGTCAGCACCTCGAACGCGTCCACGGCCGGGTCGTACGCCACCTTGGTCTCGCCGTATTTGCGGTTGATGGCGAGGTAGGAGTTGACCTGCAGCCGCGAGCGGCGCTCGTGGACGACGGCGCCGTCGGACCGGAGCGTGTAGCGGTCGGTGAGGGAGAGGTACTCGGCGTCCGGCCCGGGCACGGCGAGGAACGCCTTGGGCTGAGTCTTGGCAGGGACGGGGGGGACGGCCGTCTTGGGCGGCGGGGCCGCGAGCGCGGCCGTCGCGGCGAGGCCGGCCGCGACGATCGACGACAGGGCTGCGTTCCGGAGCGAGGTTCGGGGGAGCATCACGTACGCTCCTTTCCGCGCGGCGCCGCGCTGACCAGGATCTGCGTCTCGGACAGGGTGCGGAACGAATCGAGGGCGGCCCGCAGGGCCGGCCACTCCTCGGGGGTGAAGATGCGTCTGGTGAGCGCGAGCGTCTCCTCGACGACGAGCTCGCCGCCGGCAAGGCGCCACGACGCCGCGAAGGTACCGCTGCCGTCGAGCCTCACGGGGTCGGGGAGCCCCTTGACGGTCGCGCCCGGAGGCAGGGCCATGCGCTCGGTCAGCGTGACGAGCTTCGAGCAGCCGATGCGCACAGGGTACCGTCGCTCGGCCGGCTTGGTGGACAGCGCGGTCTCTTCAGCGTGCGCCGCCTGCCCTACGGGGTGGCGGGCCGCGAGCGGCGTCATCAGCAGCGAGCCGTCGTCCAGCCTGCGCGCGTACGACCCGATCCTGAACGCGACCTCCATGGCGAATGGGGTCCGCAGGTCGTCGGGATCGCTCCGCGTGACCGCCGTGAGTTCGGCGCGCGGATCGACCGAGGTCAGCATCGCCTCGTCCACCGCGGGCCAGTCGCTGCGGAGCCGACCGCGGTAGAGACGGCGCAGCCCGGCGTCGGACTGCCCGTCGGCGGTCACCTTCATCACCCCGGTGAGCGTCCCGTCGGGCGCCAGCGCCGAATGGATGCTGACGTTGAGGGGGTGGTTCTCCGGAGCGGATACCGGCGTTGTCAGCAAATCCGCTCCTTCCGGCAGACCCATGAGGACCTCCTGCTGCTGTTCGCGGGAGGACCACATCTCGCGCACGCCCGGGATCCATGTCGGGTCGAGCAGGACCGTGGTCTTGTCGGGCTTCCGCCAGACCGTGACGCAGTGGTTGAACTGGTCGGCGGCGATGCGCTCGATGCGCTCGCCGGCCATGGTCATCGCCGGGTACGACTCGAAGCCCGCGGCGCGCAGAAGCGCCACCAGGATCCCGGCCTTGTCCTTGCACACGCCGCCGCGGTCCCGCAGGGTCATCGACGCGGGGTGCAGCGTGTACCCCTCGCCCGTGCCCATGTGCAGGCCGACGTACCGGATGTTCTCGGCGGCCCAGTGGTTGAGCGCGGCGACCCTGTCCTCGTCCCTGGTCAGGCCGGTCGTGATCTCGTCGGCGAGCTTCTTCAGCTCCGGCGTGACCTCGAAGCAGCTCGCCTTCTCCTGGACGTCGTGGAACCACACGGACTTGGCCTTCCAGTCGGCGGCGGTCGTCAGGATGAGCTTGGGAGCGACGTCGGAGAGGGCGACCATGCCGGGCTCCTTCTCCAGCGGCTTGAACCCCCGCATCGTGACGGTCACGACCCGACGGCCCTCCGCGAGTCGGTCGGACACCTCGGCGGCGGCGTTGTAGAGCTGGTACTGGAGGGTCTTGTCGACCGGGATGGTCACGCGGTAGCTCTGCTCGACCACCGGCCACGAGGACCAGAAAGGCACGATGTCGTAAAACTGTCCCTTCATCGGCGGTACGAAGCGCGACTCGTCCGGCCCCTGATCGGCGTCGAGGAGGAGCGCATAGGTGAAGCCGACCCGCCGGGTGACGAGCTCGACGGCATCTCCGGGGTCGAGCCTGCCGATCGGCACCGTCTTGTGGCGCGAGTTCCAGTAGATCAGACTCTGCGGGTCGGGGTCATCCACGATGGCCTTGGGGTCCAGCTCGCGGACGGTGCCGGCCGCCATCAGGACTCGGCACCGTAGGACCTGCACGTCGGCGGACATCGGGTCGTAGGGGAGGAGCTCCACCGCGAGCTCCCTGGCACCGGCCAACGTGAGCGCCTTCTTCAGAGTGTGCTGCACCGTGCGGGACAGGCCCGACGGTTCCACCTCGACGTCCCTCCGGTCGAAGATGACGACCGCCTCCGCGCCCGGGAAGGCCGTTGCCCCGCCCGCACGCTCGCACGCCGCCCGCAACTCCCCGGCGCTCGCATCCCATCCCTGCGCCAAGACGTCGGCGACCTGGAAGGAGAGGAGAAAGCCCAAGAACAGGGCCAGCATTCGAAGATCACGCCGCATGAGCGCCTCCACTGGCATGATACGTCGTCTCGACGTGGGGGTTGCCCGCATTTGGGGTTTCTGCTGCTCGCGCAGGACGGGCGTCACTCGGCGTGCCGGCTCATGGTGCGCGGCGGGCTGTCGAGCACCTCGCGAACTTTACGGGCGAGCGTGTCGATGCCGTACGGCTTTGCCAGGAAGAAGACGCCTTCCTTCTTGATGAACCCAACGTGGATGGAGTCCTCGGTGTAACCGGAGGAGAAGAGGAACTTCAGGTCCGGGACCTTCGCACGCGCAGCCTCGCACAACTCCATCCCACCCATTCGCGGCATCACCACGTCCGTGAGCACGAGGTCGGCACGAAGGCCTCGCTGCAGCATCTCGAGAGCTTCGACGCCGTCGGCGGCCTGCCTCACCTGGTAGCCGAGACCGCTGAGCGCTTCCACCAGGATCTGCCGCACTTCGGGCTCATCCTCGACCACGAGTATCAACTCGTCCCCACCGCGCACGGCCGCTTCCGGCGGCTGGACCGACGGCTCCCCGCCGATCGATGGGACCGGCAGATAGACGTTGAACCGCGAGCCAGAGCCCGGTTCGCTATCGGCGTAGATGAAACCGTCGTGCTGCTTGACGATCCCGTACACCGTCGACAGCCCGAGTCCGGTGCCCTTTCCGGTTTCCTTGGTGGTGAAGAACGGCTCGAAGATCTTGGTCATGTCCTTCGAGTCGATGCCGACGCCTGTGTCTGCGACCGCTAGGCAGACGTAGCGGCCCTCGCGAGCGCCCGTGTGGGTCGTGACGAACGCTGCGTCCATCGTCACTTTTCCGGTCGCGACCGTGATGGCTCCTCCCGACGGCATCGCGTCCCTCGCGTTGACGCAGAGGTTCATCAGGATCTGGGTCAGCTGGCCGCGGTCGACGCGCACCGTCTCCAGGCCGGTGGACGGCTGAAACTCGATCCGGATGTTCTCGGGGATCAGGTGCCGCAACATCGGGAGCGCATCCGAGATGAAGACGTTGAGGTCGAGGTTCACCGGCTCGAGCACCTGCCGGCGCGCGAACGCGAGCAGTCCCTTCGTGAAGTCCGCCGCCCGCAGCGCTGCGCGATGGATCGTCGAGAGCTCGTGCTGCGCCTGGTTGTCTTTGCCGAGGCGGCGTTGGAGAAGCTCGGTTGAGCCCAGGACCGCCGTGAGCAGGTTGTTGAAGTCGTGGGCGATCCCGCCGGCGAGCCTCCCGACGGCCTCGATCTTCTGGGCCTGCCGGAGCTGGTCTTCGAGCCTCTTCCGCTCGGTCAGGTCGGTCATCGCTCCGACCATGCGGATCGCTCTGCCCTGGTGGTCGCGGATGATCAGCCCGCGGTCGAGCAGCACCGCGTAGTCGCCCTTCTTCCTGCGGAACCGGTACTCGCTTGTGAAGACCTCGGCTCCCGTGACCGCCGCGTCGAGTTCTGCCTCGACTCGATCGGCATCGTCCGGGTGGATGAACTCGGCCCAGGCCTCGACGGTACTGCCCATCTCCTCAGCGGTGAACCTGAGCACCTTGCGGACGTTCGGGTTCCAGATGATCGTGTTGGCGACGATATCCCAGTCGTACATGATCTCCTGGGTGGCCTGCAAGGCGAGCCGGTACCGCTCCTCGCTCTGCTGCAGGGCTTCCTCGGCCGCTTTCCTCTCGCTGATATCCGCGATGAACCCCTCGAGGGCGACCAAATCCCCGACCGGGGAAAACACGCCCCTCCCGCGCTCCCAGACCCACTTCGTCTCGCCGGTCGCTGTCCGGATGCGATACGTCAGCTCGAACGCCCGGCGCTGCACGACCGCCTCGTCCACGGCCCGGTTGACCTCCAGAAGGTCGTCCGGGGCGCAGAGCTTCACGTCTGGTTCGCCGACCAGGTCGCCGGGGCGGTACCCGGTCAGGTCGAAGCAGCCGTCGCTCACGAACTCGAACGTCCAGTTGTTGTCGCCGGCACAGCGGTAGGCCATGCCTGGGAGGTTGCCCATGAGAGTGAACAGCTTCCTCTGGCTCTCCCTCAGGTCCTGTTCCGCCCGTTTGCGCTCGATGGCCTGCGCTGCCTGGTTCGAGACGTAGCTCAGGATCTGCCGATCGGCCTCGGTGTAGCGCACCGTCCCGGTGTAGCTCTGGACTGCGAGAACCCCGATCGCCCGATCCCGCACCTTGAGAGGGACCCCGAGCCAGTCGACCGCGGGCGCCCCGAGCGACTGCAGCTCGCCCTGCCGTTCGAGCGCGGCGATCCTCTCGTCGGTCGCGAGCAGCGGTTCCCCGGTCCGCAGCACGTACCCCGTCAGGCCGCGGCCTGGCTTGAAAGGCTCCGGGCGTTCGTCCTGGTCGTCGACGAAATAGGGGAACGAGAGGAGATCGGCCTCCGGGTCGTGGAGCGCGATGTAGAAATTGGTCGCCGACATCAGCCTGCCGACGATCCTATGAAGCCTGGCGAACAGCTCGTCGAGGCTCTCGGCCGTCTGAGCCGCCTCCGAGATCTCGTAGATCGCGGCCTGGGTCTCCTGGCTGCGTCTGCGCTCGGCGAGCTCCTCGCGCAGCAGGCGGGTCCGGCTGTCGACCCGGCGAGCCAGCGTCCGGGACCAGGTGACGACGGCGGCGAGCACGAAAAGCAGAGGCACGACGAAGAACGCGCCGTGCCTGAAGATCCAGACCAGCGTGGTGCGCTGGGGCCGCAGCAGGGCGAACCACTTCCGGTCGAGCCTGTCGTACTCGCCGGACTTCCTCACCTCCGCGAGCCCGCGCGCGAAGTCTGCAAGGAGCCGGGCGTCGCCTTTCTTGACGGCGATGCAGTACGGGCGAAGGACGATCGGCACCGGAAGCGGCACGACGTTTGAGAGCTTGAGCCTGCCCGCGATGACGGCGCCTTCGAGCCTTGCCATGACCGCGTAGTCGCCCTGCCCGGCGGCGAGTTTTCGGAGCGTGTCGTCGGCCGACTCGGCGGCGACGACCCGGAAAGGCACCCCGCGCCCGCGGAGCCACTCTTCGACGGCGTCCCCGCGGTTGACGAGCACCTCCTTGCCTTTGAGATCCGCGATTCCGGAGAGCTCGGCAGCGCCCCTGCGGCCGAAGATCGCGAACTCGACGGCCACCTGCGGCTCGCTGAAGGCGAGAGTGCGGTCCAGCGACTCGAAGTGGAAGGCACCTGCGAGCGCCTGGAACCGTCCGGCCTCGAGTGAAGCTGCCAGGTCAGAGCCGTGGGAGGCCTCGAAGACGACCTGGATCCCTGCGGCTGCAGCGACTTCCCGGACCAGCTCGACGTCGAAACCGGACGGCGCGCCGGATCCGTCCACGAACTCGTAGGGAGGAAAATCGCGGTCGATGCCGAAGACGACGGTTGTTCGAGGGATGTCCTCACCGCTTGTCGCCGCTGTGAACAGGCAGAGGGCCAGAGAACAGCGCGCCAGTCGCAGAGCCCTGCCGGCGAGAGGAACACTCATTCTATTCTCCAACGTAGCACAGGCCATCCGAAGGTGCACCTGGCGGCCCGGATCGCCTGGCGAGGTATCATGAACTCGCGGAGAGGGTTGAGATGGCCCACGAACTGCTCGTCGTCGGTGCCGAGACCGACGCGCTCAAACGGATGGCGCCGGTCCTACGGCGTGCGGGATGCAACGTGCACCGCATTCCGAGGGCCGACCAGGCAGTGGCGCTGCTCCAAGGCACGCGCTTCGACCTGATCCTTGCTCGATATCCCGTCGAAGGGGTCTCGCTGGAGGAGTTCGTCGCCACGATCCGCGCCGAGGGCTCCCCGTGCAGAGACTCCGGTCTCCTGATGCTGGTGGACGCCGAGGGGGTCGATGAGGTCGGGCATCTTCTGAGGCGCGGCGTGAACCGGATCGTGACGGAAGATGCGCCGTGCGATCGCGTGCTCGACGCTATCGCGGACCTCCTGGGAGTCGCGCCGCGCCACAACCTGCGGGCAGCGGTTCAACTCGAGTTGTGGCTGAGAAACGAGGGACGACGGCTGCTTACGGTGACCGAGAACCTGTCCGCGACGGGGATGCTCGTGCGCGGCGGTACCGAGTTTCCGGTCGGGTCTCTTCTTGGGTTTGAGCTGCTCGTGCCCGGCCAGCAGCCGGTCGCGGGTTCGGTGGTGGTCGCTCGTCACACCGACCACTTGCGGGAGCGCGTCGAAGGGTTCGGTGGAAGGATCATCTCGTTCTCCGGCGACGGGCAGGAGAGGCTTCGCGCCCTGCTCGCGACCGGGTAGGCGCCTCCGAGGAGCGCCGCGGTAGAGGAGCGCTAGAGACCGGTCGCAGGTTCACAGGTTCGATAGTTCGGTTCATCCGGGAAATGAGAGGGTGAGGTAGCGTCGTCGCCAAAGCGGTCGTACTTTCGGACTTGACGAGAGAACGAAAGGAGGCTGCGATGGCGACGACGAGCTTTTTGTACCACGC
>Ga0182027_10011640_pt1 | contig 12417 bp, 10 predicted proteins | sample 712E1DmetaG_FD_121300 | JGI IMG/M metagenome (GOLD analysis project Ga0182027, IMG submission 121300) | Permafrost microbial communities from Stordalen Mire, Sweden - 712E1D metaG (Illumina Assembly) | ecosystem: Environmental > Terrestrial > Soil > Wetlands > Permafrost | place: Sweden...
CAATGACACGCCTCGCGGCGGGTTCTCTGGTCGCTCGCCCCGAGGCGCTTACCCATCGCGGCTCACCCGTTGCGCCCGCGACCGCCCGGACAACTCGGGCTTCCCTAGACTAGCCGCCGCACGAGCGCACGTCGCGGTCTCCGGGCCGGCTCGAGTGGACGGCGGCCTTCGCCGGATGCGGTGCTGCCGCTATCGTTATCTAAGTGGAACGAGTCGCCCGCCGCAGGGTTCCGACCTAGGAGGATCGCGATGTCCCAGATGACCCCGGATGAAGTGGACGCATACCGCCGGTCCGTTTTGGACACGCTCGGCAGGGACGATCCCCTGGCCGTTCAGGAGGCCGAACTCGAGATGTGGCGCCGCCTCATCGATCAGGCCGGAGCTCACCTGCGAACGCGCCCGGAACCGGGGGAGTGGTCCGTGATCGAATGCCTGGGCCACATGGTCGATTCCGAGCTTGTGACCTCCACCCGGTATCGCTGGATCCTGGCCGAGAACGAGCCGCCCCTTGTCGGCTTCGACCAGGCCGCCTGGGTTGCCCGGCTCGGCCATTCGGCCGATGATCCGGCGGCCCTCCTCGACTACTTCGGGGCTCTGCGACGAGCCAACGTGACCCTGTGGCGCCGAACTCCGGCCGCCGACCGCGACCGCATCGGTATGCACGCCGAACGGGGCCCGGAGTCGTTCGAGTTGCTCTTTCGCCTTCAAGCCGGGCACGGCCGGGTCCATCGCGCCCAGGCGGAACGCGCCCTGGCCATCGCCCGCCGGCCGCGGCCCGTCGGCTGAGCTTGGCACGGTCGTCTCTCTTGGCTAACCTTCGCCCAGGCGGCGGGGCCGGCAGACGAGGAGGTCCAAGGGAATGAACGCGGCACTGATCGCAGCCGCAGGCATCACCATCCTCGTCGTCTTCCTGTTCGTGGCCGAGAGCGACAGTCTCGACAACGGTCACGCCAGGCTTCGCACACAGATCCTGAACGCGCTTCGCTGGGCCCTGGTCATCGTCCTCACCTGGCTCCTGATCCCGGCCGCCTTCTCGCAGCCCGGGCCGCAGCGTGCCGCGACGACCCTGGCCCTGACGGTGCTGGTCGGCGCGTTGATCCTGATCCCGCTCCGATGGTTCGTTCGAATGGGCGGCCGTGAAGCGACGTGGGAACTGCGCCGCGCCAAGCTCGACGTCGCCAGGCTCGCGAATCGGCTCAGGCACGGTCGCGGCCCCGTGACGCCCTCGCGAATTCAGGAGGCGATCGATCGTGTCCTGGAGCTGCGGACCCCTGCCACGGCCGAACTGTGCGACCTGATGCTGGCGGAGCTCACCGATCTCATGACCGGACAGGAGACCTGGAACGAGGCGGGCCGGCGCTCGATTCGCATGGACCAGATCGCTCGGGATCTCTGGCCGGAGGACATGACGCCGCCCGACAACGATCCGTACGAAGCCACCTTCCGCTGGACCCTCTACAAGGCTTTCGGTCGGATGATGGAGATCGGCGCCGAGGATCCGTCGCCGGCCGGCCTGGACGAGTTCCGCCGGCTACTGGGCTCGCTGGAGGAGTACCGCCGCCCCGACACGAGCGTGTTCCTGGATGCCGTTCGGGCCTCGGCCGATGCCTGGATCGCCAATCCTGCCGCTCGCCGGCCCTGGATCGCCTCCTACGACTTCGAGCCGTTGGGTCCGAGCGGGCTCGAAGAGATCGAGTGGATCTGGGGCCGTGAAGCCGCCATGTGGGGCGCCTACCTCGACGACGACGATCGCCGCGCCCTCGCCGAGGACCTCGCCAGGCGCGCAGGCGAGACCGCGCCGCCCTCCGAGCAGTCTCAGACGCCGGTGAACGGTCTCGGCTGACCGAGCCACCCGCTAAGGCCCGCGCGATGGTCTCGGCACGCGATGGCAGCCGCCGCCGACCCGAACGCGCACCAGTGGAACGGCCACGCCGGCCACGCATTCTTGCGCAATAGCACTCTGAGTACTGCAATGCTGATCGAGCCAGGCCGAGTGGTCGGGTCTGCCAACCAAGTCAGCCGTCTCAGGCCGTCAACCGCGGCCGCGCGCCCGTTTGGGGCCGGGAACGGGGCGCCGGACCGCCGGGGCGGGGGCCGTCCGCGCGACGTTTCGACACAGCATTCCTCCTGTTGCTGTCGCGCAAGAAGCGCCCCGAAGCGCCGGGTCGGCCCGTAACGTGACCGCCCGACCGACGGTCTGTCACCAGGGAAGGGGTGACACCCAGCCGGCCGCGCTGGGCCGGGCAACGACGAGCCGTTCCGCGGCCCCGGCCGGGCCCGTGCTCAGCCACGCACGGCGCGAAGATCTAGGCTCGACCGGTTGAGGACCTCGGGACCGCCCGGGCCGCACAGGACGACGTTCTCCAGGCGCACGCCCCATTGGCCGGGCAGGTAGATTCCCGGTTCGACGCTGAAGGCCATGCCGGGCTGGAGCGGCGTGGCGTTGCCGGCGACCATGTACGGGTCCTCGTGAACCTCCAGACCGATGCCATGGCCCACCCGATGGTTGAATTGGTCGCCGTAACCTCCCGCGGCGATGACCCGGCGGGCGACCGCGTCGATCTGCTCGCACGGAACGCCCGGCGCGACGGCGGCCGTCGCCTGGGCCTGGGCTTCGCGAACCAGTTCGAAGACGCGCCTGAATTCGGGCTTCGGGTCGATGCCGGCCTCCCCGGCGACCCAGACGGTTCGAGTGGTATCGCTCAGGTAGCCGGCGAGGGTGCCGCCGATGTCGATGACCACGGGCTCGCCGGCGCAGATGACCCGGTCGCCGGCGTCGTGGTGGGGTGAAGCGCCGTTCGGCCCTGAGCCGACGATCGCGAAGTCGGCCAGGTCGTGGCCCTCGGCGATCAGGCGCCCGCGGATCTCGCGGCCGACCTCGGCCTCGGTCCGGCCCACAAGGCGTCCCGCGGTTATCGCGTCCACGGTCCGGTCGGCTGCCCCGGCCGCAAGCCGCAAGAGTCTCGCCTCGTCGGCGTCTTTGACCTGGCGAAGATCGCGCAGGGCCACGCTCGCCGGCTCGAACCGTCGCCCGGGCAGGACGGCCTGCAACTGCAGGACGTGCATCGCCCACAGCCGATCCGAGAGCCCGATCGGCGCCCCTGCACCGGCCCGGTTCAGCAGGCCCGCCACGATCGCCGCCGCGTCGTCGGTCTCGTCGAACGGGACGACCTCCGCGTGCCCGCCGGCGACCGGGGGAGTGGTTCGGGCCTTCTCGGTCTCGAGGCGCGGGACGACGAAGGAGATCTGGCCCTCGCGCGGGACGACCAGGAGCATAAGGCGCTCCATCGGCTCGCCGACGAACCCGGTCAGGTAGCGGAGGTCGGGCCCGACACCGACGAGCAGCGCCGCGAAGCCGCGTTCAACGAGTGCCTCGCGGCATGCGGACAGCCGGGCCACGTATCGATCGGGTGGAATCAGGCGCGTGTCTTCATGCATAGCCGCAGGGTAATGCCGCAAGAGCGCGAGCGCCCGGGGGCGCTGCGCCTACTTGCCGGCCAGCGCCTCGACCAGAGGGGCCATCGATTCCATGGCGTGGCTCGGCATCGTGTAGTAGCTGATGCCCAGCCGATCGCGCCGCCGCAGGAGCTGTTCGCGGGCCGAGTTCAGCGTGCCGTAGAGCACGTACGGGCTGCCGTAGAGCCTCGTCGGGGCCCAGCGGGCGGCAGCGGTCACCGACCCGAGGGGTGAGTTGCCGCTGCCGATGAGGCCCGCGTCGCCGAGCCACACGTTGATCTCCAGCCTCTCGAATCCGGCGCCGGCCGCCTCACGGATGAGCGCGATCTTCCCGGCCGTGGCCGTCTCGGTGGCCTGTCGCACGTGGACCCGGCCGTGGGCGTCGAAGCCCGGAACGAGGCCCACGATGTCGGCCTCGCGCGCGGCCAGCTTCAGCATGCGAGGTCCGCCGGCGCCGATAGCCAGCGGCGGCCGGAGCTTCTGGGCCGGCTCCACGCCCACCGAGGCCCGCTCGAGCGTGTAGTGCGCGCCGTGATGGCTGACCGTTTGGCCGGCGAGGAGCTGCTTGATCAAGGGAATCGCCTCTTCGAGACGATCGATCCGCAGGGCCGCCGGGTCGTAGGAGGTCCCGAGCCGGCGGTAGTCGTCCGTCATCCAGCCCGCCCCGAGCCCCAGCTCGAACCGCCCGCCGGAGAGCAGGTCCAGCGTGGCCGCCTCACGGGCAAGCATCAGCGGATGGCGGTAGTCGTTGGCGAAGACGAAGGCACCGACGCGCAGCCTCGTCGTCGCCGCCGCGGCGGCCGCCAGCGCCGAGAAGGGCGAGAGTTGGTGGCCGAGATGGTCGGGCATTACGAGCACGTCGTAGCCGATCGACTCGGCCCGCCGCGCCAGAGCCGCCCATCGTTCACCGCTCGGTGCCGAACCTTGCTGTACGGCGAACCGGAAAGGATGCATCGGCAGAGATTACCCCCAGGTCTGAAGAATCGCCGAGGGCCGGGCAAGTCGCCCGACCCTCTTGCGGAGGCGAAGGTCCTCGGCCGGCGATCGCGTCGAGCCGACGGTTCCGGAGCCGGCGCTCGAAAGCGCCGGCCGACGAAGCCGGATGCGGCGCTACACCGCTTCCGCGATCGCCTCCTCGAACTGCGAGTTGTAGAGGTCGAAGTAGAAGCCGCGGCGGGCCATCAGTTCGTCGTGGCTACCCTGCTCGACGACGTGGCCCTGGTTCATCACCAGGATCTCGTCGGCGTTGCGGATGGTGGAGAGGCGATGGGCGATGACGAAGGCCGTGCGGCCCTTCATCAGGCGAGCCATGGCCTGCTGCACGAGGACCTCGGTTCGGGTGTCGACCGAGCTGGTGGCCTCGTCGAGGATGAGGATCTCCGGATCGGCCAGGAAGGCCCGGGCAATCGTCAGCAGCTGCTTCTCGCCCTGCGAGAGGTTCGAGGCGTCGTCGTCGATCACCGTGTCGTAGCCCTGCGGCATCGTCCGGACGAAGTGGTCCACGTGGGCGGCCTTGGCGGCGGCGATGATCTCGTCCTCGGAGGCGTCCTCGCGGCCGTAGGCGATGTTCTCGCGGATCGTGCCGCCGAAGAGCCAGGTGTCCTGCAGGACCATGCCGAAGGTTCGGCGCAGGTTGTTGCGTGTGAGCTGGCGCGTTTCGATGCCGTCGATCTTGATCGTGCCCGAGTCGATGTCGTAGAACCGCATGAGCAGATTGACGACGGTAGTTTTGCCGGCGCCGGTCGGCCCGACTATTGCCACCACCTCGCCCGACCTGACGTCCACGCTGAGGTCGTCGATCAGAGGCGTCTCGGTCATGTATCGGAAGGCGACGTCGTCGAGAGCGACGTGTCCGGCCGAGTGGTCGAGGACCCGCGGCTCCGCCGCCTCGGGCACCTCTTCCGGCTCGTCGAGGAGCTCGAAGACCCGCTCGGCCGAGGCCATCGTGGACTGGAGGAGGTTCATGATGCTGGCGATCTGCGTGATCGGCTGCGTGAAGGAGCGGGAGTACTGGATGAACGCCTGGACGTCGCCCAGGGACATGGTTCCGTTTGCCACCTGGATCCCGCCCAGCACACCGATGGCCACGTAGTTCAGGTTGCTCACGAATGTCATGACCGGCATGATCAGGCCGGAGATGAACTGGGCCTTGAAGCTGGCCTCGTAGACCCGCTGGTTCTCCTCGTCGAACCGGCGGATGGCGTCCTCCTGGTGGCCGAAGACCTTCACGATGCTGTGGCCGGTGTGGGATTCCTCGACGTGGCCGGTGAGGACTCCGGTCTGCGACCATTGGATGGCGAACTGTTTCTGGGACTGGCGCGCAATCAGCATCGTCAGGATGGCGGCCGTCGGGAGCACGAGAAGCGATATCACTGCCAGCATGGGGCTGATCCAGAACATCATCGCCAGCACACCGATGATCGTGGCAAATGACGTGATGATCTGGGTCAGGCTCTGCTGCAGAGTGTTGGCTATGTTGTCGATGTCGTTGGTGACACGGCTCAGCGTGTCGCCGTGGGGGTGCGTGTCGAAGTACTTGAGCGGGAGCCGGCCGAGCTTTTGATCGACCTCGCGTCGCAGGCGGTACACGGTTCGCTGCGCCACGCCGGCCATGGTGTACCAGGCCACCCACGTGAAGAAAGTGGCCACGAGATAGAGGGCCGTAAGGCCGAGCAGGACCATCCCCAGGGCGCCGAAATCAATACCGACGCCGGGGACTGCGTTGGTCCCGGCAACCAGGTTGGCCAGCGGGCTGTGAGTCTGATTCAGGATCGCGACGGCCTGGGCGTGCGTCGTTCCGGCCGGCATGGACTGGCCAAGCTCCTTGCCGACGAGGCCGTTCATCAGCTGGTTGATACCGTTGCCGAGGATCTTCGGGCCGAAGACCTGGCCTGCCACGCTCAGGAACGCAACGACCAGAACAAGAAGGATGCGAGGGCGCTCGGGCCGTAGCTCGCCGATCAGACGCCGGAGGGTCCCGCGGAAGTCCTTTGGCTTCTCGACCGGCATTGCCATGCCCATTGGCCCGCCCATCGGGCCACGGCCACGGCCACGGCCGCCCGGCCCGCCCATCGGGCGGCCCGGGGCTCCGCCGGCCGCGCCGGCCGGTCTCGTGTTGCCGCCCGCCGGCCCGCTCATGCCACTTCCTCCCGGGTCAGCTGCGAGTACACGATCTCTTGGTAGGTTTCGCATGTCTTCATCAGTTCCGCGTGGGTGCCTATGCCGGCCACGTTTCCTCCGTCGAGCACGACGATTTGGTCGGCGTGGAGGATCGTGCCGACGCGCTGGGCGACGATGATCACGGTCGCTCCATGGATCGCATGCCGGAGGGCCGCGCGGAGCTGCTGGTCTGTCTTGAAGTCGAGAGCCGAGAAGCTGTCGTCGAAGATGAAGACCTTCGGCTTCTTCACGACGGCGCGCGCGATCGCCAGGCGCTGGCGTTGCCCGCCCGAGACGTTGGTGCCGCCCTGGTCGATCTCGGCCTCCAGCTCGCCGGGCATCTCCGAAACGAACTCTCTGGCCTGGGCTATTTCGAGGGCCTTCCATAGCTCGTCGTCGCTGGCCCTCTCATCGCCGTAGCGAAGGTTGCTGGCGACGGTCCCACTGAACAGGAAGGCCTTTTGGGGAACCATGCCCATCAGTCGCCAGAGATCCTCCTGGCGCATCTGGCGAACGTCCACGCCGTCGATGCGGACGCTGCCCGAGGTGACGTCGTAGAAGCGCGGGATCAGGTTGACCAGTGTCGTCTTGCCCGCACCGGTGCTACCGACGATGGCGGTGGTCTGCCCAGGTTTGGCGGTGAACGAGATGTCGCACAGCACCGGCTCTTCCGCGCCGGGATAGCCGAACTCGACGTTTTCGAACTCGACCAGGCCGCGGGGATCCGGCAATTCGGTCGGAACGTCCGGGTCGCACAGCTCTGCCTCCGAGTCGAGGACCTGCTGAATACGTTCGGCGGAGGCCGCTGCTCGTGGGACCATGACGAACATCAGCGCCGCCATCATCACCGCCATGAGGATCTGCATGACGTACTGGAGGAATGCAGACAGGTTGCCGATCGGCATTCCGCCCGAGTCGATGCGAAGTCCCCCGAACCAGACGATCGCCACCGTCGAAAGGTTCATGATTCCGAAGAGGAACGGGATCATCATTGCGAAGAGGCGGTTGGTCCGAAGGGCGGTGTCGGTGAGGTCACGATTCGCGACGTCGTAACGGGCTTCGTCATGATCGGTGCGCACGAACGCGCGAATCACTCGCATGCCGCTCAGCGTTTCGCGCATGATCTGCTGGACGCGGTCGGTCCGTTTCTGCATAGACCGGAATAGGGGCATCGCTCGAGTCGCGATGAGGCCCATCGCGAGGGCCACGAGAGGCACGATGATGATGAGCAGACCCGACAGCGGCACATCCTCGTGGAGCGCCATGATGACGCCGCCGACAAGCATGATCGGGGCCATGAGCATGATGTTGAAGGCCATGACCAGGACCATCTGAACCTGCTGGACGTCGTTCGTGTTGCGAGTGATGAGCGTCGGGGTGCCGAAGACGTTGGTCTCCTTCTGGGAGAAGCTCATCACCTGTCGGAAGACCGCGCTGCGCACATCCCGTCCGAATGCCATTGCCGTCCTGGAGCCGAAGTAGACGGAGACGACGGCGCACAGGCAGACCAGGAGTGTGACCAGCAACATGAAGCCGCCGGTGCGGATGATGTAGCCGGTGTTGCCCGTCAGCACGCCGTTGTTGATGATGTCCGCGTTGAGATTGGGCAAGTACAGGTTGGCGAGGGCCTGGATCGTCACGAGAACCAATACCACGGCCAGCGCGCGACGGTAGGGACTCAAGTACTTGATAAGGAGTTTGATCATCGGCGTGGAGTCCGTGCGCTCATTGGTGGGTGGTCCTTGGTGGGGTCATGGTCTGGACAGCGTGGACTGGGGTTGTGCAGCAGCTGTGAACGCGTGCCGGAGAAGCTGTGGTGGCGTCATTCGGCGGGCGGCGTCTCCCGATCCAGGCCGGCCTCGCGGGCCGGACGCGTCGCCAGCAAACGGCGCCTGGCGGCTAAGACGGCACGCATGCCGACCAGCAGGGCAGCCATCTCCTCCTCGCTGAGCTCCGCCAGAACGAGGGACAGCATTTCCCGGCGATGGCCCGCTATATCGCTGAAGACCTTGGCCCCGGCGTCGGTTGGACAGACGAGCACGACCCTGCGGTCGCCCGTGTTGTGGCGTCTCTCGACGAGCCCTCGCTTCTCCATCCGGTCGACGATGCCGGTGGCGCTCGCGTCGGAGACGTCCATGAGCTCGGCCAGGCGCTTCATCGAAAGCGGGCCCTCGGCCTCGAGGGCGGTCAGGACGTTGAGATGGACCAGGCTCAGCGAGTGGCGGTGCCACGTCGTGAAGGCCCCGCCCCGGTCCCGCGGCGACCAGGCCGTCATCTCCTCGAGCAGTTCCCGTTCGAGGGCCGACCGGCCCGGCGCGGCCGGTTCCGGCCCGGCGCCGGTGTTACGTGCGTCCGAGATATTCTGCATGACGTGTAGTATATCCCAACGGCGCAATCCCCCCAATACAGTAGGTGGACTCCTACAATCGTTGCGTCCGACGATCGGCCCGAAGTCACCCCCCCGTCACGTCGCCGGCCGTCGCGCCGCTGGAGGAACCCGAGATGGTCGAGACCGTGCTGGGAGCCATCCCCGACGCGCGGCTGAGGACCGGCATGCTCAAGACCGAGGCGTGGGTCCTGGTCGTGACCGACCGGAGGCTGCTCGGCGCCAGGTTGACGGACCAGCTCAGAGCGTACGTCGTGGAGCAGGCACGGGCGCAGGCGAGGGCGTCGGGCGGCGGCTTCCTCGGCGGCTGGGGCGCCGGGGTCAAGGCGGGCTTCGCGCTGGGCCAGCGCTATTGCGCGATGTCTCCGGAGGCGATCCTGGGCGAAACCCCGGGCAACTGGGCGGCCTGGCCGGGCCAGGTCAGTTCGATCAAGGTCGAGCCCAAGTCCCGCGGCTACGGCGGCGACGACAGTCCGGACATCGACTACCTGAAGATCACGATCGAGACGCCCGGGGGCAAAGGGACTTACGAGACCTCCGACGACCGGCCCGACCAGCGCGAGGTCCAGGCTCTTCTGGCCAGGACCTTTGGAGCGGCCGTCCGGTAGCGAGGGGCGTCGCTCGCGGGCGCCGGTTCGCGGCGTAACCTGTTCGAAAGACGGCTCGGCCGAAAGTCGAGCCATGACAGACGTGTCGGTGCCAGGGCGGCTTGCCCCGCACGGCGCCACGGCTCGCCAGCTGGCCAGCTTTGGCGCGATCGGCGTGGTCAGCACGCTGGCATACGTAGTGCTCTACGTCTGGCTTCGAGAAGTCACTCCGGCGGGAGCCGCCAATGCCCTCGCGCTCGTGCTCACCGCGGTCGGGAACACCGCCGCCAACCGCCGGCTCACCTTCGGAGTGCGCGGCCGCGAGGGCCTCGCCCGGCACCATGCCGCGGGGCTCCTTGCCTTCGCGGCCGCGCTGGCCATCACCTCGGCGTCGCTGCTCGTCCTGAGCGTCGTGGCGCCGGACCATGGGCGCTCGACCGAGCTCGCGATCCTGGTGCTGGCCAACGCCCTCGCCACGGTCGTTCGCTTCCTGTTCCTGCGCTCGGCCGTCGTCGCTCGATCGCCCTCCGGCGCCGGATCCCGGCCGGCAACGGACCGGGCGTCGGGCCCTCGAACGCCGGCCGCTCCCACACTCGCTACGCTCTCGCAGTCGAAAAGGACATGAGGATGACTGCCATAACCAGACCTCAATCCATGCCGCGGATTCGGCCTGTGGACGGACTGCGCGCTCTCGTTCGGGGAGATGTCGACGAAGCCGTCTGGGTCCGTCCCGCCCTGGCGGGCGTGCTCGCGCTGGCGGCCGTCCTGTACCTGTGGAACCTCACCGTCAGTGGCTACGCCAACACCTACTACTCGGCCGCGGCGCTGGCGGCTTCCCAGAGCTGGTCGGCCTGGTTCTTCGGCAGCTTCGACGCCGCGAACTTCATCACCGTGGACAAGCCGCCGCTCAGCACCATGCTGATGGGGCTCTCGGTGCGGGTCTTCGGCCTGAGCTCGTTGAGCATCCTCGTGCCCGAGGCCCTGGCAGGAGTGGCCACCGTCGGCGTCCTGTTCCTGGCGGTCAAACGGTCCTTCGGAGCCGCCGCCGCGACCATCGCCGCGGTCGTGATGGCCCTGACACCGGCTGCGGTCCTGATCTTCCGCTTCAACAATCCCGACGCGCTGCTGACGCTGTTGTTCGTCCTCTCCGCCTGGGCCCTGCTCCGTTCGCTCGAGCACGGCAGCTACCGCTGGATGGCTATCGCGGCCGCGTGCGTGGGCTTCGCCTTTCTCACCAAGTACCTGCAGGCCTACCTGGTCCTGCCCGGCTACGCCCTCGTCTTCGGCTTCTCGGCCAACACGACACTCCGGCGCAGAATGGTCGGGTTGGGCCTGGCACTTGCGGTCGTCCCGGTCACGAGCGGCTGGTGGGTCGCGATCGTGCAGATGCTCCCGGCCGGCAGCCGGCCGTTCATCGGCGGCAGCACGACCGGATCGCCCCTCGACCTGATCTTCGGCTACGACGGCCTCGGCCGGATATTCGGGGCCAGCGGCCCGGGCGGGGCCGGCGCCGGCGGGGCCAGCTTCAGCGGCGACGTGGGCCCGCTGCGGCTCTTCAACGACCAGATGTTCGGCCAGATCGCGTGGTTCATCCCGCTGTCGATCGTCTGCCTGGTCGTCGGGCTGTACCGGCGACGCTGGGCCGAACGGACCGACCGCGCCCTTGCCGGCTACCTGCTGTGGGGCAGCTGGCTCATCGTCACGGCAATCGTCTTCAGCTACATGTCCGGGATCATCCACTCCTACTACGCCGTGGCCCTCGCGCCGGCGGTCGCCGCCCTTGTCGGCGCCGGCCTGGTCGAGCTGTGGGGCACGCGCCTGCGGTTCTGGCTCGGCGGTATCGCCGTCGGCATCGTCTGCCTCGGCACGGCCTGGTTCGGTGCGACCCTTCTCGATCGAACGCCGACCTTCGCGCCCGGCCTGGGGCCCGCGGCGATCGTGATTGCCGCGCTCGCGCTGGTGGCGCTGGTGGCCGCCTCGTTGCCGGCCATCGCCGGCAGGCCTGCCGTGAAGCGGCTGGCGCTGGCCGCGGCCGGGATCGGCATCTGCGCCACGCTCGTCGCGCCGGCGGCCTACGCGCTGGACACGATCGGCACCGCCTACGGCGGAGGCGACCCGCACCCGGGTCCGGGCGCGGCGAGCACGGTCGGCGGGGCCGGCGGTTTCGGCGGAACCGGCGGCGCGCCGGGCGGCGCGGCCGGTGGGGCCACCTCGGGTCTGCCCGGAGACGGCGGCGGCCTCGGCGGCAGCACGTCGGACACCGCACTCCTGGACTACCTCGTCAACAATCGTGGGACGGCCACGTGGATCGTCGCCGCCGGCTCGGCCCAGGAGGCCGGTTCGATCGAGCTCGCGACGCGCCTGCCGGTCATGGCCATGGGCGGCTTCACCGGGTCCGATCCCGCGCCGACACTGGCCCAGCTGGAGGGCTACATCGCCTCGGGCAAGCTCCGATACGTGCTGGCGAGCGGTGCCGGCGGCGGAGGTGGCGGAGGATTCGGTGGCGCGGCCGGCGGCGGGTTGGGTGGCAGCACCGACGCCTCGAGCATCACCTCCTGGGTCACCTCCACATGCAAGCTGGTCGACTACGGCGGCTCGTCCACCCTGTACGACTGCGCCGGCGCGGCCTGACCTGCGGGCCATCGGCTCCGAGAGCGGCCGGGTCCAATCGGATCCGGTCGCTTGCCATTCCCGGCAGGAGTGCCCGGTCGTAGGGCCGCGTAACCAAAGCGAAAGGCGCGATCCACCACTCTCGCCACATGGGAGTCAAGCCGTCCAATCCCCGTCTCCCGGTCTGCCCGGAGGGAGTCCGGCCCGACTTATCCGGCC
>Ga0182027_10011641_pt1 | contig 12417 bp, 6 predicted proteins | sample 712E1DmetaG_FD_121300 | JGI IMG/M metagenome (GOLD analysis project Ga0182027, IMG submission 121300) | Permafrost microbial communities from Stordalen Mire, Sweden - 712E1D metaG (Illumina Assembly) | ecosystem: Environmental > Terrestrial > Soil > Wetlands > Permafrost | place: Sweden...
AGCGTCACGCCGTCGGCCAGCGCGGCGGCCATCATGACGTTGGCCGTGCCCAGGACCGTCGGGCCGCAGCGCCCGCCCAGGAACACGTCGGCGCCCTTCAATTTCCGGGCGCGGGCGTGGATATAGCCGCCGTCAATCCGAATTTTTGCCCCCAGCCCTTCCAGGCCCTTGAGATGCAGGTCTATCGGGCGCGCGCCGATGACGCAGCCGCCCGGCAGGGAGACCACCGCCTGGCCGCCCCGCCCCAGCAGCGGTCCGAGGATGCACACCGAGCCGCGCATCTTGCGGATCAAATCGTAATCGCCCAGGCCCTGGACCCGCGCGGCGCGCACGGTCAGGGTGCCGCCCTCGAATTTCACCTCCGCCCCCAGCGAGGCGAGGATTTTGCCCATGAACCGCACGTCGCTCAATTGGGGAACGCGCCGGATGACGCACGGCTCGGCGGTCAGCAGCGTCGCCGCCATAATGGGCAGCACCGCGTTCTTCGCGCCGCTGATGGCGACTTCGCCGCGCAACGGCGTGCCGCCTTTGATAAGAAAGCTCTGCATAATTACAACCGGCCGGGGCCGGGCGCGCCGTCAAACCGTTGGCCGGCGCGCGATCAAGATTCTTGGACGCTGATTGTAGTCGGATTCAATGCCTTCGACAACCCAGTTCTGTTGCCGGAAAATGTCCGCCGCCGCCGCCGGGCCGTCCTCGTCCAGTTCCAGCATGAGGCGTCCGTCGGCTTCCAGGAAAGCGCCCGCTTCCGCCGCGATGCGCCGGTAAAAGTCCATCCCGTCCGCTCCCCCGTCCAGGGCCAGGCGCGGCTCATGGTCGCGCACTTCCGGCTCCAGCGTGTCCAGCCGCGCCGTCGGGATGTAGGGCGGATTGGAGACGATCAGCCGGAAACGCGCCGCGGGCGGGAGCGCCGCGAAAAGGTCGCCGAGATGAAACTGGATGCCGGCGTGGTGCCGCGCCGCGTTTTCGCGCGCCAGAGCCAGCGCCTGGGCGCAAGCATCGGTGGCGTGAACGGCGGCGGAAGGGACGTTGACGGCCAGGGCGATGGCCAGACACCCGCTGCCCGTGCCCAGGTCCAGCGCGGCCGGCGCGGGATGGAGGACGCCGGATTGCTGGAGAAACTTCCACGCGCGTTCGGCCAGCAATTCCGTTTCCGGGCGGGGCGCCAGCACATGGGAATTGACGGCCAACTCCAACCCGCAAAACGCCGCCGAACCGGTGATCTGCTGGAGCGGCTCGCGCCGTCCGCGGCGTTGCACCAGCGCGCGCACGGCGTCCAGTTGCTCCTGCGTGAGGGCGCGCTCGAAACTCAGGTAGAGCTTCATGCGCGGCATTTGGAGGACATGGGCCAGGAGATGCTCCACCTGAAGCCGCGGCGAGGGGACCCCTTTTTTGGCCAGGAAATCCGTGCTGCGCTGGATGACTTCCAGAATGGTCATCGGGCCGGGCCTCTCTCCGGGAGCAGACTTTCCGGCAGAGCCGTTGCCGCGGATTTGACGGGAAATGTGGTTGGTTTCATGCGCAGCCCCCCGGGGGGCCGGGAAGTGGAATTAAGTGGAATTAAGTGGAATTAAGTGGAATTAAGTGGAACTAGGTGGAATTAAGTGGAATCGAACTGGAACTGCGGCGCGTCCGTTTTGGATGGCGTGTGCCCGCCGTCACGGACGCATCACCGGGAATTTCCCGCCTCCCGCCCCGGGAATGCTCCGCGCGCTCCGCGCCGGCGGCTGCGCTGGGGGCATCCCCCCGAAACCGGCCCCGGCCTGTGCCTTCGTCTCTCACGCTGGCAATAAAATCATAGGTTCTAATTTTTGTCAAGCCCTTTTTGGAAGAATTTTGGAAGTTTTTTATTCCTCCGCCATGGGACCGAGGATTTCGGGGATTTCGCGGATAAAGGACGTTTCATCGCAAAGTCGCCGAGAGGCAAAGACGCCAGGACGGAGATGACGCTTTGCGGGTTTGCGCCCTTGGGCCTTTGCGTTAAGCACCATCTGCGCCGAGATTTCTAATGCCGCAAAGCTTTGGGGGACAAGCCTTTAGCATCGAGGGGAGTCGGGAGCACCTGCACCGATAGGAATGCGTCAGTCAAGGTTGGTAGGACGCGCACTCCGTGCGCGCCGCGGCGGGTCCCGATGTAGTATCGGGACCCGTCGCCCTACCTTTTTCCCCTCCGTCACTGATGCTGTACCACCGATACGTCAATGAATTTGACTTCCGGTGGAACACGCGCAAACTGAATGACGGTGACCGGACAAAGCTGGCCGTCCAGGGGGGCGCAAGGCAAGCGGCTCCCGTATCGCACGATCACGCAATGAACCAACTTTTTTACGGTGATAATTTGAACGTCCTTCGTCCTTCCCCAAAGGACAATTGGCCGGGGATTAAAGATGAATCGGTGGACCTGATTTATCTGGACCCGCCGTTCAACTCAAAACGAGGATACAATCTGCTTTTCAAAACACCCAAAGGGCATGAGAGCGAGGCGCAAATTGAGGCGTTTGAAGATTCATGGCACTGGGGCCAGCAGGCGGAGCGCGAATTTGACGAGCTTCTTCACCAGAAACAAACCGACGTGGCAGAACTGATGCGAGCACTGCGGAGGTTCCTGGGTGAAAACGATGTCATGGCGTACCTGACCATGATGGCGCTTCGATTGATTGAGTTGCACAGGGTTTTGAAGCCTGCCGGCACCCTTTATCTCCATTGCGACCCGACGGCGAGCCATTATCTTAAAATGGTTCTTGACGCCCTTTTCGATCACGACAATTTCTTGAATGAAATCATCTGGAAGCGGACCACCACAAAAAATGACTACAAAGAAGGGGCCATCAACTGGCCGCGCGTCCATGATGTCATTTTGACCTATTGCAAAGACACTACCTTGGCGCGGGAGGCGAAGATTTTTCACCAGCCCTTTGAGGCATACGACGAGGAGTACACCGAAGGTTTTTATCGTTTTACGGATGCTCATGGACGCAAATACGGTTCTTTCGATTTGACAGCGCCGGGGCACGGGATGCGGGGTCATCCTCAATATGAGTTTATGGGCGTAACACGCTATTGGCGTTTTAGCAAAGCCAAGATGGAAGAGCTTCAAAAACAAGGGCGCATATTGCAAGAAAAGGCCGGGTCCGTTCCACGCTATAAACGCTATCTTGACGAAATGCCGGGCGTTGCCATTGGAGATGTTTGGTCAGACATCCGACCTGTTCAAGGGCTTGGGGGCGAGTATCTCGGTTATCCGACGCAGAAACCGCTGGCACTGCTTGAACGAATTATTCAAGCCAGCAGCAATGAGGGCGATATTGTGTTAGACCCGTTCTGCGGATGCGGCACGGCTGTTCATGCCTCGCAGAAGTTAAAGCGGACATGGTTGGGGATAGACATCACTTGCCTCGCCATTGCATTGATCGAAGGCAGGCTTAAGAAGGCGTTTAAGACATCTTGCGCATTTGAGGTGCATGGCCTTCCCAAAGACGTGGACTCCGCGAAAGACCTTGCCAAGCGCAACAAATATCAATTTCAGTGGTGGGCGGTTTCCCTGGTTGAGGCGCAGCCTTTTCAGGGGAAGAAGAAAGGGGCGGACACTGGCATTGACGGTTTGAAATTCTTCCAGGATATTGACCAGAAAGAGGCGCGAAAAATCATTGTGAGCGTCAAGGGCGGCGAAAATTTGAAAGCGGATGATGTTCGCTCCCTTATGGCGGTGCGCGAGCGGGAAGGGGCGGACCTCGGTCTTTTGATCTCACTGGCGGAGCCGACAAAGGGGATGATAGCGGACGCCGCCAGCGCCGGTTTTTATGAGAGTCCAAACGGCAAGAAGTATCCCCGTCTTCAATTGCTCACCATTGAAGGATTGCTGACCAAGACGCAACGAGCGGAACACCCGGATTATGAGCCGGACTTGAACTTTAAGAGGCCGCAGAGTGAGCCAACATCAAAACAGGATGGCTTGAAAATATGAAATCGAAAAAGCCGGAAATTCAACATGACGGGGCATGATCGTCCCCGGCCACAGGCTGCTGATTTGGACCGCCCTGGTGACGCTGCCGGCGGCGCTCCTGGCAGGACTGCTCCCGCCCTTCTTCCCCATCGCCGCGGCGGCCGTCACCCTGTTCGCCGCGCTGGCCACGCTGGATGCCATGCTCGGCTTGGGCGCGCTGGAGGGCATCCAAGTCCTGTTGCCCCCGGTCGTCCGGCTCGGCAAGGACCGCCCCGGCGCCATCGAGATTCAGATCCGGAACGAACCGCAAAAATCCCGGCAACTCCGCCTCGGCCTCCCCTTGCCCGGCGAGTTCTCCGCGCCGCAGGAGGACCTGGCGGTCCTGCTGCCCGCCCACGCGCTGCTTTCCCGGTTCTCCTGGCCCTGCACGCCCTTGCGCCGCGGGCGTTACCGGCTGGAGCGATGCCACCTGGAAACCGCCTCGCCCCTGGGCTTTTGGGCGGTGCGGGCCGCCGCCCCGGCGCCGTGCGAATTGCGCGTGTATCCGAATTTGCTCCTGGAACGCAAGGCCTGCGCCGCCCTGTTTCTCAACCGCCACTCTCACGGCGCGCACGCCCAGCGCCAGATCGGCAAGGGACGCGACTTCGAGCAATTGCGCGACTATGTCTCCGGCGACAGCTACGAGGACGTCCATTGGAAGGCCACCGCCAAGCGCGGCCATCCTGTCACCAAGATTTTTCAGATGGAACGGACGCAGGAAATCTACGTGGTGGCGGATGCCTCCCGGTTGAGCGCGCGGCTGGCGCCGGGCGGCGTCACCATTCTGGAGCGGTTCATCACCGCGGGCCTGGTGCTCGGCCTGGCCGCCCAGCAGCAGGGGGATTTGTTCGGCCTGATCACCTTTAGCGACCGGATCGAGAACTTTGTCCGCGCCAGGAACGGCCGCGCCCATTACAACCTGTGCCGGGACGCGATCTACGCGCTGCAGCCGCGGGAGGCGACGCCGGATTTCGACGAGCTGGCGTCGTTTATCCGGCTGCGGCTGAGGCGGCGGGCGTTAATCATAGTATTGACCTCTCTGGATGATCCGGTGCTGGCGGAAAGCTTTGTCCGCGGCATGGACCTGATCTGCCGCCAGCACGTCATTTTGGTGAATATGATGAGGCCGCTGGAGATCGGCCCGATGTTTTCCGGCCCCGCCGCCGTCAAGCTGGACGATCTTTACCAGCACCTGGGCGGGCACATCCTCTGGAACAACCTGCGCGAACTGCAAATCCTCCTGCAACGCCGCGGCGTCCGCTTCTCGCTGGTGGAGAACGAGGCGTTGAGCGCCCAGCTCATCACCCAGTACATGGCCGTCAAACGGAGACAGATGCTGTGATCATTGATCTGCACAAATTCGTGGAAACCGAGCGGCCCGCCTGGACGGAACTGGAAAGAACCCTGGCCAAGCTGGAGGAGGAGCCGAATTGGCGGATGAACCTGGCGGAACTCAAACACTTCCATTACCTCTACGAGCGCGCCTCGGCCGACTTGGGCAAGATCGTGACCTTCGCCGCCGAGCCGGAGACGCGCCGCTATCTGGAAGCCCTGGTGGCGCGCGCCTACGGGGAGATCCATGAGTCGCGGGAGAAGGTCCATCGCCTGCGCCTGTGGCGCTGGTTCTTTGTTCTGTTCCCCCGGACTTTTCGCCGCCACATCCGCGCCTTCTGGCTTTCGCTGGCCGTGACACTGGCCGGCTGTCTGTTCGGCGGCGCGGCCCTGGCGCTGGACCCGGACGCCAAGCCGGTCCTTCTGCCTTTTGCGCATTTGCAAGGCAGCCCCGCCGAACGGGTGGCCAACGAGGAAAAAGCCACTCACGACCGGCTCGCCGGGATGAAAGGCACCTTTTCGACGGAGCTGATGACGCATAATACGCAGGTCTCCATCTATACCCTGGCGCTGGGCGCGACGTGCGGATTCGGCACCATCCTGATGCTCTTTTACAACGGGGTCATTCTCGGCGCGGTCTCGGTGGATTACATTCTGGCCGGGCAAACCAAGTTTCTGGCCGGCTGGCTGCTGCCGCACGGATCGTTTGAAATTCCGGCCATTTTGATCGCCGGCCAGGGTGGATTGATCCTCGGCCGCGCCCTCATTGGCTGGGGCCGGCGCGCCTCGCTGCGGAGCCGTCTGCAAGCGGTGTCGCATGACCTGGTGATCCTGATCTTTGGCGTGGCGGTGATGCTCGTCTGGGCCGGCCTGGTGGAGAGCTTCTTTTCGCAATACCATGAACCGGTCATCACCTATAGCTTCAAGATCATGTTTGGGGTGATGGAATTGGGTTTGCTCACCCTGCTCCTGGCCAGGTCTGGAACTTCGCCCGACGCGCCAACCCCGGAGGCCGGCTGACTCTCATGGACACCTCCCGCGTCAGCACCCTGGTCATCCGCACGCCCGAAGGGATTTCTTTTTCGCTGCCGCTGGCCTGCCCCGTGACCCGGAGTGTGGCGTGGATGATAGATTTGGCGTGCATGGCCGCGCTGATGAGCCTTCTGGGTGCGTTCCTGGGGTGGGTCAAGGTCATCAACGTTGACCTCGGCACTTCGCTGGCGGTGGCGGCCTATTTTGCCGCGCAAATCGGTTATGGAATGACCTGCGAGTGGTTCTGGCGCGGCCAAACGGTGGGCAAGCGGCTGCTGCGCCTGCGCGTCGTGGATGCGAACGGCTTGCGCCTGCAATTCAGCCAGGTGGTTTTGCGCAATCTGCTCCGTTTTCTGGACGCTTTGCCCGCGTGCTATCTGGTGGGGGGCGTGACCAGCCTGCTCAACGCGCGCGCGCAGCGTTTGGGCGACCTGGTGGCCGGCACCATCGTCGTCCGCAACCCCAAAACGCTGGAACCGGACCTGGATCAGCTCCTGGCGGGCAAATTCAATTCGTTGCGCGAGTATCCGCATCTGGAAGCGCGCCTGCGCCAGCGCGTGTCGCCGGCGGAGGCCCGGCTGGCCCTGCAGGCCTTGCTGCGGCGCGACCAGCTTGAATTGGAGGCGCGGGTGGAATTATTCGAGGAATTGGCGGCGCATTTTCGCTCGCTGGCCGTCTTTCCGCCCGAGGCATCCGAAGGCATCACCGCCGAGCAATACGTCCGCAATGTGGTGGACATCCTCTTCCGCCCCCGCGTCTCCCGCACCTGACGCGGAGGCTGCGGGCGCCTTTCACATTCTTTGCATGTTTCTGATTTCGCTCCGGAAGGCCTGAAGGGCCGTCGCAATGCAGCCCAGGGCCACGCCCTGGGAAAAATGGACAAAAAGACCAAGCCCTGATAGGGCGGCCCAAATCAGGCGAACTCTGAGCCGCCCTTACAGGGCTTGCCGGCTGGCGGATCGGCCTTCCCAGGGCGGCGCTCGCAGACTCGCTTTGCCCTGGGCTTTCTTGTTTCGCCCCTTTGGGGCTGACAAAAAGTGAGTTGCACACTGGGCGGATGGCGCGCCGATTTTCCTTTTTCTTGCTTGACATTCATGTTGACTTGGAGCAAAGGAGTTATGCACTCGGCGAGGAGGAAAGGCCGAACCCGATTGCAAGTAACCTTAGACGAAAGGAAGTTATGAACCTGTTGAGGAGAACCCGGATCCTGGCCGGCTGCGTTGTCGCGGCGGGGTTGGGGACTGCCTCAATGATGGCGCAAACGCCCCAACGAACGCTCCTGCCCAGCCATCTGCCGGCGGCGGTTGCTGGTTTGCAGCCGCTGGGCCGCCTGGACAGTTCGACCCGGCTGAAGCTCTCCATCCACCTGCCCTTGCACAACCAGGACGCGCTGACCAATCTCCTCGAGCAACTCTACGATCCCGCCAGCCCCTTGTATCACCACTACCTCGCGCCGGATGAGTTCGAGGCCCGGTTCGGCCCCACCGGGGAGGATTATGACGCGGTCATCGCCTGGGCGGGCCGGGGCGGCTTCACGGTCGCGGCCCGTCATCCCAGCCGGATGCTGTTGGAGGTCAGCGCGGCCGTCGCGGACATCGAGCGCGCCTTGCAGGTGACGATGCGGACGTATGCGCACCCGACGGAGGCTCGCGCCTTTTATTCCCCGGACGCGGAGCCGGCGATTGAAATGGGCGTTCCGATTTTGTGCATTGGCGGCCTGAACAATTTCGCCCGGCCGCATCCGACGAATCTGCGGCGCGCTCCGTTGCAGGCTGCGGCGCAGGCCACGCCCCAAACCATCGGGTCGGGACCGAACGGCAACCTGGCCGGCTTCGATTACCGGGCGGCCTACGCGCCGGGCGTCACGCTGACGGGAACCGGGCAGATGGTGGGTTTGGTGGAGTTCGACGGTTATTATCCGGGGGACATCACGACGTACGAGAGCATGACGAGCGTGCCGGATGTTCCGCTGCAAAGTGTCCTGCTGGATGGGTATAATGGAACTCCCACAACCGGCCCCAACAGCGGCAACGGCGAGGTGGCCTTGGACATCGAGATGGCGATTTCCATGGCGCCCGGATTGTCGCAGGTGGTGGTCTTTGAAGCGGATCCGGTGATCGGAACGCTCGATAACGTGCTGGAATCCATGTCCTCGTCCGCCTACGCGGGCATCAAACAATTCAGTTGTTCCTGGTCTTTTAGTTCCATGACCTCATCGGACCGAACTGCGATGGACAACTATTTCATCAAAATGGACTCTCAGGGACAATCCTTCTTCGCGGCTTCCGGCGACAGCGGCGCGGCCGCCAATGCCGTCGCCATCGGGCCGCCGGATGACGATCCGTATATCACGCTGGTGGGAGGAACCACCCTCGCGACGGCGGGTCCGGGCGGCCCCTGGTTGTCGGAGACGGTTTGGAATGCCGGGGAGGGGCCTGGCTTCAACGAAAGCAGCGGCGGCGTCAGCACCAGCTACAGCCTTCCTTCCTGGCAAACGGGCGTCAACATGTCCACCAACAACGGATCCACCGCCAAACGCAACTGCCCGGACGTGGCCATGGCGGCCGACAACATCTTCCTCGTGGCGGACAGCGGCCAGTTGGAAACCACGGGCGGCACCAGCGCCGCCGCGCCGTTGTGGGCGGGCTTCGCGGCGCTGGCCAACCAGCAGGCGGCGGCCGCCGGCGTGTCCAACATCGGCTTCGTCAACCCGGCCCTCTATCACATCGCCACCAACTCCGGCTACACGGCCTGCTTTGACGACATCACCGTTGGCAACAACACCAACGGCAACGCGACCCATTATTTTGCCATGCCGGGCTATGATCTTTGCACCGGCTGGGGCAGCCCCGCCGGCGGCAGCTTGATCCTCGCCCTGACGCAGCCGGACGGTTTCCAGATCACGCCCGGAAGAGGCGCGACCGCCAACGGCCCGGCGGGCGGCCCCTTTACCGTTTCGACGCAGACCCTTTCGTTGACCAACTCCGGAACGGCGGCCTTCAACTGGGCGCTCGGCGCCTCCGCGCCCTGGCTGAATGTATCAAACAGCGGCGGCACGCTTGTGCCGGGCGGCGGAGCCGTTTCCGTCACTTTGACGCTGAACTCCGCGGCCGGCCTCCTTCCCGCGGGCGTTCATACAAACCAACTGTGGTTCACGAACCTGAGCAGCCATCTGGCGCAGCTCCGGCAATTCACCCTCCAGGTGGGCCAGGAATTGGTGCAGGACGGCGGATTCGAAGCGGGCGATTTCAGCTATTGGACCCTGTCGGGTGACTCGTCCATCTATAATTACAATTACGCGAATTCCGCATTCCGGTTCCATCGTGTGAATTACTCCCCGTACGCGGGGAATTATTTTGCCGCCTTGAGCCAGATTTCCGACGTGGCCTATCTTTCCCAGCTCCTGCCCACGCGGGCGGGCCAGATATATCTGCTTTCTTTCTGGCTGGAAAATCCATCGGGCACGACTCCCAATCAATTCGTGGTCCGGTGGAACACCAACGCCAGTCTTCCGAATGTCATTTTCAACCAGACGAACCTGGGCGCTTTTGGCTGGAGCAACCTGGTATTTGCGGTCCAAGCCTCGACCAACGTCACCACCTTGCAGTTTGGAAACCGGAACGACTACGCCTACTTCGCGCTCGACAACGTCAGCGTCCTGCCGGTGCCGTCGCCGGCCATCCAGTCGCTTACGCTGGGGAACGGGACCTTCCAACTGGCCTGGACCGCGCTGGCCGGCGCGGCCTATCAGGTGCAGTACTTGACGAACGTGGCGCAGACGAACTGGATCAATCTGGGCGGCGTCATCACCGCCACCGCCAATCCCATGACCTATTCAGCGGGCCTTGCCGCCGGCCCGCAGCGATTCTACCGGGTGATGCTGTTGCCGTAGCGTAGCGTCCCTGTTTTTGGGTTTTCTTTCTTAATCTTGCTCTTAATCAGCAGGAGGGAGATGAGATTAAGATTAAGATTAGGAGCAAGATTAAGAGGGAAACCCAAAAATGAGCATAGGGGTCGAAACCATGCTTTTGCGCATTTTGACACTGGCCATCGGGATTTGTTTGCGGCAGGATTGGACTTGTGCCGCGTCAAATACGCATTGAATATCTGCGCATCGTATTGCAGCGAGGCTGCGGGAGGAGACGACCCTGATCATCGGGCAGATAGCGCGGAGGCTGAAGATGGGAACTCGAGACACCTTGAGCGCGAAACTTCAAGAGAGGAAAGGCGCGAATGACGGAGCAAAATAGCGCAAAAGCATGGATTGACGCCTTACTTCAAAGGCGCGATTGTCCGATCAGGATTAAGCCGTTCAGATTTTTTCCGAAAGTGCTTGCTTTCCGCGTCCGATGTGGTAAATGTGACACAGTAATGGTGGAACCGGCGGGGGTTGGACCCGCATCGCTCTGGTGTAAACTCAGGCGGTTTTGCCGATTAAACTACAGCCCCTTAACTGGTGCTGGCTCTGCGGGGCGCGTGACTCTCTACGCAATAGACGATCACGCGCCCCGGCTGTTTTTTCACTCTTGTTCAGTGCCTATCCCTCAGCAGGACAGGTGTTTACGCGCTGCTTGCAGGCAAGCCAACCTGTTTTGCGCTTAATTTATCCTCAACATAACATCCTTAAATTCAAGTAGTTGCGTTACTTTTCAGGCGGGATTTCCGCTGAAATCTTCAATTTTATGCGGTTGTCCGATGTCCGTTCGACGACATTTTTCAAACGCGCAAGCAATGAACTTATGTAAGTTGGCTTTTTAAATGACATTCCACCGGAATTCAAGCGCACGTACAATTCTCTTGTGGTTTGTGGACCGTACAATTCCAAAGCCTTCAAAATGGCGGCATGTTGCGTCATTCCTTTAAACTCACAGGGTTTCAGCTTTGCAGCCACTTCCTCTGCAAGTCCAGAAAAAAGAGGCACCGCAACTCCAGGTGAGCCACCCGCTAGAGGAAGCTCCGTCTGTGGTGATGGCTTTCCCTCAAGTTCAGAAGCAAAGGCTTCCATTCTGTCGGCCAACGACCGCAGGCGTTTAGACTCACCTCGCAAGACTGCAATTGTCGCATTCATATTGCATGACTTTACATGGTTGCCAGCATTTGTCAAGGGGGGGATGTTGGAAATTTGCAACAGTTCATCAGATAAACGCTTATTTGTGAACTTTTCCACTTTTCCACATTGGGAACAAGTGTGGAAAAGTGTTGCTTGTTAAGCCTTTATGGAAGAATGTTGGCAAGTTTGGCTTCCATTTTCTGCGTTAGAAGGCGATACTGTAAGAAAATTCAGTGGGAAAATGTTTCCCACTGAATGGCCATGAACTATGAAAGATGAATCCGACAACAGCAAGCATTTCCCAAGGGAAATGCTTTTAGCAGGTGCCGCGTCAAATGTCTGTGCAAAGAAAACAGCATTGCCGCCCTATGTCAACTGGCAACCAAATGCGTCAGGTTCATTTAGGGAAGCGTCGTCTTTGGATGAGATCAAGGAAGCGGCTCATGCAGCCATGCGCAACATTGCGGCTAATTTTCCAAGGAATTAGATGTGGAAACGGATTTTGGGCCTTCCCCAGTGGCAGAACCAGAACGAGACGCGAAATTCTGGTCACGAAACCTTATAGAGACAAGTGAGCGAACTCATGCAGACACCGTGGCGCTCGCAACTTGGTCGGAGCATTGTTATCGCGATATCGGTATCGAACCTCAAATCGTTTGGAAGAATATAGAAAAAGTGATTGACGGCATCCAAGGCATTCTAAACAAGAACACCCACAGTTCCAGTCCGAGCATTTTTAAAAGGGCATCCGCATTAACGCTTGCATTTATCGAGGTCTCTCCCCTTGACGAGTCAATGGCTGGCAGTGCCATTGGAGAACGATTGACAAGGCTAACCAATCATCAGAATTCAATTGTTGTGTTTGAATTTTGCCGTCAAATTTTGCATGGGGCGAAATTGATCCCACATTCCGCAGGTCCCGAGGGGTAGTTTCTGATTTTTTTTGAGGCGGCGGCGCGAGGCCCAGAGCAAGCGTTGGCGGAGCGCGCGCCAGGCCGATTAGAGCGGAGTTCAAGGGCGG
>Ga0182027_10011642_pt1 | contig 12416 bp, 14 predicted proteins | sample 712E1DmetaG_FD_121300 | JGI IMG/M metagenome (GOLD analysis project Ga0182027, IMG submission 121300) | Permafrost microbial communities from Stordalen Mire, Sweden - 712E1D metaG (Illumina Assembly) | ecosystem: Environmental > Terrestrial > Soil > Wetlands > Permafrost | place: Sweden...
AAGATCGAGTGGCAGGAGGGTGCGGACATACTCCCACTCCTCCTCATACAAAGGCGGGCATTCCATACTTAAATGCTACGCCGAACGCTCAAAAAAGTAAACGTCTTATTTTAACGCCTATGCCCTGGTCTGCGGGCGCCCCCCGGTCGCCCATGCCGTGGGTCCGCCGCCGACTGTCAGGTCCGCGATTCCATTCCTTCGAGCGAAGAGCGGGTCCAGGGGGACCCGCGCAGACCAGGGGGTCTGCCCCACAGTCCTATGACCTCGCGGTAAGGGACCTGAGAGGTTATCGTAGAAGTGGCCCCAACGTTTCCGCCGGCTGCCGACAGCGCCCCCGGACGGGCGTACACTGGATATTCCGTTATGCAACTCGAACTCATTCAGCGGGAAATCCGCAACCAGAAGCTCGATGGGTGGCTGTTTTTCGATCACCATCTGCGCGATCCGCTGGCTTACCGCGTGCTGGGGATCGCGGCGCCCCGGACGCCGACGCGGCGCTGGTATTATCTGATTCCGGCCGAAGGCGAACCTGCGGGATTGGAGCATCGCGTGGAGCCGGGGATGATCGGCGCTTTGCCGGGAAGGAAAATCCCGTATTCGAGTTGGACCGAGCAGGTGGCCGCTCTGCGCCAGCTCACGGCGGGGCTGCGGCGCGTGGCCATGCAGTACTCGCCGATGTGCGCCATCCCTTATGTGGCGATGGTGGACGCCGGTACCGTGGAACTGGTCCGCAGCCTGGGGCTGGAAGTGGTCAGCTCGGCGGAATTGATCCAGGCTTTCGAGGCGCGTTGGACGCCGGAGGCTCTCGAGACGCACCTGGAGGCGGGCCGGCGGGTGGACCGCGTCCGCGCCGAAGCGTTCGCGCTGATCCGCGAGCGCACGCGCAACGGGGTTCCGCTTCAGGAAATCGACGTCAAGCGGTTCGTGCTGGAGGGCTTCGCGAAGGCGGGGATGGCGACCGATCACGGACCGATTGTGGGCGTGAATGCGAACGCTTCCAATCCGCACTACGAGCCGACAGAGGAGGCTACGGCGCCCATCCGGCGCGGGGATTTCGTGCTGCTCGACATGTGGGCCAAACTCGACCGGCCGGAGGCGGTGTACTACGACATCACCTGGACCGCCTTATGCGGCGACAGTCCGACGGAGGCGATGCGCAACGTGTTCGCGGTGGTGACGGGCGCGCGCGACGCGGCCATCGAGCGGGTGAAGGGCGCCGTGGCGGGCGGGCAATCGCTGCGCGGCTGCGATGTGGACGACGTGGCGCGCGGTTACATCGAGAGCCGCGGGTTGGGGGCGTACTTTACGCACCGGACGGGGCATTCGATCGGCCAGGAAGTGCATGGCAGCGGGGCCAACATGGACAACTTCGAGAATCACGACGAGCGGCGGGTGTCGCCGTGGACGTGCTTCTCGATCGAGCCGGGCGTGTATTTGCCGGAGTTCGGGGTGCGGTCGGAGATCGATATGTTCGTGGGCGACCGGGAGGCCATCGTGACCGGCGAGATTCAGCGCGAGCTGGCGCTGCTTTGAGGTGGGGCAAATTGGCGCACCCCCGTGTCCATCGCATGATTAGCAAAGATTGGAACGCCAGCGAGGTGGTGCGGGAAGCGCTCCGAACACTGAAGCGTGAGGAGCGTCGGCACGAGGCGGAGCTGGCGGCGTTGCGCGCCGCCGTCGATGAGGGCGATGCCAGCGGCAGTGCCATAGGCGACGTGTTCGAGCGGGTGCGCGGCGCTCTCAAACTTCGCAACTCGCCGCGGTAGCCGAGTTGACCGGCCGGCGCGTTGCATTCTCCCGGATACCGCCGGAGGAATCCTGGTTGCCCGCAAGAATGCAGGCGGACCCACGAAGGCAGTGGGTACCCCGGCCCGCCCCACCAACTAGCGATTCAGAGCGGCCACGCCCGGCAGTTGAATGCCTGCCAGGAATTCCAGGGAGGCTCCGCCGCCGGTAGAGACGTGGGTGATTTTGGACGTCACGCCGGCGGCCTTGATGGCCTTTTCGGAATCGCCGCCGCCCACTACCGAGATGGCGCCGGAATCCGCCACGGCCTTGGCCAGGGCCACGGTGCCTTTGTCGAACGGGGGCTTCTCGAAGATGCCCATGGGGCCGTTCCAGATCACGGTCTTGGCGCCGGCGATGACTTGGGCGAACGCCTGGATGGTCTTCGGGCCGATATCGACGCCGATTTTGCCGTCGGGGATGGTTTCGACCACTTCGTTGGCGGCGCCGGCGGCGATTTCGGAAACCACCACGTGGTCCACGGGCAGGAGCAGCTTGTCGCCCAGTTCCTTCAGCAGGTTGCCGGCCAGTTCGACCTTATCGGCCTCGACCAGCGAGTTGCCGGTGGGCTTGCCCTGCGCCTTGAGGAAAGTGTAGGCCATGGCGCCGCCGATGAGCAGGCGGTCGACCACCTTGCCCAGGTTGCGAATCACTTCGATCTTGTCGGAGACCTTGGCGCCGCCCAGGATGGCGACGCAGGGGCGCGTGGGATTGCCGACGGCCATGCCGAGGTACTTCAACTCCTGGTCCATGAGCAGCCCGGCGGCGGCCTTGGGGACGAATTGGATCATGCCTTCGGTGGAGGCATGGGCGCGGTGGGCGGAGCCGAATGCGTCGTTGACGTAGACGTCGCACAAGGCGGCCAGCTTCCTGGCGAACTCCGGATCGTTCTTCTCCTCTTCGGGGTGATAGCGCAGGTTTTCGAGCAGCAGCACTCCGCCGGGCGCGGGCTTGAGGGCTTCCACTTCTGGGCCAACGCAATCGGGGGCCATGGTCACGGGCCGGCCGAGCAATTCCTGGAGGCGGGCGGCCACCGGCTTGAGGCTCATTTCGGGATTCGGTTTGCCTTTGGGGCGTCCCAGGTGCGAGGCCAGGATGACGCCGGCGCCGTGGTCGAGAGCGTACTGAATGGTGGGCAGCGACGCCTTGATGCGCTTGTCGCTGGTGATTTCCATGTCGCCCTTGTCGTTCTTCTGCAGCGGGACATTGAAATCCACACGAATGAATACTCGTTTCCCGTTCAGGTCGAGATCGCGAATCGATAAATGAGGCATATGAGGCTCTTTTTCAGGTGGGGTGAATATCGAGATTAACACGCAATGCACCCAGCATCGCTTCAACCAGCCCGTCGATGGTGAAGACGCGCGCGGCGGCGGCCGGCTCAATGCCCAGGGCGCGGGCGGTTTGGGTGGTCACGGGTCCGATGGAGACGGCCTTGACGCCCTGGAGCGCGGCGGCGCCGGCCACGTCCACGAAATTGCGCACGGTGGAGGAACTGGTGAAGGCGATGGCATCCGGCTTGCGCGCGGCGCCGAAGATCTCGCGGGCGCGTTCGGCGGCGCCGTCCGGAACCACGGTGCGGTAAGCCTCCACCACGTCGACGCGCGCGCCGCGCCGGGCCAATTCCACGGGGACCAGGTCGCGCGCCACGGCGGCGCGGGGCAACAGGACGCGGCGGCCGGACAGATCGTAGGGACGGAAGGCATCGAGCAGACCTTCCGCGACGTACTCCTTCCCCATGAGGTCGGTCTTGAGATGCAGCGCTTCCACGGCGGCGCGGGTGGCGGGGCCGATGGCGCAAATTCTCGCGCGCAGGGCGCGCAGGTCCACAGCCGAACGGTCCAGGCGTTCCAGGAAATAGCGGACGCCGTTGGCGCTGGTGAAGATGAGCCAATCGTACGCGTCGATCTCGGCCAGGGCGCGGTCGAGCGGGCCGTAATCGGCGGCGGGACGAATCTCGATGGTGGGCATCTCGATGGCGTCGGCGCCGAGGGCGCGGAGGCGTGCGGAGAGGGCGTCGGCCTGGCCCTTGGCGCGGGTCACCACGATGCGTTTGCCGGACAACGGCAGGCGCCCGAACCAGTCGAGCTTATCGCGCAGCCGCACCACTTCGCCCACCACAATGGTGGCAGGAGGCTTCATGCCGTGGCGGGCGACGAGCTCCGGCAGGGTGGCCAGCGTGCCGGCGAGGGTTTCCTGATCGGGCCGCGTGGCCCAGCGGACGGCCATGGCGGGGGTTTCGGGCGCACGGCCGCGCGCCATCAATTCCCGCGCGATCTCCGGGAAGGTGGTGAGGCCCATGAAAATCACCAGCGTTTCGGCCATGCCCACGCGGTCCCAATCGATGGCGCCGACGGCGTGGCCGCTGACAAAGGTGACGGCGGAGGTGTGCTCGCGGTGGGTGAGTGGAACGCCGGTATAGGCGGCGATTCCCAGGGGCGTGGTGACGCCGGGGACCACCTCGAACGGGATGCCGGCGTCCGCCAGGGCTTCGGCTTCCTCGCCGCCGCGGCCGAAGATGAACGGGTCGCCGCCTTTGAGACGGACCACGTTAAGCCCGCGGCGCGCGCGGTTGACGAGGATGGCGCAGATTTCCTCTTGCGAAACGGCGTGGTCGGCTTTCTTCTTGCCGACGTAGATGCGCTCGGCGGCGGGCGGCGCCAGGTCGAGCAGCGCGGCATTGGCCAGGTGATCGAAGAGCACCACGTCGGCGCATTCAAGGATGCGGCGCCCCTTGACGGTGATCAACTCCGGATCCCCCGGGCCGGCGCCGATGAGATAGACCTTAGTCATGGGTGGGGCGGGCCTCCTGGCCTGCCTTCCGGGTGGCGGGTCATCTGGAAGAAGAAGGCAGGCGGACCCACGAAGGCAGTGGGTACCCCGGCCCGCCCCACTGAGTTCATGAGTACACCGCCTCGAGGATGCGGCGGGCGCCGCGGTTCCACAGATCTTCGCCCAAGTCGCGGCCAATGCGGGCTGCGTCGCCGGCGGGGCCCTGGCTCTCTCCACGCACCAACTCGGCGCCGTCCGGCGAGGCCACGATCGCCACCATGCGCAGGCGGCCGCCATCCACCGTGGCATGGGCGCCGATGGGTACCTGGCAACCGCCGCCCAACGCCCGCAAGACGGCGCGTTCGGCGGCGACGGCGGCGTGGGTAGCGGCATGGTCCAGGCTGCGGCAGGCCTCAAACCCGGCGCCGCTCGCGCGAGTTTCGATGGCCAGCGCCCCCTGGCCGACGGCCGGGCACATGACTTCCACGGGCAGAAGCTCGGCGATGCGGTCCGCCCATCCCAGCCGCTTCAATCCGGCGGCGGCCAGGAGGATGGCGTCGTATTGGCCTTCATCGAGCTTGCGCAGGCGCGTATCGAGGTTGCCGCGCACGGACTCGACGGCCAGGTCCGGGCGCAGCCTATGCAACTGCGCGGCGCGCCGCAGGGAGCTGGTGCCCACCTTGGCGCCGGGCGGCAGGTCGGCGAGGCGGCGGCCAACCAGGGCGTCGCGGGCGTCCTCGCGTTCGGGCACGGCGGCCAGCACGAGGCCCTCGGGCAATTCCGTGGGCAGGTCCTTGAGGCTATGGACGGCGAGGTCGGCGCGGCCATCGAGGAGGGCTTCCTCAATCTCCTTGGTGAACAGGCCCTTGATTCCCACCTTGGCAAGCGGCACGCCGGTGATCTTGTCGCCCGTGGTTTTGTATTTGTGGATGCAGCACTCGTAGCGCAAGGCCACCAGGCGGCCGAGCGTCCAAGAGGCTTGCCACATGGCGAGTTGGGAACCGCGCGATGCAATGACCAGCATGTCAATCCTGAACGTGAAAGGCTTTGCGGAACGCGGCGATGACGTGGGCGCCATCGGGGCGTCCGGCGTAGCTGCGCAGCTCGGAAATAGGCCCGTGCGCGATCTTGTTGACAATGCCGCGCGTGAGGGCTTCGAGCGCCTCTTCCTGTTGCGCGGTAAACGGGCCGTAGCGCCGCCGCACCTTGTCCATTTCCGCGGCGCGGATCTGCTCGAGTTGCTCCTGCAATCCCACGATGGTGGGCGTGACCTCGGCCGCCTTGAGGCGCGCCATGGTGCGGTCCACCTCTTCCTCGACCAGCGCCTCGGCGCGGTCGGCCTCCTTGCGGCGTTCGCGGAGGTTGGCGTTGACCACCTCCTGCAAGTCGTCGATGTCGTAGAGGAAGACGTTGTCGATCTGATTGACCGCCGGGTCGATATTGCGCGGCACGGCGATATCGATGAGGAACATGGGCTTGTTGCGGCGGGCGGCGATGACGCGGCGCATGTCGTCCTTGCCCAGGATGTAGTGGGGCGCGCCGGAGGAAGCGATCAGGATATCGGCCTTGGGCAGCGTGGCGGTGAACCGGTCGTACTCGACCGCCGTTCCATCGAACAGTTTCGCCATCTCCACGGCGCGCGCGTAGGTGCGATTGGTGACCAGCACATCGGAAGCGCCCGAGCGGCGCAGATGGCGCGCGGCCAGTTCCGACATTTTCCCGGCGCCGGCGATCATGACCACGCGATGGGCCAGGGAGCCGAAGATCTTGCGCGCCAGCTCGACGGCGGCATAGCTCACGGATACGGCCATCTGTCCGACGCCGGTCTCCGAGCGCACCCGCTTGGCCACGCCGAAAGCGCGGGTCACCAGGCCCTCGAGGGTTCCGGAGAGCGCGCCGCGCTCCCTGGCGGCGGCGTAGGCGGCTTTGAGCTGGCCGAGAATCTGGGGCTCGCCGACCACCATGGAATCCAGGCTGGAGGCCACGCGGAAGAGGTGGTGGATGGCGTCGCGGCCTTCGTGGCGATAGAGGTACGGCTCGACGCCGTCCATGCGGATGGCCTTCCAGCTCGAGAGGAACGCATCGACGATGCTGCGCGGGTCGTATCCGTCGGCAATGGCGACGGCGATCTCCACGCGGTTGCAGGTGGAGAGGATGAGGGCCTCTTCCACGCCGTCGCGGGCGCTCAGATCGGCGAGCGCCGCGGGGGTGGTTTCCTCGTGGAAAGCCAAGCCCTCGCGCACCTCCACCGGAGCGGTCTTGTGACTGACGCCGGTGATCAGGAGCTTCATTGTTTCAGCAGCATGGCGCCGAGGCGGGCGTGCGCCGCCCAAGTCAAGGCGGCGAACCCAACCAGCGCCACCGTCATGATGGCGGCCTTTCGCCCGCGCCATCCCGCGGCGACCCGCAGGCAGACCAGCGCCAGGTAGACTCCCCAGGTGAAGAAAGAGATCGCGATTTTGGGCTGCCCGATCCAGGCCGACTTCAACTCGATGAAAGCCCAGGTGCTGCCGGCGATCACGGCCAGGGTGATGAGCGCGAATCCCACCGCCATGGACGTGGAAATCAGGTCGTCGAGCGTGCCGAGCGGAGGCAGCCGGTAGTAGAAGCTCCGCGGCTTCTTGGATTTCAACTCACGTTCCTGGAAGAGGTAGAGCACGGAAGCCACGGCCGTGAACAGCAGCGCGGCGTACCCCAGCAGCACCAGCACGATGTGAATGCTGAGCCACGCGTCGCGCACCACCGGGCTCGACCAGGCGCTGACGGGGTTGCCCAGGCCTGCCACCAGGGTCATCACGAAAACCAGCGGGAAAATGAAGACGCTCAGGCTGGTCAAATGGTAGCGCCAGTGGACGAACAGATAGGCCACCACGATGAGAAAGGCGCACATCGAGAGGGTTTCGTAGAAGTTGGTAATGGGGCAGCGATGGTTGAGAATGCCCTCTTCCACGATGGAGACGAAGTGGAACAGCGCCCCCATGCCAAGCGCGCCGAGCGCCACCCGGAAAATATGATCTTTGCGGCGGACCAGGGTAAGGATGGCGTGCAGCAGGCCAAGGGAATACAACGCCAAGGCCACGCGCAACCAGATGACGCTCATTTCAGCCATGGGCGGTACGGGAGCTTCAATCTATCAATCACAGTATATCGCGGGCGGCGGGGGCGGGACCGGGTTGCGCGCGGGCAGGGTTTTGGCGCCCCGCGGGGGAGATCCGCGGGTTACGGCGGTTGGCGCTCTGTCCATACATTGTCTGGCGAATCTGGTATCGTGGTTCTATGCCGAACCTCGAAACGCGCAACGAAAAACTCGACCTGCGGCTGACGCCATCGGCGAAGCGCACGCTCCAGATGGCCGCTGCCGCGGCGCGCCGCTCCGTCAGCGAGTTCGTGCTGGAGAGCGCCCTTGACCGCGCCGAGGAAACCCTGCCCGGCCGCCGGCGCTTCGGCCTCAACGCCAAGCAATGGGAAGCCTTCCAGGCGGCGCTCTCGGCGCCGGCGCGGCCGGCGCCGAGGCTGGCCAAGCTTTTGAAGAGACCGAGCGTGTTCGAGCGCGGCGGCGCTTAGGTGGCTGCGCTACGCATCGAAAAGCTGCGGCGCGACCACGCCATCGACGCGTTCGATTGCGGCCGGGAAGCGCTCAACCGCTTCCTGATACGGTACGCGTTTCAGAACCAGCGGGCCGGAGCGTCGCAAACCTACATCGCCTTGGCGGAGGAAGAGATCGCCGGCTACTACACGTTGGTGGTGGGTCAAGTGGAGTACGCCGAGGCGCCTGAACGGTTGACCAAGGGTCTGGCGCATCATCCCGTGCCCATCATGCTGCTGGCGCGGCTTGCCGTGGCAGCCTCCTGGCAAGGCCAAGGCCTCGGCAGCGGCCTGCTCAAGGACGCCATGCTGCGCACGTTGCAGGCGGCGGAGATCGCCGGCATTCGAGCGTTTGCGGTTCACGCGAAGGACGATGCGGCCAGATCCTTCTACGACCTCTTCGACTTTATCGCGTCGCCGAGCGACCCGTACCACCTATTCCGCTTGCTGAAGGACGTCCGCGCCGCCGTGAGAGCGCAGGCCAGGCGGCGTTCCCGTGAGCCAGGCAAGTCCCAAGCCCGCCACCAGCGCCAAGGTGGCATCGCTGGCGTCGGGGATTCTGGCGGGCATCCAGACTTGCACTGTGGCGCACAGGGCCAGGCCGGCCGCCAAGCAGAAACCGGCGGAGCGAAACGATAGGCCGGAGAGACGCAGCAGGCAGGCCGCGGCGCCGTAATCGTAGGCCTTACGCCAGAGAGGGAAGACGCTCGGCCAGCCGTCGGTGAATGCCGCGCGAAAGGGAGTCCAGGCGACCGCCTGCGCGGACCGCGAGAAATGGAACGGCGTCAACTCGCCCAGGGCGAGGGCCGCGAGCAGCAATCCGGCGGCGGCGAACACGCGCGGGCGAAAGCCGGCGCGGCTTCCCACGACGCACAGCAGCGCCGCCAGCGCCGCGCCGAGCAACTCCTCGGTCCGCAGCCCGCGGTTCGGCATGATCAGGCGCAACGGGAGGTAGGCTATGGCCGCCAGCAGCCAGCCGATGTGCATTCGGCCGGTGATGGCTTCCAGGACGACGGCGGCGGCCAGCCACTCCGCGGCATTCGCCAGAACCTCGACGGCGGCGATGGAAGGGGGGTGCGCGATCTGCGCCCACGCGGCGCGCAGCATGGCGTAGTGGAACATGGGATACGTGGGAAACGCCTGGTAGGTTACCCACCCGGCCAGCAGCAGGGCGGCCGCGGCGGCCTCGCGGCGGTTCAAGCGGGCGGGCTGCCAGCCTGGGAACCTGGACAGGAAGAGCATGGCCGCCGCCGCGCCCGCCGCCGAGCCGAGCACGTTGGTGGTCACGTCGAAGGCGCTGCCCACGCGGCCGCGATCGTAGTATTGCAGCCATTCGGCGGCGGTGGAAAGCGCCATGGCGGCCGCCACCGCCGCCACAGCCGCGCGCGTTCGCGAATAGCGCCGCGCCGCCGCCATCCACGCCAAGGCCCCGAGGGGGAAGTACATCGCGAGATTGACGGCCGCGTCGCGCAGCGCGTACAGGTCCAGCCGGGGCCAAGTGGTCAGCAGGGATAGCAGCGAGCTGCCCGGCTTGCTGAAATCGAAAATCCAAGGCTCGAAGGAACCGTACAGGAGGACCGCGACGGTCAGAAGCAGGAATCGGTCCACGGGATTAGCGCCGGGCGAAGCGCCGCAGCCGGAAGATCTCGGCGAGGGCGATATAAAGGTTGACCAAGCCAAGGCCGCTGATGCCGCCGCGCACATACGGGTTGTCCCAGTACTGGCGCCACTCCGGCCGGAAGGCGCCGAAATCGTTGGCGGACGAAGTCCAGGGGAAGATGGCCAGATAGCAGCCGATTTCGAGGCAGATGGTGGCGAACAGGACCGCCGACAGCTTGTGGTACCAACGGCTGGGAGCGCCGCTCGGGGGCGCCGAAGGGGGCGCAGGCGAAACGCCGGACGGGGGTTGCGGTTCGGCCGGCGTCATGCGGCGCCCGCCGTCCGGAACAGGTCCATTTGCGAATGGCCGTCCAACGGAAACCGCGAACAAGCGCGCACCGGAGCGAAACTCAGGCGGTGCAACGGCGTGGGACCGCGCTCTTTGAGGGCCCGGCAGTGCTCGGGCGTGGCGTACCCTTTGTGCCCGGCCAGCCCGTACTCGGGAAATACGCCGTCCCACACGCGCATGCACGCATCGCGGTAGACCTTGGCGACGATGGAAGCGGCGGCGATGGCGTGGCAGCGTGCGTCGCCCTGGATCAACGGCTGCTGAGGAATCTCCAGCTCGATGGACATGGCATCCACGAGCAGGTAGTCCGGGGCGGGGTTCAGGCGGCGGACCGCCAAGCGCATGGCCAAGCGGGTAGCCTGGTAGATATTGACGGAATCGATGGTGGCCGCGTCCACGGCGCCAATGGCCCAAGCCTCGGCGCGTTCGCGGATACGCTCCGAGAGCGTCTCGCGCCGGGCGGGTTCGAGCAGCTTGCTGTCGTTCAATCCGCGCACGGGCCGGTCCGGCGAAAGGATCACGGCGGCTGCTACTACGGGGCCGAAAAGCGCGCCGCGGCCGACTTCGTCCACGCCCGCGACGGCGCGATAACCGCGCGAGCGCAACTCACGCTCAAGGGTGGCTTCGCAACGAAACTTGGCGCCCGCGGCCTCGGGTCGCATGGGGAATCCCCGTTGTTACTAGCGTTCTCTGAGGCGGGCGGCCTTGCCCTTCAAAGCACGCAGGTAATAGAGCTTGGCGCGCCGCACCTTGCCGGTGCGCACTACGTCGATGTGATCGACCACTTGGGCGTGCACCGGAAAAATGCGTTCCACTCCCTGGCCGAAGCTGACTTTGCGGACGGTGATGGTCTCGCCCAAGCCGGTGTTGTTGCGGGCGATCAGGGTTCCCTCAAAGGCCTGGAGCCGTTCCTTGTCGCCTTCCTTGATCTTGACGTGGACCCGCAGCGTATCGCCGGGCCGGAACTCGGGGACATCGGCCCGCTTGTTCTTTTCGATGAATTTCGTCAACAGCGCGTTCTGCATGTGAATTCCCTGTAATCTACTATCTTATACGAAGCGCCTGGGTTTTGCAGCGGACCTCGACAGGACAGGGCCAGCGCTGCCAGCGTGATCTTGGACGGTGGCTCATGCAGGTCGGGCCGATCCACAATGCGGTTCGCCGACGCGTCCACCGCCGCAGTCGTCACCGTCCCCCCACCTGCCGCGCCAGCGCCGCGTCGATGGCGGCCAGCACTTTCGCGACGGACTCTTCCAGGCTCTCCCTGTCCGTGCGGCATTCCACCTCGGGCCGCAGTGGGGGCTCATAAGGGTCGTCGATTCCCGTAAACGCCGGAAGCCGGCCGGCGCGCGCCTTGCGGTACAGGCCTTTTGGGTCGCGCGCCTCGCAAACCTCCAGCGGGGCATTGACGTAGACCTCGACGAAATCGCCGATGGCGGCGCGTACCTCGTCACGCGCCGCGCGATAGGGCGAGATGGCCGCCGCCAGCGCCATCGCGCCATGGCGCGTCAGCAGTCCCGCCACGAAGCCGATGCGCCGGATATTCTCGTCGCGGTCCTCGCGCGAATAGCCGAGGCCTTTGCTTAGGTTCTTGCGCACGGCATCGCCGTCCAGCACCTCCAGCCGGAATCCGCGGGCCGCCAGGCGGCCGTGGACCGCGTTGCACAACGTGGTCTTGCCCGCTCCGCTGAGGCCCGTGAACCACACCGTTAGACCGCGAGGAATCTGGCCGAGGGCCCGTAGAGGGGGATGATCTGGCGACATGGGACAGCCCATGGTAGCGTGTTGGCGTCCCTTGTCCGTGGCCGCTTGACCGGCCGTTCCCATGCGCTCTTTTTATCGAATATTCACCGCGCCGTCATCGCCGCCAGACCGATTTGGGACTAGAATTAAGAAAGATTAACAATTCGTCTGGAGCGCGTGGACAATGAGCTTCCGAGTATTGTTCCTTTCCGGGCATCCAGAGGATGCCCATCGGATCTCGCGCATGGCGCAGTCTCTTCCCCTGGTTCTCGATCACGTGGAGAATCTGCGCCAGGCGCGCACCCAGCTTCAAAGGCAAGAGTACGATGTGGTCCTTACCGAAGCCGCTCTGCCCGACGGGAGTTGGCTGGACGCACTGAATTTGGCCGGTGAATGCGCCGGCGACCCGGTACTGATCGTCACCGACCCCGAGGCGGACGCCCGCTTCTGGTCTCAAGCCCTGAACCTCGGGGCCTACGATTTGCTGGTGCAGCCTTTCTACGGACCGGAGGTGCGCCGCATCCTGTTGAACGCCTGTTCGCGGCCGCGCCGCGAGCGGTCCGCCATGGCCGCCGGTTAGCCG